>Ga0209064_1000607_pt1 | contig 76308 bp, 49 predicted proteins | sample Inofromicrocosms_FD_187498 | JGI IMG/M metagenome (GOLD analysis project Ga0209064, IMG submission 187498) | Mouse cecum microbial communities from Vienna, Austria - Inoculum for glucosamine and mucus D2O microcosms (SPAdes) (version 2) | ecosystem: Host-associated > Mammals > Digestive system >...
CCCGCGTCCCTTCCGGAAAGCGGGTGCAAAATTACGCATTCCAACTCTCACCTCCAAATTTTTCGAGCACTTTTTTCAGCCAATTTCCGCAACCATCAAACATAAAACACACCAAACAGACACATAACCCGCTGCAATACATTATATTGCAACAGAATGGCAATGCCGAATTTTTTTGTGGGAATTTTATCATAAAAACATATATAGCCAACAAGACAGGCCTCACTACACACCGGTTTATCCTATATTTTCAATAATTTTAAAATTTCTCCAACACGTTTTTTCTGTAACTTTGCAGAAATCTCCGCCCCAAAAAGCGACACTGAAAACATAAAAACAGCATGAAAGTCATAAATTTCGCCCAGCAGCACTCGCTGATCAGCCAATACATGTCGGAACTACGCAACGTAGACACACAAAAAGACATGCTCCGTTTCCGCCGTAACCTTGAACGGATAGGAGAAATAATGGCCTACGAGATAAGCAAGACGCTCGACTATAAAACCGTAGACACAACCACACCTCTGGCCATAGCCCAAAGCGACATAATATCAACACCACTGGTGCTAGCCACCATATTCCGCGCCGGAGTACCATTCCATCAAGGATTCCTTAATTATTTCGACCACGCGGAGAACGCATTCGTATCAGCCTATCGTAAATACAAGGAGAAAGAGAACTTCGATGTATGCATCGAATATCTCGCCTCGCCTCGCATTGACGGCAAAACTCTGATTCTCGCCGATCCGATGCTTGCAACCGGCGCATCTATGGAACTTAGCTACCGCGCATTGCTCACCAAAGGGACACCGGCACACATCCATGTAGCCTCAGTGATAGCCTCACAACAAGCCGTAGATTATGTCGCCGACCACTTCCCTGCCGACAGCACCACAATATGGATTGGAGCAGTAGACCCCGAAATCAACTCCCATTCCTACATTGTCCCTGGCTTAGGCGATGCCGGAGACCTCGCATACGGCATAAAAGAATAAGAAAGTTGCCCCATTGCCCGACCCACGGCTGCAATTCGATTGTTAAAAGATATAGGAGAGGGAGACATGCCACCAGGCCGCTCCCTCCTTTCTTACTATTATATCTATAACGAAAAAAACGATATATCCCGACGATGGAAAACCTACTCAGAAAAATGGCGCTGGCCTACCATAGCGACCCGCGTCCCGGAAAACTCGAAGTAATACCCACCAAGCCTTATAACTCGCCAGCCGACCTGGCGCTGGCCTATTCCCCTGGAGTGGCCTACCCCTGCCTCGAAATAAAAGACAACCCCATGAAAGTGTGGGCCTACACCAATAAGTCGAACCTCGTGGCCGTAATCTCCAACGGCACAGCAGTGCTCGGCCTCGGCGACATAGGTGCAAGCGCAGGGAAACCGGTAATGGAAGGGAAAGCCTTGCTGTTCAAAATATTCGCTGGAATCGACTGCTTCGATATAGAAATCAATGAAAAAGACCCTGCCAAGTTCGTCGAAATCGTCAAAGCGCTCACCCCAACCTTCGGAGGCATAAACCTTGAAGACATAAAATCGCCCGAATGCTTCGAAATCGAGCGCCGCCTTAAAGAAGAGTGCGACATACCGGTGATGCACGACGACCAGCACGGCACCGCCATAATCTCAGGCGCCGCCATGCTAAACGCCATAGAAATACAGCAGAAAAACATCGCCGACATCCGCCTCGTTGTCAATGGGGCAGGGGCCGCTGCCATATCATGCACCCGCCTTTACTGCGCCCTCGGAGTAAGACCTGAAAACATCGTAATGTGCGATTCCAAAGGGGTAATACGCGCCGACCGCCCGGGCCTAAGCTCCCAGAAGAAAGAATTCGCCACCACCCGCGACATCCACACCCTTGAAGAAGCCCTCGCAGGAGCCGACCTTTTCCTCGGCCTGTCAGTCAAAGATGTGGTCACAGCCGACATGCTCCGCTCAATGGCCGACCGGCCGATAGTTTTCGCCCTCGCTAACCCCGACCCGGAAATCGACTACGGCACGGCAATGGCATCGCGCCCCGACCTGATTTTCGCCACCGGACGCTCCGACTACCCCAACCAGATCAACAACGTGCTCGGCTTCCCCTACATCTTCCGCGGAGCACTCGACTGCGGCGCATCGGCCATCAATGAACCAATGAAACTCGCCGCTACCCACGCCATCGCACGCCTCACCCGCCTGCCCGTGCCGGAAGAAGTCAAAAACGCCTACAACGACCCCACCATGGCATTCGGACGCAACTACATCCTGCCCAAACCCATGGATCCGCGTCTGTTAGGTGAAGTAGCACCCGCCGTAGCCCGCGCAGCCATCGAAAGCGGGGTAAGCCGCCGCCCCATCACTGACTGGCAGAAATACACCGACTTCCTCGCCCAGCTCTCCCACCAATGCAGCGACGGAGTCTGCTACTCCCAGCTCCTCAACTCCCGCGAAACCCTCGAGCGCATCGCCGCCCGCCTCGGCTACCACCTCACCTGACCCCTCCTAAATAAATCCCATAAAAATTGCGCATACCCCAAACACGACAAAGGCGTCGGCAAAATCTGCCGGACGCCTTTGTGTTCTCATCGCCTTCATCCGCAAGCGCAATCTTATGACATGTTTATCCTTCCATGTCAAATGCATATGAATAAGGTATTAAACATCTTCCAGTACTGCACTCTTTCCAGCCCTTTTCCAGATGGCTTTTCTCTGAGATTTCTCCGGCAGTAGACTTGGCAAAACGGGTACATACCTCTTCGAGTACCTGTCTTTCCACATCACTGAACACATCCATATCCGGAACCTCATCTGATTGCAACAATGTTCCACTCATTCCATTAGGATACACAAAGTCCTCATATTCCACGCCTTCAGCTTTGTCATAAACCGCCCCAAACCGATTAGGGACAGGGCCAAATTTTATAGCCCTGTATTCAAGGCCGGTCATACCGAATCCCTCCCGTTTATATTTCAGGAAATCTGCATAAAACAACAGCTTGTTCATTTTTGTGACAAAAACACTACCGAGTTGCGATATAAAATATTTAATCGCCGCTGCGGTTTTAATGGGGGAATATGACACATAGCCGCTTTTTATCGTAGGGCACGACAGCCTTTTATACTCAGGCAATCCATCCAGCCTCCGCATCACACGATCGAATGCTTTATCACCAATCTTTATCTTTGCCGCGTTTAGGAAATCAACAAAAACCGACTTATGCCGTATTGACATAATAGCACGTGCATTCGACTCATTGGGCACCTTCTCGTCTTCATAATACCGCCACTGGTTTGCACCGAATCCCATGATTTCCGACATCATTGCTGCTGACACCCCATAATAGGCGCGGAGCGCAGCTATCTCATCAGGGAACGGATAGCCATGCTTTTCCCTGTAGGCATTATAAACCTGACTGGTGTTAAGCCCGTCAAGTTCCATCGTAGTAAACTTTTCCCCGCTATCTGCACAGAGGTAACAAAAATGCATATATGCATAATCCTCTCCCCGGAATGCTACCTTCTCCGGCTCAGCTATCAAACTCATTGGCTTGCCTGTAATCGGGCTTGGTTCTGTTTTCATAGTCAATTTTATTTTAGAGGATAATTCATAGGGTGCTCTGCTTTATGGAAGGAGATACATATCGTCCGGCCATTGAATCCGCCAAGTGTAACCTTTATGTATACCTCATCCCCATTTACATCTTTTCCGAACACCCACATTTCTGAGCCTAAATTCAGTTCATCTGTCAATGGCCCTTCTGAATAATCTTCCACCTTTATACTTTTCACGATTTCCAAACGCTCAAACCTGCTCAGCTCAAGGTCAATAAGCGCTGTGCGGTTTTTAGGCCGGTCATCGCGAAACAAAATGCCGAAAACTTCTATCTTCTGTTTAAACGAGGTCAAAAACACCTCCACTTCGCCTTTCAGAGCCATAGCCAGCTATTTTCACGCAAAGATACATCAATAAAACATTAAATGCAACTTTAAAGTTGCATTATGACCAATTTAACCAAATATAACCATCCCAGCAAAATACAAATAATTATAGATATTTATTCCCAAAGAAACCGTCTATCTCACTGGAGTTCGTTTCGGACAATCATTTGACTTTGTTCTGATGTCTTATATCGAACTCACGTTAAATATGAAACAGCCAGTCCCTGGTGCAAATTCCAGCACACCGAAGAATATGAGCTGTCATCTCTTGATGAAACAACATATGCGGGCAACCTTCAAATAACCATAAGAAACGGAGTGGTGTCGGTCTCAGGGATTGAATCACACGAAACAAACACCGTCTACGACATGTCGGCCCATATCGTTTATCATAGAGCAATCGGCTCAATCGGCCATCTCACTCCGGTCACATACATTGCGACCGTCGACAAGAAAACCGCGAAATTCACCCTCTGACGCTACCGATTAATACTAAATTCCCCCTGCGCCGACCGCCAGCCTAATCCGGTGGGTCTGCGGCAGGGGGATTATGAGAAGCATACAGGGGAATCACTCCACAGGGATGATGGAGATGGCGAAGCTGCCGTCCGGCACCATCATTCATACCCGACCATCACCCCCTCTGCACCGACCGCCAGCCTCGCCCGGCGGTTAAGAAGCAGGGGGTGGTTGTTGTCGATATGCCCCACGGGCAGGTTCATGGCCACGGGAAAACGGTAGCCTTTGACAAACGATGTTATCATTGCCTCCATGCTCTGCCAGTCGGCGCTGGGGCGGTAGTCGGTGAACTGCCCCACCATCAGGCCGCCCAGCCGGTCGAACACACCGCGCAGGCGCAGCTGCCACAGAATCCGCTCCACCTTATAAATCGGCTCGGCGATATCCTCGATAAACAGGATGCATCCATCCTCAACCGGATCAAACGGCGTGCCAATCAGACCACCCATCACAGCCAAATTCCCCCCGACAATCTTGCCTTCGGCCACACCCTCGCGGTTAAATCCATCTGCTGCACACCCAAGTCCGGCATCACCCCCACGAAGAATCTTTATCTCGGTGCGGTAAAACGGGAATTCCTCCCCCATTCCGATATATTTCGCCATCGCCCCATGCATCGACACCACTCCGTGCTTCCACCACAAAGCATGCAGGGCTGTTATGTCGCTGAAGCCCACGAGCCATTTGTCAAAACACCGGCCGGGCAACCGGTCAAGCTCATCAAGCAGATGCACAGCGCCATAACCGCCACGCGAACACAAAATGCATCTCACCGTGTCATCCTCCATCGCACGGCGCATATCCTCTAACCTCTCCTCACGGCTACCGCTGAACGAACCGCACACCCCTTTGGCATGAGGCATCACAACCACCTCAAGCTCCTCCCGTTGAAGCTGCCCCACGGCAGCATCAATCAAACCTGGTTCAATCTTCGAAGCGGGCGACACAATCGCCACCTTGCCGCCGCGCCGAAGCGACGGCGGCATCCTCATCTCTCCATTGCCCATTATCAGCATACCGGTAAATCTTCAAACACTCACAACAACCTTCACCCCCGATTCACGCTCTACCTTTTCGCCGATTCGCTGCAGCTCTTCAGCATCGATTTTCTCCAACCCTTTGGCTGGGGTAGGCCGGTCAAGCGAATAAAGCATCACCTCCTTGGGGCATATCGCCTTATAAGCCTCGACCAACGCCACGACCTCCTCGTCGGTCGTATTATCAAGCCTAATGCCATCAACCACCCCGCGCAGCATCATCGTCTGTATAATCCCCTGGCCCTTAAACCGCTTCAGCAACTCAACCGTCCCGGCTACAGAAAATCCGGGGCGGTTAGGACGGTCTAACACTTTCACGGTCTCGTCCAATGCCGAATCGAGTTTCAGGATATTGTTATCAACTTTCATCAACGCCTTGGCAACTTCCTCACGGTCAATCATCGTGGAATTTGTCAGCACGCTGACCTTCGCATTGGGGAAATAGAGATCGCGCAACTCAATCGTGTCATCGACAACCCCGGCGAACTCCGGATGAAGCGTAGGCTCTCCGTTACCTGAAAAAGTGATTACATCCAGCCCCGTCCCGGCGGCTTGCATCTCTGCCAGCTTTGCTTCGAGCTGTCTCCTGACTATATCCCGTTTGGGCAATCCCGACCTCCCAGGCCCCTGGGCATTGAAACCGGCCTCACAATACAGGCAGTCAAACGAACACACTTTCCCGTCAGACGGCATCAGGTTAACCCCCAGCGAAGTTCCCAACCGCCTCGAATGTATCGGCCCGAAAATCGTTGAGTGGAACATTACCCTCTGCATCTCCCCATCCTTCTTCATTGTGTCGTTATCCATCTTTGTTTTCCTAAAGAGTGAAGAGGGTATGCCCCGGCCAACAAGCCTGAACACACCCTCATGCATATTTCCATTTTCTACGGCAAAATGACACAAACCGACATGTCACCGGCCGCAATCACACCGTCAGAATCTCTTTCTCCTTGGCGGCAAACAGGTCGTCGATCTGTTTGAGATATTTGTCATGGAGTTTCTGGACTGAACCCTCGGCATCTTTCTCAACATCTTCAGGCATACCCTGCTTGATAGCCTTCTTCAGCCCCTCGATGGCATCGCGGCGGGCATTGCGCACGCTCACCTTTGCCTGCTCGGCCTCAGCTTTCGACTGCTTCACAAGCTGTTTGCGGCGCTCCTCGGTCAACGGGGGAATCGACAGGCGGATAACCTCACCGTTATTCTCAGGCGTTATGCCAAGCTCCGAATTGATAATCGCCTTTTCAATCTCCTTGAACATCGATTTTTCCCAGGGGGTAATAGCGATAGTGCGCGCATCTGGCACCGATATGTTGGCGACATTTGAAATCGGGGCTGCCGACCCATAATAATTAACTTTCACACCGTCGAGAATCTTCTGGTTAGCCTTTCCTGCACGGATATGGGCCAACGACTCGTCGAGATAGGCAACCGCCATCTCCATTTTCTCTTCAGCGGGCCCGAGATAGGTTTTCGGATCTGTCATATATCTTAAATATTTTAATTTCGTTCAAATAGAGGAAGCATCACGATAGGTTTCCCACAAATGCATCAATACACCAAAGTGCCGATATTTTCCCCTTCCAGCACCTTGTGCAGATTTCCGGGAGTATCCATGTCAAACACAACTATCGGCAGACGGTTCTCCTTACACAGCGCCGTAGCCGTCAGATCCATCACCTTAAGCCCGCGGGTATACACCTCATCATACGATATTTCGCTGAACTTCGTAGCCGTAGGGTCTTTTTCCGGGTCTGCGGTATAGATTCCGTCAACGCGTGTCCCTTTCAGCATCACATCGGCTTCAACCTCTACACCCCGGAGCGCGGCCCCGGTGTCGGTAGTGAAAAACGGATTACCGGTTCCACCCGAAAGGATGGCCACCTCCCCGTTTTCCATAGCTTCGATAGCGCGCCACTTGCTGTAATACTCCCCTATAGGATACATGTTTAGCGCCGTGAACACGCGCGCCTTCTGCCCTATGGCTGTCAAAGCCGAACTCAGGGCAAGAGAATTGATAACAGTGGCAAGCATACCCATCTGGTCACCTTTCACCCGGTCGAACCCCTTGGCTGCGCCCTGCATTCCGCGGAAAATATTGCCACCTCCGATGACTATAGCCACCTGCACGCCACTTTCGGCGGCCTCCTTAATTTGGCGGGCATATTCACCAAGACGCACCGGATCAATTCCGTAATGCTGTTCCCCCATGAGCGATTCGCCGCTCAACTTCAGAAGAACCCTGTTATATTTCGTTCTCATAAAGAATCTTCAGATTAGTTTCCACAAATATACACACAATTTCCCGCTCACCAAAATCCGGCATCTCATTTTCTCTTCCACCATCACACTCCATCAGCCAGGTAACGGCATAAAAAGCCGGAAAACCGTCAAAGTCTGACACTCCGACAAGCCTACGGCCTTCAATAATCCATTTTATGCGTCTTATCTCACCACTTTCTCCACCCTCTGTGTTCCGTCGGATAAGCGGTCAACCCTGATGCAGAATCCCACGCCGTCGCTCATGCGTTGCCCTGAGAACACCGTTGACTTTGTCGATTCTCAGTGCCAAAGAGTGACTTCCGAGTGCCGACAGCGGCTCAAAAAGCAGTCTCACCTGCGCCTTATTCACCAAATCCGGCTTTACCGGCTCTACAAAATCCATATGCCCCGAACCGGCATAGCCGTCGGCCGAATATGAACAATCCACCGACGTAACTGCCGTTTCGGAGAGGTTCCAGACATTCACCGGGAGCGGATATCATCCCGAACCCCTCACAGGCTCGTTTCTCGAGGAAATCGCCTGAATCCGCCCCGTAAAACAACTTTATCCTCCAAATTTAACCTGCGTGGAGCCATGCCACACCGCCACCGCGCCTTCGTTCACGCCTTAACATCCGCCCTTTAATATTTTTTCATTAAATATATTAAAACCCGTCATGGAATTTGGCTAACTTTGTTGTTCGTTTAAACGTTAACAATAATGGCGCTATCCCGCCAATGCACATAAAAACTAAAAAACATAGTGATGGATAACAACCAAAACAACTCTCTCGACCGCATAAGCTATGCTCTCGGACTGAGCATGGGCCACAACTTCCGTGCTTCCGGCATAAACGAAATCAACATACAAGACTTCGCCGACGCCGTAGCCTCCGTTTTCTACGGTTCAAAGCCCAAAATGACAATCGACGAAGCCAAAGCCGAGATTCAGGCATATTTCACCGAACTCGAAAAGAAACAGCGCGCACAAGCCGACGAACTCGCCAAACAGAACCAGGCCATCGGCGAAGCCTTCCTGGCCGAGAACGGCAAACGCGAAGGGGTGCTGACCCTCCCCTCCGGATTGCAATATGAAGTCCTCACCAGGGGCGAAGGCCCCAAACCTGAAGCATCCGACCAGGTGGAAGTGCACTACACCGGCAAACTCATCGACGGCACAGTGTTTGACTCATCAGTCGACCGCGGTATGCCAGCAACATTTGGTGTGACACAAGTAATCCCAGGATGGGTTGAAGCCCTCCAGCTCATGAACGCCGGTTCCAAATGGCGTCTATACATCCCCTCCAACCTCGCCTACGGCCCCAACGGCGCCCCCGGCAGCCCGATAGGCCCCAACGCAACCCTGATTTTCGACGTTGAGCTACTCAAAGTCATAGGCAAATAATGACACCCATCCGATTTGCACCGGCCATAATCGCCGCCACGCTCTGCGGCATGGCGGCAACCGCCACACCCGCAGAGCAGCAAACCGCCACGGCCGAAAATCCGGCGGCAGTCAGCGCCGACTCGTGCGCTGCTGCATTCGCCACCATCATGGCGCAATACCTGCGGCCTGAAATCGACAAGCAGTTTCCCGCCGACACCGCCGCCATAAGTGAATTTACCCGGGGGGTAGCCCACGCCTTCGACGTCAAAAACCTCAAAGCCCCCTTCTTCCTCGGTGCGCGCAACGGATTCGCACTCATCGACCGCGTTGAGGCAATGGCAGAAATGGGCTATCCAATCACCCCGCAGAACTTCTGCGAAGCCCTCGCCCCGGCGCTGAAAGGCGCTGCAATGGGCTTCGACACCGAATCAGCCGACCGCTACCTGCGTGATGCCATGGAGCGAATAAACCCCATGCCCGAACCTGTGGCACTCTCCCCCGAATCGCAGCAGCAATTCCTCCAGGAGCAGGTAAAACGACCCGCAGTCGAAATGATGCCTTCAGGCCTCCTGTTTGAAATCATCACGGAAGGAGAAGGCCCACATCCGGCCGACACCGACATCGTGAAAGTAACCTACACCGGACGCCTCTCCGACGGCACGGTGTTCGACTCCTCCGACCGCCCCGTGCAGTTCCCCGTAAACCGCCTCGTGCCCGGATTCACCGAAGGCCTCAAACTCATGAAACCAGGCGGGGAATACCGCATATTCATCCCACCGGCTTTAGGCTACGGCGACAAAGGCGCTTCCGGCATAATCCCCCCAGGGGCAGTGCTCGACTTCACCGTAAAGCTACTGGAGATATTGCCCCGGCCAACCGGCAACCCAACCGAATAAACCACTCAAAATCATAAATTATAATTACAACCAACTGAAATGAAAAAATTTATTTTCGCACTCTCCGCCGCAGCGCTCATGGCCTCAGGCCTCGCTTCTTGCGGCAACGGCGCTGCTTCAAACGCCACTGAAAAAGAAAAAGCACTCGGCGACTCTGTTGCCGTTGCACTCGGCGAATTCGCCGGCGCACAGTCAGCTTCAAACTACATGCGCCTTAAAGAAATGCAGCCCGAAACTGCAGCCAAATTCAACAAAGACGCCTTCCTGCGCGGCCTTCAGGATGTTCTCAATGCCGACACCACCCAAATGGCCTACTACCAAGGTCTGCAGATGGGCCTCCAGCTCGTGCAGCCCATCATCGGCATCAACAACGAGGCTAAAATCCCCGTCAACAAAGACAAAGTTCTCGCAGCCTTCAAAGCCATCTACAAACAGGATTCAATCAGCGACCTCAACCTCTACTACGCTCACTATCAGAACCAGATGAACGCAGTACAGGAAATCATGAAAGCCCGCGAAGACTCCATAAAAGCAAACTCACCCGAAGCCAAGCAGAACCTCGAGGAAGGACAGGCCTACATCGACAAAATGGTCGCTGAAGGCTACACCCTCGCTCCCTCAGGCATCGCCTACAAAATCGACAACCCCGGCACCGAGCCGAAAGTTGCCGAAAGCGACCTCGTAATGGTTCAATACGACGGTAAAAACATCAAAGGAGAAACCTTCGACACCAACAAAGACAACGTACGCCCAATGCGTGCCAACGGCTTCGTGCCAGGCTTCAAAGAAGCCCTCTCAATGCTCGGTAAAGGCGGCAAAATGACAGTAGTCATCCCCGCAAGCCAAGCTTACGGCACCGACGGCGCAGGCGAAAAAATCGGCCCCAACCAGGCTTTAGTATTCGACATCGAAGTGCTCGACATCAATCCCGAATCAAAATAAACCCACCCTCACACAACCATAAACGGCGCCGCGCAAACTAATGCGCGGCGCCGTTTCGCATGCACCCCACTTACCTGCAATTAATGACATTATTCAAAATACTTATTTTTTACAACTATTGCAAATTAAACATTTTAATTTTATCTTTGCGAAAAATGCTATCTCGATTTTTATTAACCTCAAAACTAAGAGCTATGAGACCTTATTTCTATCCTATTCTTGCTGCATTATTGTGCTTCTCTTGCACAGATGCCATTGATGATTTTAACAATCAAACCAATCCATCCAATTCCCAAAATACTTCTTATAACCATATTTCTGAAGCACTGGCATTAAATATTGCGGAATCGTTTTGGGGGGGGTAATCAAAAAGCCCGTTCTAAATCTGCAACACCAACAGTTTGTTACGTATTAAAAAATACTACTCTCTCACGTCACATTAACAACCTATCCGATACACTCGCATATTTGAAGCTGGCAGTTACGACTTCTCGGGTATAACATACTTCGCCATTAAACGCCACTTAATTATGGAATAATTCCCCATCAAAAACATATTTAGTATTATACGACATGAAAAAGCCATTACTCCTTGCAATCGCCGCACTGCTTTCACTCAACTGCGCGGCAGTGAACTATTTCCAGGATGGGATGAAATGGGAATATAAGAAACACCATGGCATACCCCCTAAGCCAGGTGAAGCCGACCTTCAGCCATATCTCATCACACAATATCTTGAAGGAACAGCCTTCATGGCCGGTAAAGATTGTCTGAAACTTTACAGCGTTGTGACCGATGACCAACAACACCAGCCATTCCTGCTGACATACATCCACACTGACGGCGACAAAGTTTATTTCCTTTCAATGAAACCTGATGCCGATCCGGAAACAGGTGAATGGCTGCTGCTGTTCGATTTCGGGCTGCAACCTGGAGAAAGCACCTCCGTGGGTCATCTGTTCTGGGATAATGCGGAAACCAATCAAAAAGCCATACAAGTAACATGCACAGCTGTCACACAGGAACAATCATCAGATGGGGGCATAATCACCCGGATGTCAATGTCTGAAAAAGGCTCAGAAGGTGAATGGATTGCCGGAATCGGCTGCACGTGGGGATACACATGCAACGGCGCGTGGGGACTCGACGGCGTAGGTGGTGTCACCCTGTTGAAAGCATCGCACAACGGAGAAATCCTCTACCAAGCCGCAACCGCCGGAATCAATGGCGCCACGGCAGACATCCCAGCCGCTTCCGACGCGCCATGCTACAAAACCGACGGTACCCCTTTCACCCCTGCAGATAAAGGAATCTGCATCCAAAACGGCACAAAACGCATAGTCCGTTGACCGCCTGATAAAAAGAAAGTGCAGTTCAAAATCCGGCATCATTTATAACATCCGCATCCCCTCAAAGGTTTCACATACCGGAAGCACCAAACAGATTACCGCCACGCAGAAGCCGTTGTTTATCAACAAGACGGACATGCCGCGTGGCGGTTTAAGATGAGGTCAACCTTAGGTAAACCGATGATAGGGGGGGCGATTGAATCAAATAATGATCAGCGGACTACAACCTTGCAGGGGACACACCCTGCGGCAGCCAGTAGATAGAGGCCGGGAGCTACCGAAAGCTCTGCCGGTGCCGAGGGGTTAAGTTCCACGACGCTGATGAGCTTGCCGTCGGCACTACTGACCGTAACAGAGCCTCCACAAGAAGCACTTACCCTCATAGAACCATTCCCGGAAACCACATGGATGCTGTTAGCGTTGCCGTCGGCATCAACAACATCCACGCCAGACTGAGCAGGTTTGACAGTCATGAAATTCAAGCTCTGCGCCTGGTTAGGAATATTCACACCATCCTGTTGCATCGGAGAATAAATTTCGAGGCTCGATTTCATCATCTTACCCTCATGGTGGGCGGCAATCTCCTGCGCATTCATCCCTGAGCGCCAGAAAGCAATCTCACCGAAATCGCGGCTCACCGATTTGTTGTCGGCATCGCCGAACACCACTTCGCCCAATGTCAGACGCTCGGCAACCGAACCGGCCTCAACCCCGTCGATATACAACGCGGTATAGCCACGGGCATGGTAATGCGTTAAAGCCACATCGTGCCACTGGCCGTCGACAAGCGCCACCGAGGTAGTAAAGTCATCTTTCAGAGGGGAATCGTATGTTATGGTGCCGTCGGCATTGACCGTCAGCGCTCCGCGATACTGTTTGCGGCTGCCATGCTCGAATGTCAACAAACGTCCGGCGGCATCCCCTTTCACGCGCATATTGATGGTGAATGGATGCACCGTCCCTTCATGATTCAAACTGATAGTAGTGCCATTACCCACTGCCATCGATTTCGTAAGGTCACGCTGCGGATGTTTCTTCCCTTCAACAAGCGCATCGAACAGAGACGGAACGATAGCGTACATGAACTCCCGATGCCCCTGCACATTCGGGTGGGCCACGTCGGCGATATAACCTGCCGACCATTTGCCAGTGCCGTCGTCGATAGCACCAAGAACATTGACAGACGGCACGTCCCATTCATGTATGAGCATGTTCATCTGTTTCACCCATCCGTAGTCTTCGTCGTTATAGTCGCCACGTGTGTAGTTGTTGACAACCACAGGGGTCTTACCGTCACGGCGGATATCTTCAATCAACCGCAACATATTGTCGCGGAATCCATTGAAAACCCCTTGCGGATTCGCTGAGCCATGAATACCCTCGTTGCCAAGCGACAGGCCGATCATCACGAATGCGCCACCATCGCGCAACATATCGTCATAGCGGTCGATAAGATGTCTGGTAGTGTTTCCACCTATCGACACCCCTGAGGTGTAGAACGGATAGCTGCTGTCGCCGTCGGCTTTGCGTTTCTTCAACTGTTCACCAAAGAGGTATGCATATCCCCTGAAATTATCAGCTCCCTGGCCGTTGGCAACCGACGACCCGAACACCGACACACGATAGGGAGCTTCCTCAGGTTCAATTGAGAAAACACCCTGGCGCATATCGACACTGATGTCGTATTTACCCGGATTCAGGCGGATATTCTCCCCCTCATAGCCCTGCGACAGCATAACAACCTTGTCGGTTTGCGCAACGCGTTTGACAGCCAGTGCATCATCGCCATTGAAAGCGAAATAGATATAACGGCCTATATATTCATTGCCACCGGCACGGGTCAGCTCCACATTGCTGCTCCAGATGCCGTTCCCTGCATAACCCAAAGCGACACCATCCTGGGCAACAGACCCCTTCACTGCCAGCGACTCCAACGGCAGAACCTCAACCTGGCCCGCGCGAGTGTCTACTGTCAGCCTGACAACCTGCTCAGAAGCAACAGAGAACAGCCCGCCGTCAACCTCGACTGTGCCCGGCTCATTTCCGGCGCCGAATACCACGGTTTCATCCCCGGTTGTCAAACCCCTGAACGAGTATGTGCCTGGAATCAGACGCAGATAACCGGCAAATTTCCCGGTCAGCATACCCGTAGGGCTGACAGGATTCATCGCCACATTTGCTCCACCCTCTACGGCAGAACCAGTCACGGCAAGTGCCTTGACAGCCATCACCGGCTTCGGCTCCTCTTTAGGCTCGAACTCCTCAAGTTTCAAAACATTCAGGTGCGATAACCCCGTTTTGCGCTCGATTGTGAATGTCAGCTTACCGTTGGCATCCGGAAATATATAATCGCTCACCGCAACATTACGGATATTGCCATGAACATCTTTCCCCTCACTGTCGCGGCCGCCGATGCAACGGCCTGAAAAATCCTGGCGTGCACGCCACGAGGTGATGCCGTTAAGGCTGAAATATGCCCAACGGTCGCCCGTCTCATTAGTGATGCGGCAACCGAAAGCGTGCACGCGGTAGGCCTTCTTCGGGTCAACCCCAATGAACTCTATATTGACCGTGGCCTGATGGTTCTCCACATAGAAATAATCTTCCGTGGCAGTGGCGATCGCAAGGTCGCGCAAGTTTTCGACCGTAGGATTTTCCAACCCTCCGGCAGCGGCAGTACCGTTTGTTTTCAGGTTATCCAGGTTCTTGGCAGTGATGCCGGACACCTCATTGCGCGAGTTAACAAGCGGCCATTCGGAATTGGCCGGTATATTGTCATTATGAGTGCTGTAGATATTGTTCCAGTAATTCCCGTTTACGTCGGCCCCCTCGGTTTTGTGGCCATGCTTGCGATATTCAGGAATCTCGCCGAAATCGACATACATCGTCTGTGTCAGGGTATATGCATCGTCCGGACGGGGTTCATCATCACGCTCCTCGATTTTCATAGCATTGATATGGCACATGTTCTGCACCCTGCGGATAGTGAAAGTGATACATCCGTTCTCATCGGGGAAAATAGGGTCGCTCACAGCCAGATTATTGTTATTGCCATTATACCCGTCGGCGCCACACCCTTCTCCCGACATCTGATGGTCGGCATCCCAGCGGTTCATTCCGCGGAACTCATAATTGCCTATGCGTGTCTGGTTATTGGCACGGCTTCCGAAAGCATAGAAACGGTAACTTTTCTCCTTGTCAAGTCCTCTGAATGTGAAGCAGTTGTAATCCTGGAAATCCTCCATAAACAGATAATCCATCGTGGCAGTGTTCACGGCAAGCTCTCCGAGGAAATCAGCCGACGGATCGGTGAGGCCTCCTGCGGCAGCCGACCCGTTGGTCATGAAACGGTGGTTCAGGAGGATGTTGTAGCCTGTAGGCACATTGGCGCTGTTAACGAGATTGACTGTCGTGCCGGGGTAGACATAATTGTTGCCTGAGCTTTTCATATTATTCCACCAGTTCCCGTTGACATCCGCACCCTCGGTGGTTTCACCCCTGTAAGCTCCGGTATTATTGGGATTTACATCGCCGAAGTCGATAAACATCGTCTGGCACACATCGGCAAAAACAAACGGGGCGGAGGATAAAGCCGCCGCCCCGATAATAAGTTGCAAGAATTTATTCATGTTAGGTTTATGGTTAGCTTTGGGAATTCCCTTATGCAAAATTAGGAAAAGAAAACATGAGGCACACGTAAATTCCGTCTCTTAATATAGTATTTTTGTCTACCTTCGCAGGTTTTATGCTTTCTGACACAGCATTTCCCGCTCTCCGCCACCACTCCTAACGCTTGGCAAAGAAATTGTCTACGCGGTCGGGCGACAGCATCTGCCACAGAGAAGCCACAGTCCAGCCGGGGGCGAATATGTCGTTGTAGAAGCCCTTGCCGTTGCGTCCGTAGTCCCAAGTGGTGTGTTGCACCACCTCGGGATAGAAACCGGCTTTGGCAATATCGAACATATTGTTCTCCTTAGGCAACAGCTGGAGCATCGAGCTACGGATCACTTCAGAGAATCCCGCGAAACGCGGTTCGTTATAATGTGCCGACAGTTTGTCGAGCACCGTTGCGAACTCGAAGATGAACACGTCAATATGATTGTTTTCAACCGACACATTGCCCCACCCGCGCGAGCGGAAACCGACATCGCCGAGCATCTGGCCGGGAGCAAAAGGCACATCCCACATATAATACCACGACAGGCAGAAATAGGCCGATTTGCGGCACAAATCCATGTAATGCTCCCTTTCTTTACCCTTGGTCACATAAGTGAGATAATGCATCGCGGTTGAAGCATATAGCGATGCCTCCTTATCTTCGCAGTTGGCATCGAGTGTCGAAGAGAAATAGTCAGCTTTGTCAATCAGTTCATGTTCGAGATAACCGGCAGTGCGCCGTGCGCTTTCCAGATAGCGTTTGTCTTTGAAATAGCTGTAAGCCATTACAAGCGGCAGGGTCGCCGACGGTGTGCTACCGCCCGACCGGTCAACAATCTCTCCCGATCCCTTGAACTTACGGGGAAAACTGCCATCGGCATCTTGAAGCGACAGAATCCTGTCGAGCACAGACTTCATCTTCGCCTCCCACTGCGGGTGTCGGTTGCCAAGACGGCGCTCTGCATCGAGATAGTTCAAGATAGCGAAAACACCCTCCGACTGGCGGCGGATGCTCATCACATCAGTCTCCCAGCCGCGTTCCATATGCATCGCTTCACGGAAATACCCTTCGGGGGTAAACCCGTGTTCAAGCGTGCTTTCAAAAATGGCATTCGCCTTCTCAACCAAATCCTTGTCGGCTTGTTTGCGGCCATGCTCCAACGCATTGTAGGCATTGAGTAGCACACGGCCCACGAATCCGACCTCATAATCACCGGTGTTATTGCAATCATCGGTGCGCAATCCGGCGCCAGAGAAATATTTCAAATCATATTTGTCGACATAGCTCTCGCGGAAATAATTAGCCAGGCAACTTTTAGCCCCGTCCCCGTCAACAACATCCGACACTTTTTCCGGTGCGAAAGTATCGTAGGAATAGTTCCACACATCGGCCACGAAATCAGAGTAATCATCTGCCTGAAACTCACGCAACTGCCAGCTGATGGTGCGCTTCTCCCCTTTTTCTATGGTTTCAAACGTGCGGATCGGGTCGATAAGCGTCAGCTTGCGTATATACCGCTTGGGAGCTTCTATGTAGGGATAACCGAACTCCAACGCAGCCATACCACCCTCATTCCTAAAGCCGGTGAAACCCACCGAAGTGTGAGCGGGAAGAATCACATCGCCCGACTGGTTCTGCACAATGCAGTCGGCGCTGTCACTGCCGGTGCGCACCACAGTGCAGGCACGTTTTGTGGCAGGGTCATAGATACCGGTCAAAGGGGTGCTCAGACGGTCTTCACGCACGACCCAGCTATCGGATGTGCGGAATGACGGGGCATTCTCTGGCGACCTAAGATTGTGGTGATACCAGAATCCAGGCATATAAAACTCACACGCCTCATGCCGCGTACCATTCATAACGCTGGTCTCGGCAATATTGAAACGGCATTTTTCAGTAGCCTCAACCGTCAGGGTCAGGTCGGTCGTGCCGTCGGCTTTTCTGACCGCCGTGCGGGTGATTTTCAGTGGCAATGAGCTGTTGTCGGCAGTAATCATACGCCCGGCTCCTGCATCCTTTAGCTCGTAACTGCATGCAGCCCCACCCGGTTGTTTCAGAAGCAACCGCGTTGAAGCGTCAGCTCCAAAAGGCATGAAGGTGGCAAGCGCCGCCAGCGAGGCGGCGCAAGTATTTAATAATCTGGTCATAATTATAGTATGGCGGTTTATTTGTTAAGGCTTTCGCAGACAGCACGGTTCGCGCGGGCAACACGGTCTTCATCAACCTTGATCACCTTGCGGTCGTAGGTCATCAGCCCGTTCACCTCCATCTCAACATCAGTGGTCTGTGTGTAGACAGCGCCGGTGAAACCGGCTTTAGCCAGGCGTGCCAGCTCATTAGCATATTCAACATATTTGTCGGTAACCTCACCGGGGCTTTTAAACTGGATATAGCCCCAGTTGCGGTCTGGAGTCCATATATGACCGTCAACTACCATGCCTATGCCGCCATATTCACCCAGTACATTAGCCCGCTGGCCATCATAGAGATACATCTCCGGGCCGGGATAGTTGTGCAGGTCAAGAATATCACCGCATGTATAGAAATTGCCTCCCGAAGCCGGATTCACCAGACGAGACGGGTCGTAGGCCTTCGTCCACGCAGTGATTTCCGGGGTCTTGAACTGCCCCCACGCCTCATTGAAAGGAATCCAGGTGGAGATGCAAGGATAGTTATACAGACAATCCATTATCTCCTTCCATTCACGGCGGTAAGTAGCCTCGCTTTCAGGCGAGCGTTGTTTCTCGATACCGTCGAAATAGCGGCGGTTCTGCCATTCGGGGCCGTTGTCGCCACTGGGCATATCCTGCCAAACAATGATTCCTTTGCGGTCGCAATAGGTATACCATGTTGCAGGTTCAACCTTGATATGCTTACGGATCATATTGAAACCCCAATCCTTTGTCTTGTCAACATCATAGACCATAGCCTCATAAGAGGGGGCCGTGTAAAGCCCGTCGGGCCACCAGCCCTGGTCGAGCGGGCCGAACTGGAACAGGTCTTTGTTGTTAAGCTGAAGGCGAACAATGCCATCGGCATCCCGTTTTGTCGAGAACTTACGCATGGCGGCATAACTCTTCACTTTGTCTACCGCTTTACCGTTATCGTAGAGCGTCACTTCAAGATCGTAGAGATTAGGAGAATCGGGCGACCACAGTTTCGCACCATCAGGCATGGCAATCACCACCGACTCACCATTGATGCTCTTGCCTGAACCAACCTCGCGGCCATTGTCGAACACCTTAGCTTCTACCAATAATACGCCACCGGTATGAGAAGCCTCACCACCTACAGTCAGCGTATTGGCATCGATGTCTGACTGGATGCGCAATCCGGTGATATGGCTCTTGGCAACAGGTTCGAGCCAAACAGTCTGCCAGATACCGGTCACAGGGGTGTACCATATCCCCTCCGGGCGTTCAACCTGCTTTCCTCGCGGCTGGTAGCCACGGTCGGTCGGATCCCACACCCTAACCTTCAACACATTATCACCCTTTGCGGCAAGCGCCTGTGTGACATTGATGCTGAAGGGGGTGAAACCGCCCTTGTGGGCGCCCACCTTCACATCGTTAACCCACACGTCACACTGCCAGTCAACGGCGCCGAAATTCAGCATCACATCTTTCCCTTTCCATGACGAAGGCACAGTGAAAGAGCGTTCATACCACAACGCCTGGTCGGCGCCTACGGTCTTACCGACCCCCGACAGGCTCGATTCAACAGCGAAAGGCACAAGGATCTCCCCGTCCCATTTCTTTGGATTGTTTTCCCCCGCCGGCACAATGGCATACTGCCACAGGCCGTTCAGGTTTTTCCAGTCGCTACGTTCCATAATCGGACGCGGGTATTCACCCCACACGTTTTCAACATCGATCGTCTCCGCCCAAGGGGTCTTGATGCGGTCGCCCGCAGGCTGCCATCCCCAAGATGCCAGCGCCATAGCTGCAAATGCAGCCGCAAGAATGCTTCTATATTTCATACTCAAATCGGTTTATTCTCAACACAATCCCCCTCTACACCCCAAAACAAAACATCCCCTCACTTCTCCACAATCTTCCCTTCAAGCATCATAACATCACTTTCGATGCGCTTGTCGCCCTCATATTTGGCGCAGGTAATCAGAAGCCAGACTGTGTCGTTATCATATAGGAAGAACGAGTTGTAATATGCACCCGTGCCGGCCGGCAAAGGCGAACTTCCGCTCAGCGGCAGACGTGAATACTTGAAATTATGACCCGTGTTGTCGGCCATCATCACCTGCGGGCGGTTGGTCTGCCACACAGCGCCGGTCTGATTGGTATGGGCCATTATCAGGAACTCACCCGTCGGAAGCTGAATCATGTAAGGCGCTCCGGCATATTTGTTCAGACCGGTGTGCCAGCGGTTTTCGTCGTTAACCTCGTCCCATTCAGAAGTGTCCCATTCTCCGTCAAGCGGACGGTGAACAAGCGAAGGAGCGATATTGCCGTTGACGCTCTCCTCGATGAAAAGAACACCCTTGTTACCCTGCATGACAACCGCCACCGGCATACCGTCGCGGGCTCCGGGCTTGAAGCTTGCACGCTTGTATGTTGTCCAGGTTTCACCGTTGTCGGTCGAGCGGGTGCTGAGAATTTCCTGTTTCATATTCTTACGATCGGTATCCCACCATTTTGCTTCCGACGACACCAACAGTTCCAGTTCGCCGTTAGGAAGCTGCACAACCTGGGGTTCCCAAGTGCGGCCGCGACCAACGATAATCGGGTCACCCCATGTCTCGCCACCGTCTTTAGATATGCAAGCCAGCACCTTGCTGTTCTCGTTCCCCTCAGGATTTCCGTTAGCAACCACGGTCAGGATAATCCAGCCGTTCTGTAATTTGGTCATTTCAGGGTTGCAGATACGGTAGTAATTGCAACCATGGAAAGCAGTCCCGATACTGTAGATTGTCACAGGATCAGTCCAGGTCTTACCATTGTCGTAGCTTTTCCGGAGATATGAATTCTGCCAATGATCAGTCGAGCCACCGTGATATGTCAGGAGAATCTTGTTTTCATCAACACGGCACATGCGGGGATATTCAACCTGCAGCACCTCCGGAGTCAGATTCACAAGTTTTTTAGTTCTGTCCCACTCAACCGTATGGCTTACAGGTTTAACTGTGTTGTCAACCGGAAAAGAGGAATAATCACTCCAGGTCTTCACAGTCTTCTCTATTTCCTGCATATCGCCGTCAATTTTCGCCTTGGCCACAGCGATATATTCAGTTCCCGGTGCCAGCCCTGTAATCTTGGCGGAACGGTATTTTCCCGAACCCGCCCTGTGGGTGCTGTATTTCTTAAGAGAATTGCGGTCTTTACCAAACCAGAATTCAACCTCGGTAGTTCCGCTTACCCCGGGAAGAGAGAAAGGAACCTCCACACAATCCTTCTCGATAACCCAGTCTTCCGTATCCCATGCAATACCCTCTATGGTAGTGGCAAGTTTCCCCGCGCCGAAAATAACAGAACCGTCGGCGGTTGCGAAATACGGTCTTATGGAATATTGCGTTGCCGGTTGAAGCCCTTTACACTCTATTGTAAACGCATCGCCCTCGGGCAGCGCATCGCCCACCTTTATGCGCGGTATAGCCGAATATGTGCGCCCTGTGCCCTGTATTAGAGCCGCATAGCCATATTCAACCACATCCGCACCCTTGAAATCGATGTTTGAAATCTCCAATTCTGCGCTGTTGCTCCCCAGCGTAACCACGTTGGCATCGAAACTTACAGGCCTCACCTCTCTCTCCTTAATTATCGCCGGACAGGCAGGGTCACCTTTCACCACCGCGCGGCAAAGCACCGGGGCGGTCACTTTAAACGTGTATGTAGGACCGGTGGCACCATTGACATCAGTCCATGTCGCGCCATTGTCGGTTGAAATCTGCCAGGTTATGTCGCCATAGTTATCGGCCGTCCACTCAAGGTCGAGAGTAACATTCTGGTTGGCACGGGCATAGCTCACCATGCGCTCAGCCCACACCATCAGCGGCATAGCAGCCATGGCCAAGATGGCCGGTATATATCGTAGTTTCATTATAGTCGGAATTTATGAAAATGATTGTTAGGCAGTTACTGTCCTACCCGGGAATTTTAACGCTTAATCAGGCGATAGACCGCCTTAGCGCCATCGGCCGATGCCAGAGTGAGGATATATTCCCCTTGGGGCAAAGCCGAATAATCAGCATCTGTAATGGGCTGGCCGCCGATGCTCTCCACAACAGAAACCAAACGTCCGGCCATATCAACAGCAGCGATGCGCACTGCGTTGAACCCTTCTATATAGACAACCCCGGAAGTCGGATTTGGGCCGATATGGAGCGTGGCTATCTCCGCACCGTCAATTGATGCCGAAGTAAGGTTGAATTCAACAGTCTGCAGACAATCACACCCGTCGGTTATGTCGAGCATATACACTCCGGGAGTTTCCGCCATACAGGTCGATTCCGTGCCGAGTTCTTTCCCCTGCGGTGTGTACCAGCGGTAGGTATAAACCCCGCTGCCACCCGTGACAACTACATTGCCGCCCAGCAGCACACCGCCACCCTCTTCAGGCATGGCAATCTCAACTTTTGAAGTAGACACCTCAAACAGAGGATTCTGCTCAACGGGCATCCTGACAATCGCCTGGGCGGCACATCCCAGCGCGACCGCTACCGACAACACCCCTGCGGTAAGTATTCTTTTCATCTTGTTTTATCTATGATTGGTTATGAATGGTATGAAAAGTGGCCGGGACACCACAAGTAGCGCCCGGCCACCATTAGTTTTGCCAAAATTAAGCAACTCAGACAATTTTTGCAAGTCGTAAGTCGCAAATCGCAAGCCTTAAGTCATAAGTTACAAGTTACAAATCTTCCAACTTATGACTTGCGACTTCTCGCTTCTTACTTCTTATCTAACCACCTTGCTCACGGCTACATTACCGTCGGCATAGATGGTCTTCTCGATAACCACACCTTCGGCAGCGGCGGCGACGCGGCGACCGGCCATGTCGTAGTATTCGGTTGCAACGACCTCGGCATTGCCGTTGGCAAGCACACCCTGGATGCCGGCACCGGCACCTACGCGGAAGTCATTACCTTTGGTGAATTTCGAGCCTTCCAGACCGGCATTAACAGTCTGCACGCCCCATTCGTAGTCGCCGTCGGGCATACCGACCAGAAGCAGGTTCTTGTTCATGAAAGCGCGGCCCTGGGCCAGAGTGGTGCGCACACCATCTTTGTCGCCGCCAACGAAAGCGGGAACACCGGTATAGTATTTCTTCGAGCCCTTGTCGTAGATATAATACTCATACGTAACGTTAGGCTGAGAGGTAGCGGCCGCAGTCCATTCAAGTGCAACATTACCAGATTCGTCAACAGTAGCCTTAGCAGATGCAGGAGCGTCGGGGCGGGCAGCCTTCTGGTTGGGGTTCACAGAGAACATAATCATGCGGCCTGTCTTGAATTCGCTTCCTTCATCGTCGCTGTAGTACGTGTTGTCCCAGCTTTGGCCGAAAAAGCCGTAGTGGCGTTCACCGGAAACCCCGTTTTCAGTGAAGAACACACCGGTCTCCGAAGAACCAGGAACACGCTCGAAATTGGCGAAACTTCCATTTTCATTGGGGAAGAACCATCCTGCCTGGGTGTTGCCCGAGTTATCAAGCATGGTTGTGCACCATCCGGGAATAAACAGGTCATACAAGCCATTACCGTTATAGTCGATGGCACGTGTGCCGTTCTGGTCGTTAAGAGGGCGGATATCTTTGTGATAGAAAGCCTGCTGTGAAGATATATCGTTATATGACACCGATTTGTCGCCTGCAATCTTTCCCTGCAGAAGCTGCCAGTTATAAGAGAATTCTTCAGGCCCCCATGCTGAACCGTCTTTAGGAGATTCGCCACCTACAAAGATGTCAGGCACACCATCGTTATTGAAGTCAGCCACATGGATGTCGCCATGGCCGTAATAATGCGACACACCGTCGCCCAGACCGAGGTCATACAATTGTGTTTCAGGATAGGAATCAGCCCCCAGATTCAGGCAGGCTGCAAAATAACGGCCTACAGGAGCCCCGTTTTTAACCGGACGGAAATCGTCGCCGTTATCAACGTTGCCCTGCGCCAGGAAGTCGCAGTAACCGTCGTTATTGAGGTCGGCAGCCTTCAGAATCGAGAGAGCGAACTCATAGTTGGTCTCACCGTCGCTCGACAGAAGGTGGTGGTTAGTCAGAGTGAAGTTGAAGTCTCCGTTATTGATGAGCACACCGGTATAATCCTTGCGGCCATCATCATAAGCCTTGTAGCCGAGAGCCACGATATCCATGCGGCCGTCGCTGTTGAAATCGCCGAAATCAACACATTTCGGGTCGAACATCTCAAGTGTGCTACCCTCTTCATCTACTACAGTAATGGGCTGGTGGCGGAATGTGCCGTCGCCGTTGTTGAGATACAGACCAAACTGGGTTGTGTCAACACCATTACGTGCTTCACCCGATACGAAGAAATCTGTCAGGCCGTCACCGTCCCAGTCGGTAACTGCGAAATAAGGCTTATTGGCGAAATAATAGGGGAACTCTGAAATATCATACGACTTTGTTGCAGGATTCCAAACCATCTGGAAAGTGTTGAATTTAATCTGCGTTTCATTGCCTTCGGCATCTTCAATCAGACGGCCGCTGGTCTGCTCGCGCACTTCTCCGGAATAAATGAGGTCGAGAATACCGTCATTGTTGATGTCAATCTCACAATGACCTGAATAGATAAGCGCATGGGTCAGATCCTGCTTGTCAACCGTGATGGCTGCGCTCGCCGATGCAACCGTAGCAGCTCCGAGAAGTAAAGATAGATATTTCTTCATGGATGTAATAGGTTAAATTATTAATTAATAGTGGTTTATTATAATAGTCTCCTTTAATGGCGGCACGTAGGAGAGGGGTTGGCAAAGCGCCGCCGCCCGGCGCCTTGCCAATTTCAGACCTCAAACAATAAATTATACTCTCATTAGATTGCACCTCTGTGCAGGGATGCACCCCGGTGAATCCGCTTTTATGCCGCTACATTATATTATTCAAACCGAGGCTTGGTCCAACCCGACTTAACCGTCACGGTGTTCACAAACCATCCGTCCTCACCCATTTCCAGCGGGCTAACAAACAGCGGCTGGCGCAGGAATCCGCTCGGCAGTTTATCCTGACCGGCACGGGTGGCATTGTAGGCGATGTAGTATTTGCCGTTATCACTGGCAAACACATGCATCGGGTTGCAGGGCGAAACATACTCAGAGCCACTTTCTACCAACAGGTCGCCCATCGAAGCGCCGTCGGTCAGTTCAACACCGGCATGGTCTTTGTAAGGGCCGGTGAGGGCATCGGCATGTGCATAGCGGATTTCAGTGCGGTCGCCATTGCGGACTGTGCCGAACAGATAGAAATTCTTGGCATCGGTGCGCATAAGGGTGATTTCAGAGAAACCGGCAGCGGCCACCTTCGTAGCCTTCCCCTTCATTGTGGGTGTCTGGCCACGGCGCAGATTAAGCTGCTGGATATACGAGCCGCTCTCTGTGGTATAGCCCAACACGAAATTAACATTGGCAATCACTGTCAGCGAAGGTGCAGTAAGCGTTGTGACTCCCAGGTCTTCAGCCGAAAGGAATTTGCCCATATCGGCATACGGGCCACGGCCCGACGAAGACGCAGTGGCAGCTCCTATGGCATTGTCTTTACCGGTACTGTAGACCATCCAGTAGTTTGCCCCCGCAACAGTCTTGGCAAAATCCGCACTAACTTTGGTTATCGGCGCGGTAATCCATTGCGGACGGCTTCCGGCAACCACAGTCGGGTTTCCATCTTCATCAGGTTCGCCGGGCTGGTCGAGGGTAAAAGACATCTGGGGGTTGTTGGCCCAGTCCATCAGGTTGCTCGACTGGAGCGTGGGGCAGCAATAGTCAACACCTGCAGCCCACTGCGTCTCCGAAGAGATGGCCACAAAGCTCGATGCGGCTTTGAACACAGTGCCCCCGGCCAACGACGGCTCCCACACCGGGTTGCGGTAGGAGGTGTTCTGAGGGTTCTCGCTTCCGGTCCACTCGAATTCCCCTTCACCGTCGCCGTCGGTGTCGGCGCAGCCGGTGGTGGTAGCCATGGCGGCTGCGCAGGCAAAAAACGCGATATATTTGAAACAGTTTTTCATCGTTTTCTTAAAATCGTGGTTAAGTTGGTGAATATTTACAACTTATGCATAATCCCAATCAATAGCCCGGGTGCTGCGTCAGACCTGGGAATAGAGAAATCTCATGTTCGGGGATGGCGTAGAGATGCGTTTGCCCTACTTTATAGGTGAGGAAGTCGGGGTCGCGCTCTGCAATCTTGTTCACACCTTCCTGGGTGTGGATGTCGCCCCAGCGGTCAAGGTCGTTCCAACGGGTGCATTCGCCGCAAAGCTCAACCAGGCGGTCGTGGCGCAACTGCTCCTTAATGCTCTCATAGTCGTTAAACTGCGTTGCTTTAAGCTCAGGCATATTAACGCGGCGGCGCACCTTGTTCATATATTCCACCGCATCGGCGCGGTTGCCGTCGAGTTCGTTAATCACCTCGGCATACATCAGATAGACATCAGCCAAACGAAGCAGACGGAAGTTCGTGCCCGATGAATAATCCTCAGGAAGGTTGTCAGTGTCAACACTGGTGTATTTGCGCCAGTAGCACTCTTTCGGGCCGTTGTCGCCACCGATAGCCGAACCCCACTCGGCCAAAGTCTTGCCATAATAGTTGGTATTGTCTGTCTGGTCTACCCAAGTAAGGGTATAACGCTTGCGCATGTCAGGGTTACCGTCTTTGTCGCGTTCTTTGTCGAACTCCTGCAGCATCCAGCCGCGCGCCGAACCGTCGTCCCAGGCGCCTTCTCCCGACGAAAGATACAATCCGAGGAATTTAGGGCGCTGCATACCAACCTCTTTACCATCGACCAGACCGTTCTTGAAGTTTATTTCCACCAGCGACTCTACATTATTCTCATTCGATTCGGTGAAATTGTCGAGCCAGTTGTTCACAAGGTCATAGATGCTGAGTTTGAAAATCTCATCCATGTTCTTTTTGGCAGCTTCCCACCACTGGCGGGCCTCACCGGAGCGGTTCTCCCATGGACGCTTGCATATCCCGGCAATCTGCATGTTGCAGCGGGCCATCATGCCAAGGGCGCCGCCGCATGTGGGACGGCCGGCTTCAGATGCGGGCCATTTCTCAGGCAGTATTTTCGACGCTGCATCGAAATCGGCCAAAGCCTGCTTCCACAAGGCCTCCTGGCCGATGATTTCGCCATCAGATATCGACGACACCTGGCGGGGATATTTGCCATATGTCCCGGCCATGTACCAGAACCCGAGGCCGCGCAGGAAATATGCCTGTCCGAGGATACCGTCGGCGGTCTCTTTCGACATAACCGAATATCCGTGGTCGTTGACATTATCCACAACCTGGTTAACATAATATATCATCTGCGAAACCTCTTTCCAAGGCAGGTTAACCGACTCGTTGCTTTCATAGGTGTAGCTGCTCATCTTGAAGTTGGCTACCGCCTGGAACTCCATGTTGGGCGAGGTGCTGTAGCCCTCGTCGCCGCGCAGAACCATCAATATGTGGAACCAGCGGCTGAAAACGCCCGGGCGGCGCAAAGTGGCATAACCCGCATACAACCCCTGCTGGAACTGCTCCTCTGTCTGCCAGAAGGTGTCGCTGGTCTCTTGGTTGGGGTCTGTCAGGGTCAGCCAGTCGTCGCTGCACGATGCCGCTGCGGTTGCAAGCATCAGCCCTGCCATAAACTTTATGATTGTTGTTTTCATGACTTTCATTGAGTGTAATCAAGGTTAGAATGAAACTTGCAGACCCACGCTGAACTGGCGGGCATTGGGGAAATGGCCTCCGTCGATACCCTGCGCGAACACACCGCCAACGATATCAGGATCATAGCCTTTATACTTTGTTATTGTCCAGAGGTTCTGGCCGCTGACATACACCCTGAGTTTCTCCACATAGAACTTGCGGGTGATGTTCTGGGGCACTGTATAACCCAGCTGCAGGTTTTTCAGGCGCAGGAACGAGCCGTCTTCGATAAAGCGGTCAGACGCCATGGTGTTGTCGGTTGCGTTGGCATACATGCGCGGATACTCGGTCGAGGGGTTGTCCCAGGTCCATGGGCGCGCCTCGGCGGGAATATTGTCGACCTTGAACTGCAGACACGAAACCCACACGTTGTTGTAGATTTTGTTGCCGTAGCGTGAAGTCCAGAACATATTGAAGTCGATACCTTTCCATTCTGCGGTGAAATTCAGTCCGGCCTCGAATTTCGGAAGCGGGCTCCCTACCCAGTCGCGGTCATCGTCGTTGATTTTGCCGTCACCGTTGACATCGATATAGCGGACATCGCCGGGTTGTGCGTTAGGCTGCAGAATCTTCACTGTGCCGTCGGGCAGTGTGGTGGTATGGGCATAAACCTCATCCATCGACTGGAAGATGCCTCCGAAACGGCGGGCGTAGAATTCCGATATTGAACGTCCCTCCTCAGTACGGCAGATACCATCCTGATAGAAGCTCTCGCCGAGGGTGATGACTTTGTTGCGCACGGTCGAAAGGTTAGCGCTTACAGAATAGCTGAAGTCGCCCACACGGTCGCGCCAGCCAATCATGATTTCAACGCCACGGTTGCGCATCTTGCCGTAGTTGGTCCACAGATAATCCGTACCGGTGGCCCAGGCGGTCTTGATATTATAGAGCAAATCTGATGAAACGGCGTTATACCAGTCGAATGAACCGTACAGGCGGCTGTTGAACAGATCGAAATCAATACCGACGTTAGTTGTGGTCTTGGTCTCCCACCCGAGATTGACATTCACGCGTGAGCTTTGGGTGGCTCCAGGATGGAGTGTCTCGTTACCCGAAGGGCCAAACACCGCATTGAATCCTTCATAAGGGCCTGTATGGTTAATTGACGGAATGTAGGAATAGTTGCCCAGCGCCTGCATGTCACCGATTTTACCCCAGCTTCCACGGATTTTCACGTTGTTGACAACATCGCGCAGCGGTTCCCAGAACGCTTCTTCCGACGGGCGCCATCCCAGCGAGAACGACGGGAAGTTTCCGCGCCGTTTGTTCGGGCCGAATTTCGAGCATCCGTCTGAACGGAAGTTGAACTGGAAGTAGTAGCGGTTGTCGTAGTTATAGTCAACGCGGGCAAGGATAGAGGTCATGCGGCGCTCCTGGCGCGAACCGTGCATGTTGTTCTGTTCCCCTACCAGGTCAATCTGGGCGAGATTATCCACTTTCTGGTTATAACCTTCCGCCTCGAGATAATGCCAGTTAACATCCTCCATGGTGTAACCCAACAGGGCGGTGATGTTGTTTTTGGCGATAGACTGGCTGTAAGTCAGGGTATTCTCGATGATGAGGCTGTAGCGGGAATCGCGGATATCGTTGAGCTTGTTCTCATAGCGCTGCTCACCTGAAGCCATACGCAGGGTGTAGCCATGGTCAAGGCGTTTCATCCGGCCCCACCAGGCGTCAAGACCTATGTTGAAGCGGTATTTGAAATACTTGAACAGGTTCAGCTCGGCAAAGACGTTGCCGATGATGCGGTCGTTGACGCTCTCATTGTCATAACGCTCCTGCAGACCGACCGGGTTAGAGATATACGTCGGGAAGAAAGAACTTCCATAGCCATAGCCACCTTTGCCTGAGGGTTCGTCGGGGTCGCGCACAGGAATCACCGACGGGGTTGTCAGCGCATCCCAGAATGGCGAAGCTATATAGTCGTCGCTCTTGGTGTGCTGGTAAGTGAAGTTCTCACCAACGGTCAGCGCGCGGTAGGTGGCGTCGTTGTTGAATCGCACGGTGAAACGCTGGTATTCCGGACCTTTAACAACACCGGTCTGCTGCATGTAGCCTGCGCTGAGAGAGGTGTGGAGGTTCTCCGTGCCCTGTGTATACACCAGGTTATAATCCTGCGTCACTCCGTTCTGATACACGGCTTTCTGCCAGTCGGTGTCAGGCAGGATGGTTCCCGGCTCTATGCTGGCCGCCGGCCAGTTAGCCCCGGCGTTAAGATAGCCCTGCTCGTTATAATACATGAACTCTTTGCCCCGCATCATCTTGATTGTTTTGGGCATCTGTGATATCGACACATTGGCGCTCACATCGAGTGTCGGCTTACCGGCTTTACCCTTCTTGGTGGTGATGAGAATCACACCGTTTGCACCTCGCGCGCCATAGATGGCGGCGGCAGATGCGTCTTTGAGCACCTGCATACTCTCGATTTCATTAGGGTTGAGGTTGTTGGCATCGTTGACAATCATGCCGTCGATAACGTAGAGCGGGCCTACATTGGAGAAAGACCCCACACCGCGCACACGGATTGAAGCCATGGCGCCCGGCTGGGATGATGTGCCCACCGACACACCGCCGACCTGCCCCTGCAGCATCGAAGCGATGTCGGTGGCCGGCATCTTGCGGGCCTTGTCCATGTCGACAACAGCGACCGAACCGGTCAGGTCAGCTTTCTTCTGAGTGCCGTAACCGATGACGACAACCTGGTCAAGCATCACGGATTCCTCGGCAAGCACAACGTTAATCTGGCTGCGCCCGTCGATTTTAACATCGCGGGAGCCGTAGCCGATATAGGAAAATGTAAGAGTGCCGTCGGCTGGCGCGCTTATCGCAAAAGCGCCGTCAACATCAGTGGCCGTGGCCGCCGAACCTCCTTTAAGAACCACCGACACTCCGATCAGAGGCTCGTTGGCATCATCTGTCACCGTGCCGCTCACCCTCAGTAGCTCTGCGGCAGATGCCGAAAGCCCCATGGCAAACAGCAGCAATGCTATGAATGCCGCTTTGTGATAACGATAGATTTTCACGTCTGTAAAGGAATTAGATTTATGTTAAACTAGTTTCAGAGTAATGGCTGTGACCCCGCTGTGGATGTAGGCTGCGGGCGTTGGTTTTGTAGCGGCAAAATTAGCCACACGCGCCACCCGAGAGTGGAAAAATCTTCCCGTTTTGTTGGAAAAATATCCTCTATGTTGCAAAACATAAAACGGCAACATCATGGATTTCAAGATGTTGCCGTAGATGGAGATATTTTTATCAATTATTGGGAGCCGATTTGCGGTCGGTCCGCGAAATATAGTCCTTCGGCGACATACCGAACTGCTTCTGGAAACATTTTGTGAAGTAGCCGGGCGACGAAAAGCCCACCATATAGCACACTTCGCTCACTATCGTATGCCCCTCGTTGAAAAGCTGGGCAGCCCGTTTCAGCCGCTCCATCTTGATATAGTCGTTGGGATTGAGGTCGAGCAGACCTTTGATTTTGCGGTAAAATGTTGTGCGGCTCATCCCCATGGCGGCAATGACATCTTCCATCGAATATTCCGGATTGCTGAAATTGGCCTGGATGATTTCGTTGATACGACGCAGGAAGTCCTCATCCACCTTGCTCAGCCCATTCCCGGCAACCTTGGCCAATGGCATATTTTCCAGACGCGCACGCATCCGCTCGCGGTTACGCAGCAACGTCGAGATATTGGCCAAAAGATATTCTATGGCGAAAGGTTTCTCAATATATGCGTCAGCCCCGAACTCAAGCCCCGACAGTTTATCTTCCATACGGGTCTTGGCTGTTAGAAGTATAACGGGTATATGGCTGTAGCTGACATCAGATTTCAGACGCCTGACAAACTCGAATCCGTCCATCACCGGCATCATAACATCGCTCACAATCACCTCGACATACTGGTTGGCCAGCAGATCGAGGGCCGATTGGCCGTCTGAGGCCTTGAACACATTGTAGTTATGGGCAATCAGCTTCTTCTCAAGGAAATCGAGCATCTCGGCATTGTCATCGACCAAAAGGATATTCACCCTCCCTTCGTTGCGCTTTAGCACATGCTCCAGATCGTCTGGCGCAGCCTCAGCCACCGGTTCCTCACTGTTGCCGAGCGGTATGGCCAGCGTAAAGATATTCTCCTCGGTAGAGGCATCCATCACCAGTGTGCCGCCATGCATCTGCGCGAGATTCCTGGCATATGCAAGCCCTATACCCGTGCCTGGTGAGCCGTTTTCCTCTTTCTCAAGACGTGAGAAAAGAGTGAAAATCTCCTCCCGTTTCTCCGGCGCCACAATCACCCCATCGTTGGCAATAGTGAACTGGAAGCTGTCGGCATCGGCAGTCAGTGCCATCCTGATATAGCTGCGGCCATACTTTATGGCATTCGTCACCAGATTACTCAGAATCTTGGTCAACGCTTCGCTGTCGACCACTGCAGCCACAGGAGTCTCCGGAAGCGACACCTCAAGGGTCTTGCCGGAACTCTCAATAGTTGGTTTGAACCTGGGAACAATATCCTCTATGACCGCCTTCACATCACACTTATTCTTATGTATCTGGAACTTGCCGCTCTCCATCTTGCGGAAATCAAGCAGCTGGTTGACCAACAGCAGCAAACGGTCAACATTGAGGTTGATCACATCGAGGTTTTCAATCGCTTCATGGTCGTTTTTCAACGAGGGGCTGCGGAAAACACAGTCCAATGGCGCTTTAATCAGGGTGAGTGGAGTGCGGATTTCATGGGCGACATTCGTGAAGAAGCGGATTTTAGAATCATACGACTCCCGCTCCTTCTCCTGTTTGTATTTTTCCATGTCGCGTTGGTTTCTTTGGCGTGAATTGCGGCGGTAGCGCCTTAATGCAAACCACACAATCCCTGCGGTCATAACGAAATAGAGCGCCAGTGCCAGACCGGAACGGTAAAACGGGGCAGCGATATTGATGGTCAGCTCCATCATACGCCCTGCATCGGGGTCATGCTCATCATAGGTTGCCACCTTCAGATGGTACGTGCCTGAATCCAGGTTGGAATAGGCAAGCATGGCATCGGCCAGTGTGGAATAGAGCCACTCCTTGTCGAAACCCTCAAGTTTGTAGCGTATCCGTTGCAGACCGGGAGAGCTGAAATTCAAGGTCACTATTTTAAGGGCGAAACTGTTCTGGTTGCTCGAAAGATTGATTTCATCAGTCATGGAGATACTCCGCGACAACGGCGACCCTTCATCGGCCGGCCTTACCAGACGCCCGTGAAGATAAAACTCCGACACAAACGGCACCTCCTGCGGGGCGGAAAACGCAAAACGCAGAGGCTCGAACTCAACAAGCCCCTCGATGGTGCCGAACCATAGCTTGCCGTCGGCGGTGCGAAGCGACGAACTGTAGTTGAACTGATTGGTGGGCAACCCGTCGGCAGTTGTGAACCGTCTCAGACTGCCGTTCTTAGAATCAAGACAATAAAGCCCCTGGCTGGTCGTAATCCAATAACGGCCGTTTTCATCGTCGGCAACCTGATAGACCAGGCTTCCGATGCGGTCTACACCCATGAACCTCCGGTCGAAACGCCCCGATGTGCCACGGCTTACGCACACCCCGTTCTGGGTCATGATCCACACATTATGGCGCATATCCTCGTAAAGTCCGTGCACCATGTTGCTCGGCAGTGATTCCGGATCGGAAGGGTCATTCTGGAAACACTGCCACCGCGACTCTCCGGCACGCCGCAGATAAAGCCCATTGCTATATGACGCAGCCCACATATTGCCCTGCGCATCCTCTATTATATCATAGATGAAAACATGGCGCAGGTCATCGATACTCTCAAACCTATCGGCGTCACGGTCATAACGTTGCAGTCCAGACATCGTGGCCAGGAACATCTCGCCATGCACCGTGCGGATGATTGAAAACACATAATCACTCGCCAGCCCGCAATTGCTTTCAGACCGGTACGTTTTTACCCCTCCCCTCTTCAAATCTTTAATTTTCAACCCATTGGCAAACGTGCCGACCCAAAGGTCGCTCCCGTCGATACAAAGTCCGTGGATATTGGTGTCGCCGATTCCTGCCAGTTCGGAAAAACGGCCCGTCGACGGATCAAACACCGAAAGCCCGTTATCTTCCGTACCGATATAAATAATCCCGGCGCTGTCGGCACACATCTCCCTTACCCTTTCACCGCGCAACGACGCCCCTCGGTTCCCGCAATAATATTTGTCAAATTGCAGTTGGCAGATATTAAGATAATCGACCCCACCGAAATACGACCCTGCCCATATCCCTCCGTCACGGTCGGTCATTAAGGAATAGATGGCATTGTCGGAAATGGAGTATTTGTCGAAATAATTGTGGGTCAGATGATGGAGGAGAGTATGCGATCTGATGTCATAGACATATATGCCGCTTTCCGTGCCGATCCACAGCTCAGTATTTCCGTGGAACATGAACTTACGGATATATGGCACAGCACCGTTCTCATCGGTGAGAAACACAGCCGAACACTTCCCGTTATGGATATCAATCGACCACAGGCCGGAATCATCTGTGGCCAGATACACTTTGTCGCCCAAGGTGGCTATTTCAGTCACTATGGCCGCATCAAACCCATATTCGCCATCCCTGACATCAAACTTCTTGAATGTTTTGAAATTATCATCCGAATAAAACACCCCGCTGCCGAAAGTGCCTATCCAAACCCTCCCATCCGGCTCATAAGCGATACGGTTGACCATACCCGCCTGCGGATGTTTGATGTTATGCAGCGCCGTCAGTGTCATGGCGCTTTTATCGTAGGAATACACCCCGTCGTTGTCAACCGTCAGCACTACATTTCCTGCCGGATTTCCCGTAATCTGGAGCACCTGGTTGTCAATGGTATGGCCGTCGGGGGTAGTCATGGTAAACCACCGCAAGGTCTCGTCGGTCGGATTATATATGCAAGCGCCTTGATGCGTACCCACCCACAAAAGCCCCTCGCCGTCTTCATAAAGCGCCGTCACATGGCTGCACTTTTTCTCACCTTCGGCGTTTATCACCTTGAAGTCCAAACCGTCGAAACGGTTCAGGCCATATTTGGTGCCGCACCACACAAAACCCTGCCTGTCTTGCAGCAGACAGTTCACAGTGTTCTGCGACAGCCCGTTTTTAATGTCGTAATGGTCGAAATAAACATTGCGCAGAGGTGCAGCTGAGGCCACCGCACCAACCGCCGCCACAGCAACCAGGACCACCAGGCTTCTTAAAACCGATTTGATGAATCTGCGCAACATAACCAGATACAGCCCTCCGGAAAAATCAACGTTCCATCGAAGTCGGGCCGTCAACGCTTAACACACCGTCGCCATCAACCAAGACCTTGTCGATAAACACCACACGGGCATCAGGATTGCTCTTCATGCGGCCATGGTAGACCGTGTAAAGCTCCCCGTCAGGCAAACGGAGCACCATGTTGTGGCCCGTGCCCATCACATCGCCGCCCCGGCTTACATTCTCTTGGATAACCGGATTCGATGCCGCCTTCTCAAACGGTCCCAGCGGTTCTTCAGAGGTAGCATATCCAACGGCATAATGGCCGCCGCCGAAGAAATTGGCGGAATACATCATATAGTAGCGGTCGCCATGGCGGAAGATATACGACCCCTCGGTCCAGCGGCGGTTAGCCTCACCCGAAGTCGCCGAGCGGCTCTCCCATTCAGCCTGGCTGTCGGCAAGCGTCGTCGGAGGTGCCAACAAGAGCACCGGCTCACCTATAATACCCGAAAAATCAGGCTTCAGCTCAACGCCATAAATCCAGCTCTCCTCAATGCAGTCGAACTTACCCTCTTTCTTCAGCTTGTCGGCAATCTCGCTCTCCACGGGATGTTTATAGCAGCAACGGGAGAAATAGAGATAGCATTTGCCCGAAGCATCGTCAAACAACACATTGGCGTCAATCACAGGATAAGGAGCCTCAAACACCGGACGGTTATAGAGGTCTTTAAACGGCCCGGCCGGTGAATCGGCAACTGCCACCCCGATGCGGAAATTCTCCTCCTCGGCAGTCGGGTTATTGCGGGAGTTCGAGCTGTAAAACATATAATATTTTCCGTTACGCTCATAAACCTCAGGCGCCCAGAAACAGTCAACATTCCACTGCCCCTCATCGCCACCCTTGTAGACCTGCCCGCAAGGCTTCCACTCCGCAAGGTCATCCGACACGAAAGCCTCGAAACCGTCGGCCAGCGAAGTGCCATACATATAATAGCGCCCGTCGGAGGCATGTAGCAGGAACGGATCCCCCAGCTTCATCGGCAGCGGGTTCTGCGGCAGCACCACCGCCACCGTATCTTCAGCCGACTCTTCCGAACTCCCTTTGACACAACCATTCTTCTTCCCTCCGCACGACACCATCGCAAACACAACCGCCAGGCATCCTGTGCCAACGGTCAGCCTCTTCAAAAAAGAACCTTTCATTTTCATGATTTAAATCTAAAGCAATACCAACCCATCCACACACCTGCAAAATTAGTAAAATCCTCCCGCCCCGCATAGCAATTTCGTCCCGTTTCATAGCACACCAGTCTCAGGCCATAAAAGCCATAACGGCTATCAAAGCTGTTATAGCCTGGTTCCGTTCAGCGCACCGCCACCTTGGTGCCGTGGCCGTTGACGGTCACGACATAGAAGCCGGGAGCGACGGGGAAGGTGACCAGGGAGCTGCCGGTGGTGTGGGCAAGAACTTTGCCGTCGGCAGTGTAGAGAACCAGCTCCATCCCTTCGCAGTTGCGCACTGAAATCAGACCGGGAGAGGTCGCCACTTCAAACGGCGCTCCGGGTTCAACCACCTGCAAACCAGCAGGATTGATTCTCAACGGGTCGGAAAGAGCCGATTCACCGGCGGCATAAACTGCTGAAACCGCATATTCGTAGTTCTTGCCGAAATCTGCAACTTTGTCGTTGAAACTCATTGAGGCCAACGGGCTACTGTTAAGCCTCACTTTATCGCGATAGACGTTATAACCTTTTATTTCAGGCTCATCGGCTTGTGCATTTTCGGAAATATAACTTATGTCGTCGAGAAACAGGGCGGTAGCAGTCTGCTTGGAATAGTTAGAAGCGCCCGTGTCTGCCAACGCCGCTCCATTCGCCATCATAACAGGCAACACCATATCGGTGTGTGCGGCGCAATATGCAGAAGTCTACGACATTTGCGGGCGTTGCATAACACTTTTGCCCAATGGCACAAACGCCACCCTCCCGGATGGCATCTATATCCTACGCGCAGACAACGGCCAAGTCATGAAAATCAGCATTCATTCCTGACCCTTCTGCCCCTCGTTGGTGCGCGGGCGGGGAGTGCGTCTCCCTTTCGGTGATTTCGGAGCGCTCCCTGCCGCTTTGCCAGCATTGCGGGTGTTTTTCGGTGCATTCCCCTGCTTTCCTCCTTTTCCACGATGCTGCCATCCTCCCCGACGGCACGGAGCCTGAGGCTTGTCAGAGGCTTTCCCTACCGTTTCCGGAAGAGGGTCTTTGCGGATCTCCTTTTTCAGGAACCTCTCTATCTGGCGGAATTTCACACCGTCGCGGTCAGAAACAAGCGTGACTGCCATCCCTCCGGCATTGGCGCGGGCGGTACGGCCCACGCGGTGCACATAATCCTCAGCACACCTCGGCACATCATAGTTGACCACCATCGATATGTCTTCGATGTCGATACCTCTCTGCACAATGTCGGTAGCCACCAGAACATCGATGCGCCCCGCCTTGAACCCGAGCATAACATCGTCGCGCTGCTGCTGTTCGAGGTCGGAATGCATTTCCCCCACCTTAAGCCCGTGTCGGCGCAAAGTGCGCGCAAGGTCTTTCACTTTCAGCTTTGAAGCCGCAAAGACTATCACTCTCTGCGAGCGCACATTGCGGAGAAGATGCTCCAACAACGCCGTTTTCTGCCCTTCACCGCACATATAGGCAGATTGCTCGATTTTCTCTGCCGGGCGCGACACCGCGATTTTCACCTCGGCCGGATTCCTGAGGATATCTTTTGCGAGTTTCTTGATTTTCGGAGGCATGGTTGCCGAAAACATCAGAGTCTGCCTCTCCGTTGGCAGATGCTTGACAATCTGCATTATGTCATCATAAAAGCCCATGTCGAGCATACGGTCGGCTTCGTCGAGGATGAAAAACGACACTTTCGACAAATCAACCGCTCCGCCGGCCAGATGTGCCAGCAGTCGCCCCGGAGTGGCGATAACCACATCAGCTCCGGTTTTAAGCCCATGCTGCTGGCGCCCGAATTCCTCGCCGGTCCCCCCTCCATACACTGCGATGCTGCTAACAGGCATGTAGTAGGCGAACCCCTCCATCTGTCGGTCAATCTGCTGGGCGAGTTCCCGCGTGGGAGCCATGACAATGCAGTTGATGGCATCCTGCGGATATCCCCCGTAAGTAATCATGTCTATTACCGGAAGCAGATAGGCGGCAGTCTTGCCCGTGCCGGTCTGCGCCACGGCTATGAGGTCGCGCCCCTCAAGGGCAAGCGGAATGGCCTGCTCCTGAATCGGGGTGCATTGGTCAAATCGCATGTCATAAAGGGCATCGAGCAGGTCATCGCTTAAATCAAGGTCTTCAAATCGCATGTGGGTCAGATGATGAGATATGTTATAGGCCACAAAATTACGAAATAATTACTAATTTTGTGGCCTATAAACAATCAGCTGCCTCAATAACTTGCAGGCACCCACCCTGCATCCTACGCCAATGGAACCGACAACAATCCGAAGCCACGCACGCGTCGACGTGGCCGATGTGCTCCGCGGCCTCGCCGTCATGGGCATCATCCTGCTCCACTCTATAGAGCATTTCAACTTTTATTCCTTCCCCGACACATCGGCCCAAAGCGGATGGCTCAATTTCACCGACCGTGCCATCTGGGACGGACTGTTTTTCCTGCTCGGCGGCAAAGCCTATGCGATATTCGCACTGCTGTTCGGTTTCAGCTTCTTCATCCAGCACGACAACCAGCGGATGCGCGGACACGACTTCCGCCTCCGGTTCTGCTGGCGCCTTCTGCTGCTGTTCATCATAGGAAATTTCAACGCTTGTTTCTTCACCGCAGAAATCCTGGTGATGTATTCCCTCATAGGATTTGTGCTGGTGGCCACATGCCGCCTCTCAAACCGCACACTCATCATCCTGTCGGCCATATGCCTTATTCAGCCGGTGGCACTCTACAACGTGGTTCGGGCGGCAGCCGACCCTGCCTACATAACTCCCGCCATACCCACCGGCGATTATTGGGCGGCGGCATTCCGGATGCAATCCTCAGGCACTTTCCTGCAGACCGTTAAAGTCAACCTCGTCGAGGGGCAGCTCGCAAGCCTGGCATGGGCTTGGGACCACGGACGTATCTTCCAGACCGCCGGGCTCTTCATTCTCGGAATGCTCATCGGGCGCCAGGGATGGCTGCTGAAAAACTCGCTTCCCGCCTGGGGGCGCGTTCTTGCCATTTCGCTCATGGCATTCTTCCCGCTCCACGGCCTCAACACCATGCTTCCCGGCTTCATCACAAACCCCAACGTGATGCGGCCGCTCGGCATCATCCTCTCGTCGCTGGCTAACTTCGCTTTCATGCTCATACTGGTGTCGGGGGTGCTACACGGCTACTACCTCTCCCCACGCCTGAGCCGCATGATGTCGGCTCTCATCCCCTACGGGCGCATGAGCATGACCAACTACGTCACCCAAAGCATCATAGGTTCATTCCTTTTCTACAACTGGGGACTGGGGCTGCACGCCCACCTCGGCATAACAGCCAGCGTAGTAGTCGGCTTCACAGTCTTCCTGTTGCAATGGTCGTTCTGCCGGTTCTGGATAAGCCGCCACTCCCACGGGCCGATGGAATACCTCTGGAAACGCGCCACTTGGCTCGGAGCCTGACACACACACATTCATAAAACGGCCACGGAAATTCCTGACATTTGAATTTCCGTGGCCGTTTTTATGACTTACTGTTTAATCAAATCGGGCGGAGGGAGATGGCGTAGCCGCCGCCGGGCGCAGCTTTGAGCTTCAGGCGGGTTTTGCTGTCGACCTTCTTGCGGGTTATGACATAAGCCTGCGGATTTGTCTGATAATGAGCATCGGGGGCATCGGCATAAATCACCGCCTCATATTTGCGCCCTTTGTCAAGGAAATCAAGAGGGAGCACAGATTCATGCCCGTTCTCATTGGCGGTGCATCCAACAAACCAGTCATCTTTCCCTTTGGCTTTGCGGGCGGCAACGATATAACGCCCGGGCTCAGCTTCAAGATAACGGCTGTCGTCCCAATCAACCGCAACATCCTTTATGAACTGGAAAGCGTCAAGAAAACGGTTATACACTTCCGGCACATCAGCGGCCATCTGCAGGGGGCTATACATAGTCACATACAACGCCAGCTGACGAGCAAGGGTGCTGTTGACATGACCTATGCTATTGGGATTCACCTTCTGCATATCCATCTCAAAGATGCCGGGCGTATAGTCCATCGGGCCACCCTGCAGACGGGTGAAAGGCAACACGGTGGTGTGGAACGGCTTGTTTCCGGCAAACGATTCATATTCGGTGCCACGAGCCGATTCGTTGCCGATCAGGTTTGGATAGGTGCGGCACAGACCAGTCGGACGCACTGCCTCGTGGGCATTGACCATGATTTTATGCTTGGCTGCCTCGGTCACGGCATACAGGTAATGGTTGTTACACCACTGCCCGTAGTGATGCTCACCACGAGGAATCATGTTGCCGACATAACCGCTCTTGACCGAATTGTAGCCATATTTATTCATAAATTCATAGGCCTGCTTCATATGGCGCTCATAGTTGCGCACCGACCCTGAGGTCTCATGGTGCATCATCAGGCGAACCCCTTTTGAATGGGCATACTCGTTTAGCATGTCAACATCAAAATCGGGGTAAGGGGTAACGAAGTCAAACACATAATCCTTAGAGTTGCCGAACCAGTCTTCCCATCCTACATTCCATCCCTCAACCAGCACCTGGTCGAAACCATGCTCAGCCGCGAAGTCGATATATTTCTTCACGTTGTCGTTATTGGCCGGATGCTGCCCGTGGGGTTTGGTATTGGAATAGTCAAGGTCATTGAGTTTCACCGAAGGGAGATCCCAGGTGTATGACCACTGTTTGCCATGACCAATCATCTCCCACCACACACCGACATATTTCACCGGTTTGATCCACGACGTGTCGTCGTAGGCACAAGGGTCGTTGAGGTTGAGAATCAGATTCGACGAAAGCATGTCGCGGGCGTCATCGCTCACCATCACAGTGCGCCAGGGAGTATGGGCAGGAGCCTGCATATAAGCCTTATTCCCTTTGGCATCGGGGGTCAGCCACGACTCAAACACCATATCCTTGTCATCAAGATTGAGATGCATACACGAATAATCAACCAAGGCGGCCTCATGAAGATTGATATACAGCCCGTCGTCGGTCTTCATCTGGAGCGACGTCTGCACCCCGGTCGGAGAAAACTGGGTCTGCGAAGCATTATCTGAGATAGCCCCCTTCATCAGCTTCCTGATTTCAGACAGGCGCGATTCCGTGTAGTCATATTCCTGGGTATCATAGTCGCCCGCAATCCACCAGGCCGTGTGGTCGCCTGTCATCGCAAACTGCGAATGCTCCTCCTTGACCACGAAATAAACCAGATTCTTCTGCTGCGGAAACTCATAGCGGAAACCCATTCCGTCGTCGTAGACCCGGAAACGGATATTCATCAGACGGTCAGTTGCAGTCTGCTTCATCTCCACAAGCATCTCGTTGTAATGGTTACGTATGTCGCGGGTCTCTCCCCACACCGGCTGCCAGGTCTCATCGAACTCTGAAGTCTTGGCATCTGTCACCTCGAAACCGTCCATCAGGTTGTCGGCATTGACAAGCTCAAGCCCCAGTTTCGACGGGTTGACAACAGCTTTCCCTTTATACGAAACCGAATATGTGGGCACACCAGCCTGAGTATCAAAGCTGACTTTGACATTCCCTCCGGGCGATGAAACCTCGGCACCATGCGCCGGCATCATAGCCATCATCATAGCGGCCAAAGATGCCGCACCTAAAAAATCTGATTTTCTCATTGTTTAAAACAACAAATATATATTACCTTTTTTGGAAATTCAAGTTAGCTGACCAAACGGACATTGCCGACTAACACACCTTTAGCATACTTATCATTTCGACAATCTAACGATTTTGCATCCGTGGGGAGCAATATTGGCTGTCAAAGACGATGCTACGCCCTCATCGGTGTGGCTCCAAAGGTCGCGCACGTTCATCTCTCCGCTGATACCGAGATCTTCGAAATTCACTGTGACAGTCTGCTGGCTGTCGTCGCGGTTAAACACACCTACCACATAATCGCCGTTTGACATCTGTCCGTACCATACACGATTATTACTACTGAGCAGGTTATCGCTCAACGGCTTCCCAACAAAACGGTCGGCATTTAGAGCCAACAGCTCATCGTTAATATAAAATTTCAGATTATCGCCTATATTGTGGTATTGGTCGGCAACAGTGACCGGGCCGCCTGCCATAAGCTGCAATGACACCACAGTCTGCTTCTCATCGTCAGTGGCGAATGTGTTCAATCTAATAAAATCTCCGTCGAGAATAACCTTGTCACGTCCGGCGATATGCGACCAATATAGAAATCCGTCGAACTGGTTCATGCAGTTAGGCCAGTTGGCATACGCCTTGCCCTTATCCTGGGCAGAGCAGTGCCACCATCCGCCACCTGCCGTGTCGGCAACAATGCGGACCATATTGCCATAGCGGGCTTCAAGCACTGCATCATCATAGAGATGAGGCATGACCAAAGAAGTGAATATGCCATATTTCTTGGCCGATTCAGCAATATAACATAACGCACGCGCATAAGATTCGCGGCCATAGCCATGGCCTACGACACCCATGTTACGGTCTTTGCCGTCCTCATACCACGACAGGAAATCCATGCGGATATAATCAACGCCCAATTCAGCATAATGCTTGAAAAAGCCATCGATATATTCACGTGTGCCGGGATTCTCGGCCACAGCCCAGTTGAACCACTTGTTTTCGGCCGAAGGGTTAATAATCGGAGTTTTATGATTATAATAAAGCTGTCCGAATGTATAGCCGGTGCCTTCAACCTTGGTCTCATTGGGGCCATGGATCCACAACGGGTTGTCATATACCCCAACCTTAAGCCCCTTGGCCTTACACTTAGCCACCAGGGCTTTCAGTTCCATAGAACCATAGTGGGTCATATAGCCTGATGCATCATTGGCAAGCATCGGTATGAATCCGTCAGTGCAGACCATATCATAGCCGTGAGGCTTGAGGTCAGTGGCAACCCAATCGATAATCTTGTCCCACTCTTCGGGGGTGATATCGATTTGTTCATTGGGCACACCTTGCTGCTCAAGTTCATAGCAATACTCATACACACTCCAGTACATCGGAGCCTTGTAGGTGTGGATTCCTTCAATTTCAGGCAGCTCAGGCAGCTCATATTTAGGTGGATAGCGCATTTCGACTTCGTTGTCGCATGAGCCAAGCATCGCTGCCACTGCCAGTGCGGCGGTTATCATTGCTTTATTGGTTATATTGTTCATGATATGTGTCTTATTTGAAAATATATTTTGGTTGGGAGAATCAGCCGACCTTAACGGCCTCTATTGTGCGCTCACTCAAGTTGAACGTTATGCGGTAACGCCCGGCGGCAGTCACCTGCCATTTGTCATCGGGAGAAGTGGTATAGACAAATCCCGGTTCGGCAACTCCGTCGGCCGAAATAGCGCATCCGTCGGTGGCAGGGCGCAGGAACGGACAAGAGAATGTGCCATCGCGTTCGGTGCACGCTTTCATCGAACCCTCCACAAGCTCACCTTCCCATGTGAATATGTATTTGTTGTCGGGGTCAACCGTGAATTCCGAAGCATTATCCATGCTCCATCCGCCCGGAGTGGCATCTCCGATCATAAACAGTGTCTCGGTCTCTATCGGGTCATTCCCCACCACAATCTCTTTGAGGAACTCGGCCTTCACAGTCCAGTGCTCCAGGTCGAAAGTCAGGCGGTATTCGCCATGGTCGGCAACCTTCCATTTGTTGTCAGGCCCCGTGGTGTAGACGAAATCCTCAACTTCAACACCATTTCTGTCAATCCGGCAATCGGCGTTCTGAGGGCGCACGAACTCCACATCCCAACTGCCGGTTATGGCACAAGCCTTCATTTCTCCAGGCTTCAGCTCCCCTTCATACACATATACATAAGCCGACTTTTTCACACATGCCGTTGGCGCGTCTATATTCCAGCCGTTAGGGGTGGCATCTCCCACGATATAGAGATTTTCAGCCTCGATAGGGGTGACATCGGGCTTTTGAAGCTCCCCGGTAAACACCGAGCTGAAAGTCCAGTTTCGCAGGTTGAAGGTCAGTTTGTATTGCCCCGCCTCGGTAACACGCCATTTATCGTCGGGATCACCTGCGTGCATGGCAAACTCCTTGTCGGTTATCGGTTCTTTGCCGATTTCCTCCCCATTGATTACAGGGCGGATAAACGCCGCATCCCAGCTGCCGGTGGTGAGACACGCTTTCATCTCACCCTTATTAAGCATCCCTTCCCACATGAAGACCAGGGGGTCTGCCTCCGAGGGGGTGAATTCCGTCGGGCTGTCGATGCTCCAACCGTTAGGAGTGGCATCTCCCACGATATAGAATGTGGAGGTTTTGATGGGAAGATTCCCGTCAATCACTATAAAGTCGCGCTCCTCGTCGCAGCCGGTCATGGCAAACGCCATAACCGTGGCCGCAACTGCGGAATATATTTTATTGAATTTCATGGAAATTTACTGTTTATTGTCGATTCATGTTTTGATTCATGGCTCATCTGCAAATCCCTGCGCATTATTTGTTGTAGCCGGGATTCTGCTCCAGGTTGGGATTGGAGTTGAGGATGGGGCGCATGATCGGGAATATCTCTGTGTGGCGGCCGGCATCGGGAGTCTTATCCCACCATGTGCCAGAGGAGAACTTGCCGAAGCGGATCAGGTCGATACGGCGCCGGCTTTCGGCAAAGAACTCACGCCCCCATTCGGCCAGCATCTCATTCTCATCGAGCTGGGCCTTCCCTTCAGGACTGTAAAGCACCTCTTCGAGATTCTCGGCAGGATAATTGCGGCGGCGCACACTGTTGAGCAGTTTGGCGGCATCGCCTTTCTGACCTTTACGCAGTTTGCACTCGGCCAGCGAGTAGATGATCTCAGGCAGACGGATTTCTGTGTAGTCACTTTCCATCTGATGGGGGTCTTCGTCGCTGTAGAAAGGATATTTCGCGAAATGCCAGCCTGAATTGTGGTCGCCGTTACGCAGGTTGCTGTTCTTGTCGGCAGGCCAGCGGTTCGGCTCCAGACCCTGGAAGTTGCCAACGGCATCGCGTATATAGAGGTCATAGGGCTGCTCCGGAGCGCGCACACGTTTCGTTGCCCCGTTCTCATCAACATATTCGAGATAACCGAACAGGAACATCCCCTCGCGGGTGCTGCCGCCAAGATTGCGATAGAGTTTCATGCGCTCGTCGCCCGGATATTTGCGGAAGTTCTCAACCGGCATCCCCAGCTCATAGGAATATAGGTTGCCGTCAAGATCATAGCTCGGCGATGCGGCATATTTAGTGTTGTGGTCGCCACCTTTGGCTTTCTCGTCGCCGAAATAATAGCGGGCGCGTGCAGGCACCGTCCACCAGTAGGTGTCGCCCTGGTAATGCCAGAATGAATAACCCTGCGATGCCGGGAATCCGAAAATGACCTCGTCGCACTCGTCGTTGTTCCAGTCGAAGGGCGCATCCCAGCGCGATGCCACCTCATATGCGCCGTAATCGCCGCGAAGGATAGCCTCGGCCACCGTGGCACAATCGCTATAACGGTCTTCTCCCACATACACCCCTGCATTGAGATAAAGCCTCACAAGCAGGGCGGCAGCCCCGGCCTGGGTCCATTGCCCCTGCAGGTTTGCGCCTGAACCGAGAGCGGTTTTCTTGGCCAGCAACGGCAGGCAATCTTTAAGTTCATCCTCGATGAATTTAAAAATCACCTTAGGCTCAACCTGTTTTTCAGTATTGAGGCTCACATCGTTGAAACTTACTGCGAGAGGGATATTGCGGAAACCGTCCAGCAACCGCAGATAAAACCACGCACGCAATGCCCGGCACTGTGTCTTGAGGTTGTTGAACTCCGTCTCGGAGAAGCCGAACTGGTCGGGCGACAATTTTGCCAGGTCTTCAATCACATAGTTACATTGCATGATTCCCTGGAAACATCCGTTCCACTCGGTCTGTGCGTCGCCGCCATCCTCCACGTTCCATTCATGGTAGTGGAGGCGGCGCCATTTGCCGCCGTCGTCCCACCATCCGTCGCGTGTGGGGGTAATCAGCTGGTCGGCCGAAAGCTCGTTGAGCACATGGCGGCTCTGGATGCTCCAGAACGCATGTTCAAACGGGCGGAAAACCGCGCGGATCACATCGTTTTTCGTATTATAGTAGTTCTGCGTGCCGACCTGGTCATAGAGAGTCTCGTCGAGGTCGGTGCAAGCAGCCAGCGCCATCAGACCTATAGACGCAGCGGCTATATATTTCATTAGTTTCATTGTGAAAAATCTTTTTTGAATTGACACCTGTGATTAGAAATCCAACTGCAGCCCTACGATAAACTGGCGTGTAGAAGGATAATATGTTCTTGACCCCTGGCCTCCGGGGGTCAAGCCGTTGACCTGATAGGTCGACGGATCGACTCCTGTGAAACGGGTTATGGTGAACACATTCTTAACCGTGCCGTAAACGCGGATTTTATCGAGGAAACGCACCTTCGGCATTGGCAACGTGTAGCCTAAAGTAATCATGTCGAGTTTGAAATAGTCGCCACGCTCCAGGAAATAGTCGCAAGCCACCGGGTTAGCCGTGGGGGCGATGCCGAAGTTCTTGCCGTAAGCCTTTTTCAGGCGGTTGCCGGTGAAGTTGCGTGTGCCGTAGTAGAAATCGTGGATGTTGAAAATGTCAAACCCAAAAGCACCACGGAAAAACAGCGCAAGGTCGAAGTTGCGGTAACGGAAATTATGGGTGGTTGAAAGGGTGAATTTAGGCATACCGTTACCCACAACCTGACGGTCTTCGTCGGTTGCCTGCGACGCGCGGATTATATCGCCGTCGTGGTCATAGACCAGCCACTCCCCTTCAGGGGTGAAACCGGCATACTTCCACATGTAGAAATTACCAAGCGATTTCCCTTTCTCAATCCGCTGCAGGTTATAGTAGGGATAGGGGTCTTCTGTGCCGCATTCGTTATAGAAATCCTGCCCGATATATTCCGAATTGCTGAAGTCGACGAACTTGTTGCTCATAGCCGTCCCCACGAAATTCATGGTGTAGGAGAAATCGCGCGTGTCGACAGCGTTGAATGTGATGTCGAACTCAAATCCGGTGTTTTTCATCGTGCCCACATTCACGTATGTCTCGTCGAACAGATACGGAGGTACCGACACCTTATAGTTGCCCAACAAATCCTGCTGGCGGCGGTTGAAATAGTTGAGCGAACCATAGAGGCGGTTGTTGAACATCGAGAAGTCCAGGCCCACGTTCCAGTTCTTACCTTTCTCCCAATGCAGGTCAGGATTGACGTTTTTAGACGGGCCCCATACCTGGAAATATTTCCCATTATAGTAATAATAGCCGAAGCCTGTCATAGTGTTGAGCGACAAGTAGCTGCCAAAATCCTGATTACCCGTCACACCGTAGTCGGCGCGGATTTTAAGATCGTTGATCCACTCCGCCCCCTTCATGAACTCCTCTTCCGAAATGCGCCACCCGGCAGAAACCGCAGGGAAGTTACCCCACTTGTGATTGGCACCGAATTTCGACGAACCCTCATGGCGCAACGACGCCGTCAGAAGATATTTACCGTCGAAATCATAGCTCACGCGGCCGAAAAACGCAATAAGTTTGGCATCGTTCTTATAGCTGCCCATAAGCACTTCACCCTCCTCTTTGGCAAGATCTCCTGACCCGATATTGTCGGCTCCGAGACCGTCGTTGGGGAAATCCTTGTTCTCGACATTGAAGCCGGAATATTGCGAATACTGGTAGGAGTAGCCCGCCATAGCCTTGATGTTGTGTTTCTTGATGCTGATATTATAATTGGCCAGCCACTCGAGGATATACTGGCGCTCTTTAGAATAAGAGCGGCTACCTTCGCCGTCATATCCGCTGTTAATGGCCAAAGTGCTGGTCGACGGGCGGAACCACGTGTTGTTGTTGCTATACTGGTGATCGGCGAAAGTCACCTGTGTCGACAGGTTCTGGCTATATTTCGCGTTGGGCATGAACAGCGGAAGCAGATTGAGCTTGAGAGTTCCGTCCCAGTCGAGCAGCTTAGTGTCGGCATGGTCTTTCTCAAGTTTCATCAGCTCGACAGGGTTACTGCCCACAACCTGCCCCTGGAAATTATAATAGCTGTTGGGATTCTCCGGATTCATAATCGGAGTGGTGGGGTTTGCCTCGATGGCATTGCGGAAAACACTCCAGTCGGCATTGTCGCGATAAATTATACGGGGGGCGATGTTGGCAGATATGGTGAAGAGGCCACCTTTGGTGGTGTGGCTCACCGAAGCACGGGCGCCATATTCCTCACGATGGGAGCGCAGGTCGATACCGTTGGCGTTCCGGTAGTCGGCGCTGACGCGGTAGTTGCTCTTTTCGTTGCCGCCGCTGAGCGTCAGTGTGTGGCGCATAGTAAATCCCGTGCGGGTAACGGCATCGAGCCAGTTGTCGTTGCCGCCGAGGTCAACACCGGTATCGCCCCAGCCAAGACGCACGTCGCGATACTCTTGCGCGTTCATCATGTCGAGTTCCTCTTTCACTTTGTCCCACGAGAAAGTGCCTGAATAGGAGGCATGTGTCTGTCCGTCTTTGGCACCTTTCTTGGTTGTGACCAGGATAACACCGTTAGAACCGCGTGTGCCGTAGATGGCCGAAGCTGCACCATCTTTCAGAATGTCAAACGATGCAATGTCGTTGGGGTTGATATTGGTCAGATTGCCCCCGGGCACTCCGTCGACCACAATCAGCGGGCCGAGGCCTGCTGAGCGCGATGACACACCACGGATCTGGATGCTTGCCTGGTTGTTGGGGTCGCCTGCACCGGTATTTGTAATCGACACACCCGGCACCTTGCCTTGAATCATCATCGACGGGTCGAGCGAGCTGACCGACAGAAAGTCTTTCTCGCCTACATGCGATATGGCAGAGGTGAGTTCTTTCTTATCCATCGTGCCGTAACCGATAACAACAACCTCGTCGAGCACGGCGGTGTTTTCCTGAAGAACCACATTGATAGTGGCGCGCCCGTCAACGGCCACTGTCTGGGTTGTGAACCCTATATAGGAAAACCGAAGTTTCCCTTTAGGATCAACGCTTACAACGTAGTTGCCGTCGATATCGGTGGTCGTTCCACCCTGCGAATCAACCGCCACCACACTGGCGCCTATAACCGGCTCGCCTGAAGCGTCGGTAACAGTGCCCGACACATTGATCTGCTGTGCCATGGCAGCAAACGATGACAGCAGGAGCGCCGCAAGCGCTATCGGCCGCATGAAAGCATGTGCTGTTGGTAATTTCATGATGCTATTTTTGATTTATGGTTAAGATTCCGTTTTGCCAATCTGTTTGTCGGACACACAAGAATGCATTGCTTCTCCATTGTTTTCATCTGCAAATATATGCCATTAAGAATGTTATAAAATGCCGTTGTAGCCAAAAGGTAGTCGAATGCCATGTTTTATAACCGATATATCATTAAATGTCAAACGGTTATAATGCAAATTCTAATCCTAAAAAGTAGACGTTACCACACCCTGTCACATCAGGGTTTATGCATTATCAGGTATCTCTGAGCGACCAATCCGCTGCACTTCTTCCTCTAACATATTGCGGTCGCAGGCGGCCTTGTTACGCAGTTTTGTGCGATAGTTGTAGATAGTGGTGACGCTGTAGCGAAGGAACTGGGCAATCTTCACACTGTCGGTAATACCAAGCCTTATAAGGGCGAAAATGCGCAGCTCTGTGTTGAGATGCCCCGTCTTTTTGGGCAGGACCTCCTCGCCCGGACGTAACAGGGCATTGAAATCATCCACAAACGTCGGAAACAGCTTCAGGAATGTGTTATCAAAATTGTCGTAGAACGACTTAAGTTCTTCATCTACCGTTGTGCTCGACTTGAGAGTCTTGGTGAGTTGTTCTATTTTTCCTGCACTTACCAGCTTTCCAAGCGATTTTCGGTAAGAATCGAGCTTCTCGATATAAACCAGACACTGATCCATGTAGCGGCCTATGTATTCCTCTTTCAGATAGGAGTTTTCGGCTATGACACGGTTAGCCTCGCATAATTCCTCATTCGAGGATCTAAGCTCCCCATTAAGCCGGCGGAGCATCGCGTTGGCTTTCTCCACCTCCTTACGTGCAGCCGCAGTTTTGCGCATCGCTTTGAACATGTGGAAGATAGCATAAAGCAACATCAACGCCAACAGGCTGATTACTATCACCGACCAGCGCAAATGGCCTTTCTGTTTCTGGATTGAGGCGAGATACATGTCGTTGACCAGCGGATAGATTTCATTGATTTCCAACACCCGCAACTGCGCCTTGCACTTTGCGGCATCATCCATGGATATGCCGAGAAACTGGTGGGCGGTCTCCACATCCCCCTCCTGATAAAGCATCACAGCCAGCATACGCAACGACAGATACTCTCGCACAGCCGACCGCAAATCATCTATAGATGATATTATGAGCTGCTCTTTTCGGCGGTCGCTGTCGCCAAGCATCTTATATGATTCAGATAGGGTGTAGGCACACATGGCCATATCGTGGGTGGTGAGCGAGCATGTGCCCATAATCTCTTCCATCACGGCAATCGCCTCTTGGGGACGTCCGGTGTTGTTTAGCTTATCGGCCATGTTAATTGAATAGCCCAATGTGCCGGGAGTGTTGCAGGCTATAACAGAATCACGATACTGCATGGTCAGCGAATCATAGCGTTGCCGGTCTGCTTCCCTGACCGAATATGCCGCCATAAGCCCGTAGATCGTGCGGCGGATATGATAATAGAACTGGTGCAGATATTCCGGCTGCGAACCGCAGTCGATTGAGTCAAGGATTTCGAGAGCCTCTTTATACATGCCGGTGCGGGCAAGGATATTGGCGGTGTTCATCCGCGCATTGGCAATCATCCATGAAGTGCCTATCCGCCGGGCAATCAGTTCGCGCAGACGGCAAATCGAAAAAGCCGAGTCGGTATTATATGGGCTATATTCATCAAGCAACTGACCCAGGGCATAGAAACGCGAGGTGTCATCGCGGGCGCTGAGATATTCATTACGCAACTCCAGCAGCCGGTTTTCTTTCTGCTGTTGGTATAAATCACGGTTTGCAATGGTCTGGTGGAGCACTCCCATCAACGAATCCACACGGACATCAGCCCTTGCCACAGCAACACAGCCGCAGCAAAAACTGAAAAATGCCGCCAGCAGCACTTTCAACCCTGTTAATATGCACCGGGAATCCGCTATCATCACAGCAAATATACGGATATTCCTCTATTTATACACAAATTTACTCCCCATAATACCACACAAACGCTTAACTTTGTCAAAACTAACCCCCAATCATAACCAACCATGAAAAAGCTGACAGCTATCACATTGTGTGCCGTAGCAATAACTGCGGCATCTGCCCGTGAGGGCAACATCCCGAATCCAATCCTCCCAAATGTGGCCGACATCGGGGTGATGAAACACAACGGCAAATATTATCTCGGAGGATGCCGCACCGACGGCGACTTCTACATATCGTCTGACCTGGTAAACTGGAGCAAGCCCATCCATGTCATAGATATGGATAACGACTGGATCAAAGGCTCGGGGTGCGACAACCGGCAGATTCATGCCAACGACATGATGTACCACAACGGAACTGTCCATGCCTACTGGTCGGTAAACTACTGGGGGCACGACCGCCATGCGGTGCATGTGGTCCATTCCGAGGCTGCCGACCCCATGGGGCCGTATGCCGAGCCGGTCAGAGACCGCTGGATGGATAACCGCATCGACCCGAAAGTGTTCCGCGATGACAACGGCGACCTCTACATGTATATGGTGCGCTTCACCGACGGCAACACCATCTGGGCACGTAAAATGAAAAACTACCGCGAGTTCGACAACGAATTCCTCTGCCAGTTCGCATCGCTGCCAAACACATGGGAGCGGATGGATAACGCCGTGGCCGAAGGCCCGTGGGTTATAAAATACCATGGCAAATACTACATGATGTATAACGCCAACCACACCGGTGGCGACTGGGGCAATTACCAGCTCGGAGTGGCACAGGCCGACACCCCGATGGGATTCAACAACGGAAACAAATACAGCCACCCGGTGGTGCTGTCGAACCAGAAAGCCCTCGAAGACGACTATATCGACATTCTGCGCTACGGCACAGGCAACTACGAACCACTATTCACATTCTCTACAACCCCTCCCGCCGACGGCTGGAGCTCCGCAAAATTCGACGATTCAACCTGGCAAAAAGGCTCAGGAGGCTTCTCCAACCAGCTCATCAAAGGCTCTACAACATACCGTCAGGGCACACTTTGGGATACCCCGTGCATATGGTTGCGCAAACACTTCCGCGTAGCCGACAGCAAACACAACTATGCCCTGAGGCTCACACACAACGGCGACACACGGGTCTATATCAACGGCAAACAGATCTGCGACCGCAAAGGAAGCGGCTACAACGTCATAAATCTCACAGGCCAGCAGGCAAAAGCAATCGTCGGTGGCGACAACCTCATTGCAATCGAGACCGAGGCCAAAGGGCGCCGGGGCGGCTATGTAAACGTCGAGCTTTTCGATATGGGAAACACAACCGCCGACCCCGAAATAGTGTGGACTCCAGGGCAACCGAATATCCTGCGCGGCCCCAACGGGCTGGAGTGGTGGTTGATATACATGGCCAACGATAACGGCACATCGCGCAGCCAATATATCGACCGCGTGCATTTCTTCGGCGACAAAATGTGGGTCGACGGCATATCACACAGCAACAACTCCGGATTCCACCCCACACCGGCGCAACCGGCCTACGGCGATGTGTTCGACACCGACATAGACCTGTCGAAATGGAACAATCTCGACACCGATGCCTGGAAAGTGGCCGACGGTGAACTGCGCATTGCTGCCGACGGATATCGTGAAGCAACTCTGGCCCCCTCATTGGCTGCTCCCTCATATCTTTGGGAAGCAAATATGAAAGCCACCGACGGAACGGGCATCTACGCAATCTACATCGACAAAAACAACTATGTGAAAATCAGCCTCAACCGTCCGCGCAGCGCATGGGAAATAGAAGAATGCGTAAACGGCACACGCACAACAAAACCTGCACCGTTATATGACGATTTCCGTTGGAACGTCTACCACCAGATTCGCGCCGAGCGCGACGGAGGCGACATTGCCATCTCTATCGACGAAATGCGGCACCCGGAAATCTTCACCACCACCCTCACCGGCCCCGCCGTGCCTGGCATTTATGCTTCTGACCCCGGAACCGCATTCGACGGCCTCATCTACACCATCGGCTTCGACGACGGCAACGACCGCATGAACAACTGGCAGATCGCCCAAGGCTCGATGACACCTACACAACGCGGTGCAACCACCTCCGGCAACCTCAAGGCATTCAAAGGCAAACCGGCAACCGCCTATGAGTTCACAACACAGATTTCATCGCTCGGCAACGATGCCGTGGCCGGAATCTACCCGCTTTACATCAACGACAAGAACTACATCTCGGCTACACTCGACTCTCCCCGTCGGTGTCTGACCGTCACAACCGTCAAAAACGGCAAAGCCATCGACACCCGCGACATTCCGCTCGACCGGATGGCCACCCACTATGCCGACATGAAATTCACCGATTCATATGAAAAAGGCTATCTGTTCGACGAACCGGTGACTTTCGACGCAATATGGCTCAAACGCTACGACGTAAGCAACCGCAATATATTTGTCGACAACCGTTTCGACAAAGAGACACCGACTGTCAGCGGACGCGAGGTGTTTGTCGACAACATGTTCTCACTGCTTGACCCGGCATATCTCAAAGCCGACGGTTCCTGGGGAGAAATCCCGACAGCCGATACCGGGGTGGCTTCACATCCGGCCTACAGCGAAACCCGCTTCACCCCCATTACAGCGAAACAACTGCGGTTCATCAACCGCAATCCCGATGACGGCGGCCACCACATCTACGACATACGGGTGCATGAGCTTTGGAAAGACAGCTACAATCTCCGTGCAGTGCGGGAAGGCGATACACTCCACCTGCTTGTCGACGGACGCGAGACAGCCACACTTCCCGCCTTGAAAGCCCCATCCACAATCGGCCTTTTAACCACAGCCGGAACACCGGAATATCACGGCACTCTCTACTATCACAAATAACCCCTCTCCATACAGCCGTAAAAAACACCTGCCCGGCAAAAAACAGATCTGACAGCCAATGATGAATTCAAAATCGGCACGAACCACACCGTAGGCTATGGCCAGGTATTCTTTCATCCAAAAGCCAACGACAACACCAGGCTCACCGACGACGGAACCGACAACCGCAAATAAAAGGTTTCTGACGACGGCAAATACACCGTGACAGCCCACCTGCTCAACCACACGATTTCCATCGAAAAGACAGAAACCGGAGCCATCAACGGCCTCTACGTCAAAGTCTCCGGCTCCACCGCCGCCAAAATCCGCCTCTGCCACTTCCTCTCCCACATAACCCACCACAGGCCGCTCCGGGGTGGAGCGGCCTGTATCACTATCACCAATTAAACCATATCCCAACTAATCCGGTTTTAAATTTTGACATTAGGAATAAATGCCGTATTTTTGCATTATATAAAAACTTTGGAGCTTGAGGTCACAAGATAACTATGGACAGCATTAAAATAAAGTCGGTTTCTCTACGTTCTTTTAAATGTTTTGAAGACGCCACAATCGATTGTCAAGACGAGAACTCCCGAATCGCCCAATGGACCGTGCTCCTTGGCAACAATAACACCGGCAAAACAAACCTCCTCAAAGCCATAGCCGACCTGCGCCCGAAAACAATAGTTCTTAAGAACGATTCTGACGACAGCGCATCAGACAGCCCGGAAGAACCTACATCTGTTCCGGCAGCATTCCTAAACAGAAATTCCATCAAACTCTCCGATAATCCTACCGAAAACCAGTCTTCGGTCACTGGCAATCTACTTGGTTATGACGACCACTGGCATTATAATGACAGATTGTGGTCAACAGGGAAATTCCAGCCTGATAAACCATTTTTGATTTTTGCATACGGCGTAACCCGTTATCCGTCTTCCACCAGTCTCTCAGAATCAAAATCAGACGGATGCGCCTCTTTATTCCACCCCGACAGTCGATTGATTAACATCGAAGAATGGCTCATGCAACTCGACTACGCCGCGAAAAACGGGAAAGTGGAGGCAACACGTCTGCTTGGGAAAATCCGGGAACTTGTCTGCGGCAAAATCTTCCCCGAAATCAGCGATTTCCGTTTTGAAAGTTCCGACGAGTTTCATAATTATGTGCTCTTCAAGACGGATGACGGATGGTATCGCTACACACAGTTAGGATTCGGATACCAGTCAACGCTATCATGGATTATCGACCTGTGCAAACGGATGTTCGACAATTATCCCATGTCAGACAATCCGCTCCACGAAAGCGCGGTGGTACTTATTGACGAAATCGACCTCCATCTCCATCCTAAATGGCAGCGTGACATAATTCCGTACCTCTCAAAAGCCTTCCCCAACATCCAATTCATAGTCACCACACATAGCCCGTTGGTGGTACAATCCTTGGACGACGTGAACCTGTATGTCCTCACCCGCACCGAAGGCAAAGTGGTCATTGAAAAGTCGCCTGTATCTAATTTCATTGGATGGAGTGTAGAAGAGATTCTTCGACACACCATGAAAATGAACAACGATGTATACTCCGACATATATCAGGAATATTTCGACTTATTCGACCGTGGTCTCGATGAAAATGACAGACAAGCTGTTGAAAAAGCCTACAATGCGCTCAGCAAGATACTCCATCCCTACAATCCAGCCCGAAGGCTCCTCGATCTTCAAATATCCGCATTCAGGAAATGATAAAACTGACCCTACCTCCCGAACCGCCAGAGCTTACAGCCAACGAAGCCACATTGACAACCCGCTATAAAGCAACCGGGGAATCCGTTTGGAAACAGGAATACATAACTGAAGCACTGCTAAAAATGTCAGGCGGGAAATGCGCATATTCAGAACAGCCTCTCAACACACAAAGCAACTATATGGAAGTGGAGCATTTCCGCCACAAGAAGATGTATCCCGATGACGTGGTCAGATGGGGCAATCTTCTGCCATCTTGCAAAAAATGCAATACCACCAAAGGTGAATGGGATGTGGAGAAAGAGCCGATAGTAAACCCGCTGGTCGACGAACCCTCTGAGCACCTGATGGTTCAGGCATTCCGATATTATGCAAAAACCCCTAAAGGGCAAAACACGATTAAGGCCGTTGCTCTGAATGACCGTCAACACTTCGTCACACCAAGGGCAAAGATTGCCATGAAAATAGCCGATAGTCTGGAAGAGCTAAGCGACCATATCGGTGAACTAAAACAACGGCATCGACAAAAGATTATTGCGGAGACCATAAAAAGCTACCTTAAGGAGTGCGCTATGCCAGATAGTCCATATTCCGCCGTAATTGCAACCTTCCTTTTGCATGACTGGAAAAACTATCCTGTCATGAAACAACAACTGCAATCTCTTAATATGTGGGATGAAGAATTTGCAGCCATCGAGAACTCTCTGAAGCGCGTCGCAATGCCTTTTAGTGACATCACCTCGGAGGATTGAGCAGGCGGGCGCCTTCGGGCCATGGATCGGTCACTTCTACAGGGAACGGCATCAGGGAGAGGAGGCCGGTGAGGGTCGCCACAGCCGAGACGCGTGCACGGCGCACATAACCACGGGAATAAACCATGGCTTCATAACGGCGCGCCTGACGGCGGCGAAGGGCGTTTTCCTCGCGTGAGGTCATCTTGCCAAGGCCAAGAAGGGTATCGTCCCAACTGTCGATAACCTCATAGGAACCTGTGGCAGTCGACTCGCGCACCTCCACTGTCTCCGGAGGAAGCACAACAACCAGAGTGTCGCCACGCTGCTTAAACTCAAGCCGCTCCAGGTCGAAGCCCACACGCCCTGTGATACGGCTTTTTGCAAAAAGCCATTTGCCATTAATCGAATCTTTCAATGCCACTTCATCAACGATTTCCAACGTGCACAGTTTCACCATATCCCTGATATCGTTAATCTGCGCTTCCCCCACTTTTGCCGTAGAACCTGTGCGGTGGCCATGCCATAAAGCCACACCAGCCGCAACCCCTGCCAACAGCGCCAGAACCGTTACTATTTTTATTATGCTCTTCATACCGCTCCATGCAAATTATACTGACCTTACTATCATTCATTCCCTTACCGAAACCTCACATTCATATCCCCGCCCCCGGAGCAAGGCTGTGAAAAAGCCTACGGCCTTGGCTCGTGCCTGCTCCGTAAGCGTCCGTCGGTATTCATCATTCCCTTCCACCTCTTTCTTCAGCGACGCGTTCATCAGCTCTTTAAGCTGCGACCGCTCCCGGGGCGAAACATCACTCCTCAGGCCACTCACCCGGTAATGCTCCTCAACAACCTCCATGTCACGCCCAACGAACCGTGTGCGCACAGGGGGCAGAACCAACTTGGCAAACCTGCCGCGCCCATCGACAGCCACATCCGCAGCCGTCAGTTCCGACAAATCCATATATGCCTCCAGATAAGTGTTATAGGAATAAACAGCCACACGCTTCCCTATTTTCAGACTATTTACAACAGCAGCCACCCCCGTAGCCCCTTCGTCGCTGATTTCACCGACCTTGTTAAGCGACATTTCTGCCAGCACAAGGCTCTGCATGTCGCGCAACTCAGAAAACAGCCTTAACTCCTGCCGACGAGGCTGCACCGCATACCACACCCCTGCGGCCAATGCCGCAACTGCAACAGCCACAATGATCCATATATACAGGTTTTTCCTTTTCATAGTCATACAAACTGAATAATCATCTTATTTTTGACTTTCCTCCATCAAAAAAGATTAATCCATAAAGCGAATCTGCAACCCCGCCCCCGGACGTCCCCACACAAGCGTATGCGTTCCTATGTTAGCGCAGCCGTTATCCATATAACCGGCTCCGGTTTATAGCCTTACTTTAAAAATAAAATCGGATGCTTTTACCGACCGCCAGCAGAAACAATCTGCAAGTATGAGACGTTATAACTACGATTTGCCTAAAGCACCATGTGTTAACTACAAATCCAGTCAATTTCTATTAATAATAAAAAACACACCCATGATTGACAAAGATTTCCGCGAAGGCGACGCCAAGACCAACGTATTCGGTTCTGATGCTATGATGCAACCTGCTCCAGTCGACAAAATCCCCGAAGGCCCCACCACACCTCAGATTGCCTACCAGATGGTGAAAGATGAAACATTCGCCCAAACCCAACCGCGCCTTAACCTGGCCACATTCGTCACCACCTATATGGACGAATACGCCACCAAGCTCATGAACGAGGCTATCAACATCAACTACATCGATGAGACGGAATATCCCCGCGTTGCAGTGATGAACGGCAAATGCATCAACATCATAGCCAATCTATGGAACACACCTGAAACAGCCCCATGGAAAACCGGAGCTTTAGCCATCGGCTCTTCTGAGGCATGTATGCTCGGCGGAATAGCCGCCTGGATCCGCTGGCGCGAACGCCGTAAAGCCCAAGGCAAACCTTATGACAAACCTAATTTTGTTATCTCAACAGGCTACCAGGTAGTATGGGAGAAATTCGCACAGCTTTGGCAGATTGAGATGAGAACCGTGCCTCTGACACTTGAAAAAACCACCCTCGACCCACAGGATGCCCTGAGCATGTGCGATGAGAACACCATCTGCATCGTGCCTATCCAAGGCGTTACATGGACCGGTCTGAACGACGACGTAGAGGCTCTTGACAAGGCTCTTGACGAGTATAACGCAAAAACCGGCTATGACATTCCTATCCATGTGGATGCCGCCACAGGAGGTTTCATCCTTCCGTTCCTTTTCCCTGAAACAAAATGGGACTTCCGTTTGAAATGGGTGCTTTCAATAAGCACATCAGGCCACAAATTCGGCCTCGTCTATCCGGGTCTCGGATGGGTAGTGTGGAAAGACAAGAAATATCTTCCCGATGTGATGTCGTTCAGCGTCAACTATCTCGGTGCTGAAATCAGCCAGGTAGGGCTTAACTTCTCACGCCCTGCCGCACAGATTCTCGGCCAATACTACCAGTTCATCCGCCTCGGGTTCGAGGGCTACAAAAACATCCAGGCCAACTCACTCGGCATAGCCAAATACCTACACCAGACAGTGGCCGCGATGCCTGAGTTCCAGCCTTACTCAACCGAAGTGCCCAACCCGATTTTCACATGGCTGATGAAACCTGAAGTGCAGAAAACAGCCAAATGGACCCTGTTCGACCTTCAGGACAAACTTGCCCAGAAAGGATGGATGGTTCCGGCCTACACCCTTCCCGCCAATATCGAGAACATCGTGGTGATGCGTGTGCTTTGCAAACAGGGATTCAGCCGCGACATGGCCGACCAGCTCCTTAACGACATCCGCTTCGCAATCAAGGAACTCAACGCCCTCGAATATCCTACAACCACCCGCATAGCGATGGAGAAAAACGTGCCTCTATCAGCCAAGACCTTCAATCACACCGGCAAGTGACCACTCCGGCCAACCGGCCTGGCCATAACTTCAGGCGGGCTATTACAGTCGTAGGCTGTGATAGCCCGCCTGAAATAGCCCGCTTCTATCGAAACAACGTAATCAACTAAGAGATTGTCTAAAACTATCTGTTATGCCATCACAACCAAACTCTTCCGTTCCGGCATCGAAGCCGACGAAAACGGCAGCCGTGAAATCAGCGGCCAAGCTAGGGGTGTTCACCCTCATGATAATGAACATTGTGGCAGTGGTGTCGCTCCGAGGGTTGCCAGCCGAAGCAGAATACGGAATGAGTTCCGCATTCTACTACCTTTTTGCAGCGATAGTGTTTCTTATTCCCGTGTCGCTGGTGGCAGCCGAACTGGCAGCCATGTTCCCATACCAGCAAGGAGGGATGTTCAGGTGGATAGGAGAGGCCTTCGGCAGCAAAGCTGGGTTTCTCGGCATATGGCTGCAATGGGTCGAGAGCACAATATGGTTCCCGACAGTGCTGACATTCGGAGCCGTGTCGCTCGCGTTCATCGGCATGGATCATGTGGCCGACTCCCATCTGGCCTCCAATAAATTCTACACCATCGTAGTGGTGCTCGCCATCTACTGGATTGCCACATTCATCTCAATGAAAGGACTTGGATGGGTTGGAAAAGTATCGAAAATCGGCGGAATCGTGGGCACGATAATACCGGCATTCCTGTTGGTTGTCTGCGGGGTGGTCTACCTATGCATGGGAGGCCAGTCACAGATGGATTTCCACGGAAATTTCATCCCCGACTTCTCCAACTTCGACAATGTTGTGCTGGCGGCATCTATATTCCTCTTCTATGCAGGCATGGAGATGTCGGGCATACATGTGCGCGACATAAAGAACCCGACGGTCAATTATCCGAAAGCCGTGTTCGGTGGAGCACTGGTCACAGTGCTGATTTTCGTACTCGGCACCTATGCACTCGGGGTAATCATACCGGCAAAAGACATTAACCTTGTTCAAAGCCTGCTGGTAGGGTTCGACAACTATATGCGCGCCTTCCATCTCGAGTGGTTCACACCCGTAATAGCCATAGCGCTCGCTTTCGGAGTGCTTGCCGGAGTGCTGACATGGGTTGCCGGCCCGTCAAAAGGTATATTCGCAGTCGGACAGGCAGGTTTCCTCCCCCCGTTTTTCCAAAAGACCAATAAAGCCGGTGTTCAGAAAAACATTCTTTACATACAGGGAGGAGCAGTCACACTGCTGTCGCTTCTATTCGTGGTGATGCCTTCGGTTGAAAGTTTCTACCAGATACTGTCGCAGCTGACCGTGCTGCTCTACCTGATAGCCTACCTGTTGATGTTTGCAGCCGCAATCTATCTGCGTTTCTCAATGAAAAAAACGCCCAGGCCATTCCGCATAGGCAAAAAAGGAAACTTCATGATGTGGGTGGTCGGCGGCATCGGATTCCTTGGTTCGTTGCTCGCGTTCGTACTCAGCTTCTTACCGCCGAGCCAGATTCCGATGGGCTCGCCAGGGGTATGGTATGCAGTTCTATTCGGAGGCGTGACACTCTTTATCATCCTTCCCTTCATCATCCTGCGTTTCCGCAAACCGTCATGGGTAAGCCCCGACAATGATTTCGTGCCGTTCCATTGGCAGAACGACCCGCAATCGCAGGCAAAGCTCAAAGCTGCAGCCGAAGCCTTTGAGGCGAAACACAGCGACAGCTGACCAATGTTAAACAACACCGTTTTATAGACCATTTAACAGAATCAGGCCAACGGAAGCATTTCCGTTGGCCTGATTCTGTTAAATAAAGGTTAACCGGTTAATCAATGCACATGGAGCTTGACCACATTGCGGCCGGCTGCCACGATATAGATACCGCTATCGACACCGATACGTGTCACCCCGGATGCAATGCCGTTGAAAAGAGTCTTGCCATCGGGGGCAGTAACCGTCACCACTCTCCCTTCGGCCCCTTCAACAACTATTTCATGCCCTTCGGCACGGATAGACAGCGCCGACAAGCCGGCTGTGTCGAGGCCAGAAAGATCAAGGGTAACAATATCAGAGGGTGCAGACTCCCCTTCACCCCATACCACGGTTGCCATGTAGCTGTTTTTAGCGGCAAGAGGGGTGATGTCGGTGAATGCCGTGGTCTGCAAAGGCTCCGTATTAAGCCGCTGGCCGTTGCGGTAGACATTATATCCCTTGAATTCCAGCGAAAGGCGCTCCGCCCCGGCAGGGATATAGGTCACATCGTCAACAAACAGCATAAAACAGTTGTCAGAAACGCATCTGATTGCAAAATACTCAGCCCCATCCGGGAGTTCGGCGCTGAAACGTTGCCAGCTATTCGCTGACACTGTTTGAGAAGCGATTTTAACAAAATCATCAACCTCAGTGCCACCTTTGGAATAAAGCATCTCAAACATTTCGGGGTATTCCGGATCATAGCAGCGGGCAAAGAAGCTGACAGTCTGTGCCGAACCGTTAAGACGGGGCGAAATCATCCAGTCATCGACTTTCGTGACAGTTCCGTAAACCCACATTGAACACATCATTTTGCTACCGGTATTAGCAGCGAAGGTGTTGTCGTATTCACTGCCGTCCATTACAAAGAATGGCACAGGCTGCTCATATACCCCAGGCAGGTCGATGCCGGAGATGCCGCCGGCTGGCAGCTTGTCGCAGTCGAGCAACGTCCAGTCTCCAACCCCGGTATAAGCCAGGTTATCATAATCCTCAAAACTTTCGGTAATAGTTTCAAAAGGCATATTGTCGAAATCCGGACCTATCCATTCAAGCTTGACCCCATCTTCCGATTCAGAGGCGGTGAGAGCCGTGACTCCCGGATAAGCCGGGAACTTGACATTAACCGTAACCGCTCCTGAACGGTTATCGCTCCTGTCGCCATCGGCAGCATAATCCACCTCGAAGAAATATTCAGCTGTCTCGCTCACAACAGAACCAATCACATCGGTCAGGCTCACTGAAACACGTTTCCCTGCGGCAACCTCCGGCCCGTCGACCGAAGATACCAGCTCATTGTTGCGGTAGAGATTGACTTTATAGCCTGTCGCACTGATCAAGCCTATATTTTCCAACGATGCTGTAAGTGTCAGTTCTTCGTTGCTGACAGCTGATTCTGGCGCAGACAATCTGCCAGCGCAAAGGTTATTGTCGAGAGTCTCACGAAGGCGGATATCATCGAAAAGGGTCATGTTATAGTTGCCGGTTATCCCCTTCAGAGCTATGCGGATTGTTTTGCCCGCATATTTGTCGAGAGGCACAGACACACGCTCCCAACCGTCGAATCCTCCGGCCACAAACGTTTTTTCTGTCTTGAACCCGTCGCCTGAATCAATCCGTATTTCAAACGAATTCTCCCCGTCTTCAAAATAATAGACATACATCGACATCTGCGGATTCCTGCATCCTGCCGGTATGGCTATCTTACCGGAATAGAACACTGCCGCATCAGGATAATACGACGAGGTGAAGGCCAACATAACTCCGTCGCCGTCGACCGACTGTATCTCCACATCTTCCGAAGTCACCAGCTCCCATAAAGCAGTGCTGATAGACGAATCCTTGCCTGTTGCCCATATATGGTTAACCGACATTCCGGCAAATGACTCACCAAACGGCAGACCGTAAGGCTGCCCTACCGGATACATTTCCGTTACCGCCGGTTTACCCATTAAATCGCCGACCGTTGCAACAACGGCATATTGTGTAAACATCTGGTCGTCGTCATCATCAAGTGGATAATCCGTATATGTGCATCCGGTAAGGCCAGTTTTGATAACCTTCTCCGACTGTCCCATATATCTTACGATTGAATATGTCACATTTCCCTGGGGGATAAGCCGGCCACGCACATCGACCGTCACCGCATCCCAGTCAAGAGTCACAGAGCCTTCACCGGAACCTTTCCTGATTATGAGATTCTGAGGGGCAACAGGCGCATCATTTCCGACATAGGCTGTTGCCGTAGCTTCAAGTCCACGTATATCACCGGCATATGCAGCCACCGTATATGTATGCTCGCCGTTTGTGGCATTGTTGTCGGTATAGCTGACCGGTTGACCGGGCGCGGCCTCAAGGTTGGTAAGGAATTTGCCATCGCGCAGAAGCTCAACTTTCGAGATGGCATCCAATTCACGTCTGGCCACATCGGTTGCCGGGGCGGTAAACGTCACCACCGCTTTCGGAACGCCACCCTCGTCGGGTGTAACAACCAGGTCGGTTACAGCCGAAGGAGACGAGGCATCGATAGGCGCCAGAATCTCAACATTGTCAACATAGAGATAATATCTGTATTTCTCGCTGCAGCCATGAATACCGAAATAATATTCACCTGAGGTTTCAGGCGCGAACACTCCGTTAAGCTGCATGGCCCCTTCATGTATGGCAATCTCGGTAGGAGCAACAATCTGTGTGGTCATTGCCTCTGCCGTGGGGGCGGCACCTGCATAAGCCGCCACCCGTTCCGGATATGAAGAATTGTAGCAGCTCGCTTCAAAAGCCAGTATATATGCTTTGCCGGCTTCGAGCTTTGCCGGTGGAAGAATCAGCCAGTCGTCGGCATCCTCATAGAGGTTATACTGTAACCTCACCCGGCCGCTGAACCATTCCCACTCATTGTCATCGTTATTGGCATTGAGAATAGTGTAGGGGAACAGCGACGCCTGGGTGTCGAAAGTCTCGGTAAACGGAGGCACAATCGGCCCGAGCGGGTATTTGTTCGACAAAGCAGCCGCCGAGCTCTTCCCTTCGTAAACGGCAACCACCGAATAATAGTAGTCAACCCTCTCGTCCGGACGGCTAACGGCATCTGTCAGCGATGTAGCCTTCTCTCCGGTTGACACAACCTTACCTTCAGGCATACGGGTCACTGTATAGGTCACTTTCTCAGGCTCGAAATAGGCATTATGCGCCGGGCCGGCAGGCTGCCATTCAACGGTGAAATTGCCGTCGGAATATGTCAGGGTAACATTCTGCACCGCTGCCGGCACATCCTTTCCAATCCATTTATCAGCCTTGGCCACAGGGCTTTGGCCGGAGGCATTAGATGCAAACACACTGACAGTATAAGCTCCGGCAGCGGCTACACTTAACTGGGCCGACACCTCTGCGCCATATGACGCATTTCCGGTCGCGGCGGTTTCACCGTTAAGCTTGATAATCCAGCCGATAGGGCCTGAAGCCTGTTCTCCGTTGAAAGTTGTCGATGGCATGGTGAATTTGACATCACCGGTAAGGCTGTCGTCATTAAATTCAAGTTTGACATCTTTAACCGCGGCCGGGGCTTGGTCAGCCGCCAATGGCACATCAACATACATCCCCACAAGCTGTTCGCCACCAGGCAGGTCATAGAGTTTAGTGGCGGTGGCAGAGGCGGTATCGATTTTATAAAGCACATTCTCATGATCGGTGCACAGGGCGAAATACATCGCTCCTGTAACAGGGTCAATCGCACCGGATGTAAGATAACGGTTTTTAAGCCCCGTATCGCCGATAACCGAATAAAAACCCGTCTGCTTGTCAACCTTCAGCAGGTTACCCGTACTCGACAGGGCATACAGCTGGCCGCCGCCGTCGATTGCCACAGCCGCCCAGCGTGAGTCGGTGCCACGCCCGAGGTCTTTTATCATGGTGACCTGGCCGTTGTCGACATTCAATGACCCGAACACATAGCTCTGGAGCTTCATATCCATGAATGCGCCATAGACATTGCCGGTATTCAGGTCATATGCCATGTCAAGAGCCTGGAAATCATCGGTGCCATAATATACTGATTCACATTTCCATGTCTGGGTATTGAAAATCGTATAGCTAACAACTCGCATATCGTATTCCGTGGTGGTATTGGCAGAGAAATATTTGTTTCCGGCATACGTTGCTCCGGAAATGGCATACCACTCATCGCCTCCTATAGCCACAGGAACCGGTGCCTCAGGCACACAATCGGTAGGGAATTCATAGAGACCGTAACTGGCAACACTATTATCCCATGTCCTGGAGAATAGCACTGCCGCCCTGATGGGGGAGGTCTGTCCAGCTGCACGGCGCACCTTAACCGAGTTCAACGCCTGTCCGAAATTGTGCTGGCGGCTGAAGGCCGATGCCGAATGTGAAGGCTTAAGCCCCGGCCATTCAAAAACATCACCACTGCGGGGTGTCACATGCTTCACACCGCTCCGATCGGCCGCATGTTGGTTGTGAGCCTTTTCTGCAAGCCCATAACCTGAAGTCGATGCTGCTGTCAACGAAAGGCATACCGTCAACGCCAGCGAGAATGTAATACTTCTAATCATATGATTAAATGATAAGTGATTGGTTTCTGTTAAATCTCTCAGAGACTGTCTAAGAGGGTGTTTGAATTTAACACCCTCTCAGTCAGCGGGCGGCAATCTTTGCCACATCGCCGTCGACGTAAACCATATAGATTCCGGCCGACGGGAGTTCCACCGACATCAACGGCGTTGTTTCCGCCGCAAGGGTCACACCAGAAGCGCTTACCACCATTACCGCAACCGGCCTCGGCGACTCAACCCTCAGTGAAGTGCCGTTGATTATTACGCGCGCACCACCAGTCTCAAGCACATCGGTCAGCCCGCTTCCGGGCACTGAAACATTAAATGTCACAATACCGTCGGAGGTCTCGGCAATGTCGCTTATGGCAAGTTTGCGTTTACGTCCCGACCACGGGCGCAGCGACGGGGTGGTGTCATCGTTGATTTCTGTCACTCCGGCATCACCTGGAAATGAATCACCTCCGCGTGTTGCCTCCGTAGGCATTGCGTCGGCCTCTTCAAGGTCAACATATTGGTGACTGGCGTCATCGTTGACGATATTGTCTTTCCATATCCTGTCGAGATAGTCTATATGCCAGACCAGCATACCATGCCCGGGGATATACGCGTCCCAGCCGGTCTGCTGGCGGTTTTCAAGCAGGAAAAATTCCCCCTCGTCATATGCCGGTATGATTGCCCCGTCGTTTTCTGAAATCTGGTTGAGCGTCACCTCACATGAGCCACTTATTATCTGCGGTTCAATCCATCCGAGGGCATAACGCTCGAATATGGAGTAACCGGCAGGAGTCTTTTCATCGTTGTTATATGATCCGTGATCCATAAGTGTATAATCGCCGGGCGAGAACACTGCGGGGTTGTAGTTGACAGAATAAAGGTCGGGAAGCCCCAGCACATGCGAGAATTCATGGCAGAAAGTGCCGATACCGCATGTGTGGTTATCCACCCATTCGTTGGTGCAGGCATATGAGCTTAAAACCACATTGTCAAACTCATAGACCTTACCTGTGGTTAAATCAGATATTTTCGACGAGTGCGGCCATATGGAGTTCGCGCCTCCACCTGTGGCTTCACCCTTGCCTGCATAAAACACGAACACGTTGTCGATAACTCCGTCGCCATCGCGGTCATATTCAGAAAATTCAATCTCGCTGTCGAGCAAACTGCATGCCTCTATAACCATCTCGTGAGGCCGCATGTCTTGCCCGAAATCATCATTTGCCCCGTAATAGCTCATCGACTGCGACAGCATTACCGGCCCGTAGACATCAAACTCAGGAGCGAATACTCCCGAAGAATTGTCAATGAAATATTGGCGGGCGCTCCCGTTAGCCCCGCCGATATTATATCCGTCGCTATTGAGCATCCGGTCGAAATAAACCTGGGCATCTTCTGTGAAAAATTCAACATTACTGAATTCCACCAGCAACACCAACGCTTTCTGCTCTCCTTTGGCCGGAAAGTCTGTTCCCGGAAAAAGGCCGTAATTGCGTGGAGACGCCATTTTACGGCGGCCGCCGTTTTCAAGCTTCACCGCAGATTTAAAAATAGCATCAGTAACAGCAGGTGCATCAACTCCGGCAAGCAGCCGGTGCGTTTCAGCTGAACGAAGTTCCACATCACGCGCCTCTATGCCGGAACTGCATACACGGCCATCCACTCCCTCCATTGCATAATAAAACACATCATCGTCATTAATGAGCGGATAACCGTCGGCTGTCATGTAGCAATGGGCTTTTTCATCGCCTATCAGCCTAACTTTCAGTGCTGTTCCGTCTGGCTGAATAAATTCCATAACACCTTGACGCGCTTTCACGGCACGGGCATAGAAACATCCCGACAGCACTGAGACAGCAACAACTGCTGCCACACAAAAAACTCTCTTCATCTTTTTCTGGTGTGTAAGCTAAATTCGCAAGAACTATCTGTTGACAAATTTGCGAATATTAAACGTAAATAAAAAATTCCAGAACCTCATTTAACGTAGATTAACAGCAAAATTCCATCGCTCACCATAATATGATGACAACTTGCTCGAATAACCCACTAAAACCTATCGATCTTTTCTTAAAGAGGGCCTCGCACATCCGGAATCTCATGATTGCGACCTGGTCACTCCAACGTTATCGAGCGCGTGTCGACCCCTTGAGCTGACCAAACGCCATAACCGCCGGACACATTACCGGGGAGCGAGCCGGGGCTGCCTACAAACACAGAGCCAGAGACCAACGACGCGTTATCATAAGCCCGCCAAAAACGGAAAACGCTTTCACTCACACGCTCCAGACGCACATCCACCGTGCTACCTACAGAAAAATGAGGAGAGAAATCTTTATCATCGAAACTCCTGCGTCCCCGGTAAACAGGCACTTCTATTATTTCTCCGGGACTGGCCACCTCTACCGCCCCTAACATTGACGGATAAAAACGGCTGTCAACGCCTGCCTCCCGGACTGACACATGATAGTAAGCCGGGCTGTCTTCAGGCGCAATGAAACGCAATGTCACAGCTCTCATCCCTCCGGCATCTTCAACCGGACGGCTGTCAATAGCGGTTATCCGCGTCGGAGATGGCATCGTAACCGAAGAGTTAACTGTTTGCCCCCGGTATTCGGCAGTCAATGTATAACTCCGGCCCGGCACACCTTTCATCTCGAAATTATAATATCTGAAAGGGGGGAAGATGCCGCTTTCCATTCTTCCCGTCATCACCACCTCACGCTCTCCGTCGCTTAGTTTCACAACACCCCATCTGACAATGTTCGACGCTGTTTCACCCTCCTCCCCATCCAGCACAGCCGACATGGTGAGCAGCACTTCGGGATAGCCGCCACTGTTTATCCATCCCTCCACCACAAGCCGTGGCTCTACCGATTCCGCATCCTCATCATCACACCCCGACAAAACCGGAGCCGTAATTGCCGATACCAACAGAAACAGAATATGAAATGCAACTATTTTTGTCTTCATAATGCCTTTGCTCAAAAACTGATGGTATAACTCAACGAGGGGAGCAACCGATAGAGCGAACTGATATCACGCCGGTTGTAACGGCCCGTCTCAACATCGACAGTAAAAGTACGCATCTCGACATTCCGGCGCCCGTAGACGTTCATTACCGACAGGTTCACTTTATGGGTCAACGGCCAATGGCCGCCGCTATGAAACTCATAATCAGCGCTAAGGTCAAGGCGGTGATAAACCGGCAGTTGCGCCGAATTTCTCGGCCCGTATTCCATCATCAGCCTTTCCCCGATGAAATAAATCGCCGTCACCGGGGTATAAGGACGCCCGGAGGCAAGGTTCATAACACCTGAAACGCTCCATCCCCGCCCTATATGCCATGTGGCAGATGCCGTGGCCGTATGGTCAAGCGCATATGTGGCCGGAAAAGATTGCCCTGAAGCAAACCGCCTGCGGCTGTGACAGTAGCCATATGATGCCATAGCTTCAACTTTACCGGTCAGAATCCTGGCAAGGATATTAAAGCCGGAGCTGTAGCCATGCGCCACCTTCACATAGTCTTCCGACCTGTAGCCCGGACTGATTATATCGAGCACCGCCCCCAGGTATTCGGGTTCATTACTGACCTGTTTATAATAGGCATCAACGCTGACAGCCAGCCATGGTGAGAAACGGTGCGATGCAGCCACAACGGTGTTAAGGCTCTGCTGAACCGGAGCCCTACTTCCGGCAGGAAGTTTGAAATTCGACGACATCCCCATCTCTGAAAAACCGACCTGGTGCAGATGCTGGTGATACCGGCCGAAATGCGCGGTGACGTTTCCTTTGCGCCAACGGAATGTGGCACTGATTCTCGGGTCTACATCAAACGCCCTGTATCCATCCATACCGGCATATCCGGTAACTTCCGCGCCGGCTGTCAAACGCCAGCGCCACCGGGGGGAATAAACGGCTTCGCCCCACAGCTTCGCCGAAGTGGCATTGACCATATCGGCAGGTTTGCTGCGGCCCGGGCCGAATCCGGTCAGGTCGATACGCTGCGGTGTGGCGATATAATGCCTGAGACCATACCCGGCACTGACATCAAGGGTCTTGGCAACTTCACTGAATCCAAACACACCCCGCGCACCGATTTCCCTGATAGAAGTAGGGGCTTTAAGCCGCACCGACTGCATGTCGAGCGCAAGTGTGTTTTCAAAACCCGTATAATAAACCATATTCACGGCATCAAAACGTTCCGCCTCATGCCGCCACTCGATTCCGCCAAGCAGATTGCGCCATCTAAGACCTGTTACCAGTGAAAAGTCATGGTCGGTATACTCCACCCGGTCGGCATTATGATGGAAACTTGCCGTCAGCCTGTCGCCTTGCGACAGCTTTATGGCTACCACAGCATCGGCATCATTGAAGCCGTAACCGGCTTGCATATGACCGTCATCAAGCATCCCCGAATAAATTGCGTCGATATAGCTCACACGCCCGGAGGCTGCAACCGACACACAGCTGCCCACTGGCAAACTGACGTAGGCTGATGATGCCGTCATGCCCGCATTAACCTCGGCTTCCAACCGGCTGCGACGCGCAACCGACGAGGAGAGACCTACCGTGCCTCCGGCAACATCCGACATTCCCGCCCCGTGGATGCTCTTACCAACCTTTACCATATCGTAGAGACGCGGGCTGAACACCGAATAAATCCCGCCGAAATGATAGGGGAAATGCACCGGGATGCCATTAAGGCGGTATTCATTCTGCGAATAACCCATGCCGTCGATAGCTGCCCCGGCTGAATAATCGCTTGCAACCGTCACACCGGGCATCATCTGCATGAACCTCAACGCATCGGCCTCACCCAACACACGGGGTGCATGGGCCAGACTCGCGCTGCCGAAGGTCACGGCACCGTCCATACCCACCCTCGTGCGTTCAGGTGGTCTGACGGTGACATTAACCTCTCCGAGCGCCACGGTATCGGCCATAGCATATGATTGATGCGGAGCGGCGGCATATGCCGTCGCCCCGCATGTTATCATGGCCTGTAGCGCCAATGGCGCTGCAAGGCTGAGAAAAACCTTTAATGACGATAATTCAGCCAATATCCTTCGTAGGCATATATGATGTTTCTCAGCGGCGTGTCGAGACCCATGAAATTATTGCCACCGAAATAGCCTTCCATGCTGGTGGTAGACCCGTCGGCAAACAATAATACCGGTTCATTATACCACTCCCACCAGGAATAGTATTCATTTTCTTCCCCGTCAAAATACGGCTTGTAGTCCACCTCGGCCGAGCTGTTGGCAGACCCCGCCAGGTAAAGTTTCACATCAACCAGCTCTTTGATTACTTCGGCCTGTTTCTGGCAATCACGGCGGGCGGCTTCCTTGTCACTGTATTCATCGCAATCGAAATATTTCTCCGATTCAGCCATCAGACGGCCGAAACCGGTGATAGTGCCGGCAACGCGAATTTTGCCAAGAACGTCTGAATCGGTTTTCCCGTCGATAAACATCTTCTCGGCCTGTGCCACATCGAATTCATACCATACTTCCTCATAAACATTGCCATAACCATCTTCATAGTGTTCTTTTTCCTCTTTGAAAAGGTTCTTGATGGCATTGCGGTCAACCATGTTGCGGCCATTGACGGTGGCTGTTGACCTGGCTACCTGACGGCCGGCATAGGAGGCATAGGTTTCTGTCCTGATACTGTTATTGTCGCCTTTGGTAGAAGATTTTAAATTCACGTTGACAAGAGAAGCGTTGAGATCCACATTGATTGTGTGGGCATTGAAATCGAGGTTGCTCTCAACAACCGCGTTGACAAGCTCTGTGCCGCCATTGTTGAGGATAAGTGTGGCCTTGCGGGGAACCTCCACGCGGATTCCACCCTCCTGCTCGCCCCATGTGCCCCCTTCGCCGAAGGCTTTCACTTCAACGTTGTTACCGTTGCAGGGGAACTTAAAGACAACATCCTTGCTGTTGCCGGTTTTCACCCAGATGCCGTCTCCGTAAGAGTCGCGGCCAGGCTCATATATACCCGAGAAACGGGCAACATTGAGCACTTCATTCATTGCACGTGACATCGCTGCAATATCTCCTTTGGCGGCTTTGCCCAATGCACGCATCATATGGCGCAACGGATTGTGGCGTCTGGCTTTGTAATAATCGTCGTCATCACCTTCCAGAGCATCGAGGTTCCACTCGGCAGGGGCCTCATATTCACCGTAGTTTTCATCCCAGTAACCTACGATACGCACCAAAGTCTCATGGTCGGAGGGCTGCACGATGCTAAGGAGTTCAATGGCCGTATCTTCAAGATATCCTTTGGCAGCTGCGGGATCCATTGCATCCACATCGGGATTCGGCTCAGGTGTAGGCTTCTGATCCGGATCAACGATTTCGCTGCCGCCTCCGGGTTCTTCATCATCGCCGCCGCAGGCGGTGAACGTAAATGCCACAGCGCAGACTGCGGCGACTCTCATAAAATTCTTCAGAATTTTCATAGCAGGTTTTTATAATTGGTTTATTTGTGAATCTTTTCCATAGCAGCGCCGTTTTCCATAGCCCTGGGGATATATCCTCACCATTGATGGCAAAATTAATAAAATTCCCAATCGCCACTCCCTGCTATAACACTATTTAACATATACGGCTGTTAACACAAGAAGCCACAGGTCGGGAAAACACCCGCGCCCATGGCTTCTTGTCGTACTTCTTATTTCTGATCTCTTCCCACTCTTCCGCCTTAAGGCTTCAACTTACGGCTTCTTACTTCTAAAACAAATCGCCGAAGCGGGGTTCACCGCTCCAGTGGTGGTCTTTCGGGAACGGCTGGCCGCCCCAAGCCTTGCGGTTAGTCCAAGGAAGCTCAGCATCACTCCAGAACGGGTGCGATGCCGGAAGCCCAAGCGGCATGAATGCCAAAGAAGTCATGTAAAGGCTACCGTTATTGGTATACCAGTCGGCAATGTTGGGCTGACGCCCGGCAAAACCGATGGTCAGGAACCCACCGTCATTATAATTTTCCTTACCGTCGAACATGTTGTGCATAACCGCAGTCAAAGCCCCTCGCACCTGGCCGTTGGTAAGCCCGTGCGGAAGTGTGCCATACCAGGCCATCAACGCAAGAGGCTGCATGGTGGCCATACGGTATGGTATAGAGCGTCCGAAAACCGGGAATGTGCCCTCGGGCGAAATCAGGCGCTCCAGAACAATGGCGAACTTCTGGGTGCGTTTTAGCGCACGGTTATAGTAGTTGCCATAATGTATGCGTGTGTAAGCCCCGGCATCGCGCATGTTGGCAAGTGTCTCGAGATACATCGGGTGGAAAACATAACTGCTGTAGTAATCAAACGAGAACTCAGGGCCGTCGGCATACCATCCGTCGCCTGTATACCATTCCTCGGTCTTGCGTATGGCCGAATTTATGCGGTATTCGTCATAGGGGGCACCGGCCTTGGCCAGGAAGCTCTCGATTGTAGAAGAAAATAGCAACCAGTTGGTATATGGGGGGTCAACCCTGCGGAGCTGAGTGAATTCCTCAACATAGCGTTGCTTCGTCAGGCTGTCAAGCGGCATCCACAGGGCTTCATATCCACGGATAAAACTCTCGGCCACATAGGCTGCATCGACAAGCGCCTGCCCGTGTCCGCGCCACGCCAGATAGTCAGGGCTGGAGGGGTCGACCGCATTGGCATAGCTCTTAAGAGCCATCTCTCGCAATTCGGCGCGGCGCGTGCCCTCAGCCGTGCCGTCGTCGGGCAACGAAAGCCAGGGGGCGATTCCGGCCATCAACCGGCCGAAAGTCTCCATGTATGTCACCTTCTTGCTGCGGCCGTCCCAGTTGGGGCTGACCTCAACCAGCATGTTCTTCTGAAGCTCCCCTTTAGCCATGTTGCTCAACACCGGATATGCCATTTTATAGGCCAGGCCGGCCCAATACGCGCGGTCGGGGTTATCACCCTTTTCGAGATAACGCACATATTCACAGGCTGCCAACAGCCACGCTCCGGTGCCGAAATCGGCAGTTGACCCGGCATCGACCGTCTGGCCGGGAATGGCTTTCTCTCCAATGGGTTGCACATAACCGACCGTACCGTCTTTCTGCAGGGCTATCTTGTTGAGATAGTTCCACCCTTTAAGAGCTGCATCAACATATCTGGCGTCGGTCAGATAACCGTTGTTGATGCCCCACAGCAGGCCATAGGTGAAAAACGCGGTGCCGCTGGTCTCGCGCCCCGGAGCCATCTCTTCGTCCATCATCGAGCGTGACCAATAACCTTCAGGCTTCTGAAGCTCAACAACAGCCGATGCCATATCCTTGAACCGTTGCTCGAAATGGGTGCGGTGCTTATAGTCGGCGGGGAGGTCTTTGAGCACTTTCGCCAGCCCGGCAAGCACCCACCCGTCGCCACGCGCCCAGAAGTCTTTCTTACCGTTAGTGGTCTTGTGTCTGGGCCACACATACTTGCCGTCGCGAAAATAGAGTTTCGCCTCAGCATCATACATGATGCTGTCGCTGACGGTCACATACTCATAGAGCTTGTCGAGATATTTCTGGTTACGGGTGATCTTATACATCTTGGTCATAACAGGCATAACCATATATAACCCGTCGGCCCACCACCAATAATCCCTTTGGGGCGTCGACATCTGGTATTCCATCACCTCTCGCGCACGGCGCACCCGCCGGTCGTCGGGAAGCAGGTTATAAAGGTCGGCATACGTCTGGAAACATATCTGCCAGTCGCCGAACAGCACATGGTCATCGGTCTCCCCATAATTATAGAGCCATTTGGCCCGGTCGTTCCCTTTAGCCCCTTTCCACTGGTTGTGTTCGGCCCAACGCTCGGAATAATCTTTCCACGCTTCATTACCGGTCAGGAAGTAAGCCTCCATGTTGCCGGTATGATATGCCGCGTTGTGCCAGAACGGGGTGGCTTCCGGCTTATGGTTCTTCTGCCAGGTGTCGTTGACCTTCTCAATGGTTTTCCTCACCTGCTGAGCCTCTTTCTGCGCTGGTTTAGGCGAAGCAGCCCCAAGGCTACATCCTATAGCGGCCACTGCCGCCAACAATGTGACAATCCTCTGGTTTTTCATCTATCTATCTGGTTTGGTTGATTCTATTTCACTCTCACACTCGCCACACTAACTCCGGGGAGTTCCATTATCAGCTTACCGCCCTTGACCTTTGCGTTTTTAAACGGCATGGTTTTCACTGCATCCGGCCGCTCGAATGTGTTGCGGGCATGAGGGTCGGGGGCAGTCAGAATTTCGGCCAGCTCAATGTTGCGCCCAACCCCTTCAGGCAACGGGATTTCCACTTTCGCGGATGTGGCGATTATCGGGTTGGTAACGGTTATCGTGACGCTGCCATCGTAGGCACGCGAGGCTGTGGCGGCCAAAGTAGGCACATTGCGGCCGTTGGCAGCCCGCTCGGCGGCCATAGGGCCGTTGGGAGCGGTGACATATTCAATCCACTGGGCAGCCTCCTGCACCGTTCCGCTGCCGATATTGACCGACAGATACGGTTCGATGCCCAGCATCTCGCAGAGATTGAAAAACTCGTGCGTGCCGAAACTGTTGTCTTCCTGCGTGCCGCCCCAGTTATTGATAATCAACGTCGGACGCTTTGATGGGTCTCCTATGCCGTCGCGCCAATGATAGTCGTCGGCAAAACATCCGCCCGGCCAGCGCAAAACAGGCACATGCAGCTGGCGCAACGCCTCAAGGGCATCGTTGCGGTAGCCTTTAGTATTCGGAATCGGGGAATCCTCCCCCACCCAGATGCCCTCATACACACACGACCCCAGATGCTCGGCAAACTGCCCGTAGACCATGCGCGAAATGGTATCGCGCGACTCCTCCGTCCGCATCTGAATCTTATATTCGCGCATAACCGCGCCGGCCTCCGCAGCAAAAGCCGCAGCCATAACTCCTGCCAAAGCAAATTTCCCCACAACACTGTCTATTTTCATACAATGATTCGGTAAAAATTACCGAAGTAGGTGAAACTTAAGTTAATATATCGAATTGTCAAATACAAATGAATCGCCAAAGCGTTCATTATAAAAATCTTAGCGTATGAACGTATTGGCGATTCTCAAAGACTTCACCTTTCGGTGTAAGTCGGTATTTGAAAATACTACAACCAAGATGAGCAAAAGGTTCCTCAACTGGCTGATTTTAACAATACGCACTGT
>Ga0209064_1000611_pt1 | contig 75827 bp, 71 predicted proteins | sample Inofromicrocosms_FD_187498 | JGI IMG/M metagenome (GOLD analysis project Ga0209064, IMG submission 187498) | Mouse cecum microbial communities from Vienna, Austria - Inoculum for glucosamine and mucus D2O microcosms (SPAdes) (version 2) | ecosystem: Host-associated > Mammals > Digestive system >...
TCCGGCGTGGGCGCTGGGGTGGGCTGGACGGTGGGGGAGGGGACGGCCCCGCCGGGCCGGGGGGGCCCGCCGGTGTTGAAAACCGCCAGCAGCCCGGCCACGGCCAGAAGGGCGGCCAGCGCCAGCGCCGCCGGGAGCAGCAGGCGGGGACAGGGGGATGGGGCGGCGCGTTTTCCTTTGTACACGGCGAATGCCTCCTTTTGTGCCGCAGCGGGGCGGCCGCCCCGCTTGCCTGACAAAATTCTACACGATTTTCAGATTTAGCGCAAGAGCGGAATGGGTTTTCGCCCGGTTTTCAAAAGGGACAGATTTTCCCTTGCGTTTGAGGGGAAACGTGGTATAATATTTCTGCATGATTTGGCGCGCCCGGTTCCGCCCCGGCTGGGGAGGGGGCCGCCGTCTGCCCGCCCGGGTTCCGGGGATTGCCCCGTGGCCGGGCGGGAAATAGAAATTACCCAGAGGAGGAGACATTGTGTTCAGTGGCAAATTGCATGGCATCCATGCGCCCCACAGGAAAAACACGGTGGACCGCGTTCCCGTGCGCCTGCCGGTGCCTCCGGTGATTACGGTGCCCATGTCCATGAACATCGGCGCCCCGGCCAAGCCTGTGGTCAAGCCGGGGGACGAGGTGAAGGTGGGCCAGATGATCGCGGAGGCCGGGGGGTTCATGTCCGCCCCCATCTACTCCGGCGTGTCCGGAAAGGTGAAGCGCCTGGATGAGATCGTCAGCTCCAACGGCCGGTTTGACACCGTGGTGGTCATCGAGACCGACGGGCAGCAGGCCGTGTGGGAGGGCGTCAAGCCCCCCGTGGTCACCGACAAGGACAGCTTTGTGGAGGCGGTGCGCCAGTGCGGCTGCGTGGGCCTGGGCGGCGCGGGCTTCCCCACGTCGGTCAAGCTCAACGTGGACCCGAACCGGGTGCACGCCATCATCATCAACGGCGCGGAGTGCGAGCCCTACATAACATCCGACACCCGCACCATGATAGACAACGCCGACGACGTGATCTACGGCGCTCAGCTGCTCCAGAAGTACTACACCGCCGAGCGCATCGTCATCGGGATTGAGGACAACAAGCCCCAGTGCGTAAAGATCATGGAGGAGGCGGGCAAGGGCGTGCCCGGCTTCGAGGTAGCCGCCCTCCCAGCCCTGTACCCCCAGGGCGGCGAGAAGGTGCTCATTTACAACACCACCGGCGAGATTGTGCCCGAGGGCAAGCTGCCCATCGACGTGGGGGCCATCGTCATCAACTGCACCACCCTGGCCGTCATCGCCAAGTACATCCGCACGGGAATGCCCCTGGTGGAGAAGGTGGTCACCGTGGACGGCTCCGCCGTGGCCAACCCCCAGAACGTCATCGTCCCCGTGGGCACTCCCATCCAGGACGTGCTCAACTTCGTGGGCCTCAAGTGCGAGCCCAAGAAGGTGCTCTACGGCGGCCCCATGATGGGAACATCCGTCCCCTCCCTGGAGGCCCCCGTCATGAAGAACACCAACGCCGTTCTCGCCTTCGACGCCAAGGACGCCGAGGACCCCGTGCCCTCCGCCTGCATCCGCTGCGGCCGGTGCGTGGCCCACTGCCCCTTCAACCTGATGCCCGCCGCCATTGAGAGCGCCTACAACAACAAGGAGCCCGAGACCCTTAAGGCCCTCAAGGTGAATTTGTGCATGGAGTGCGGCTGCTGCTCCTTCAGCTGCCCCGCCCGCCGTCCCCTGGTCCAGGTGAACAAGCTGGCAAAGGCCATGCTGAACCAGTACAATGCCGAGCAGAAGGCCGCCGCTGAGAAAAAAGCGGCCAAGGAAAAAGAAAAGGAGGCGGTCTAAATGAACAATATGATCGTTTCCGTCAACCCCCACATCTACGCCAAGGACACCACCCAGACCATCATGCGGGACGTGCTCATCGCCCTGTTCCCCGCCGTCATCGCGTCCATCGTGTTTTTCGGCGTGAAGGCCCTGCTGGTGGAGGTCGTGTGCGTGGCAACGGCCATGCTGTGCGAGTGGGCCTTTGAGAAGATCACCAAAAAGCCCTGCACCGTCATGGATCTCTCCGCCGCCGTCACCGGGCTGATCCTGGCGCTGAACCTGCCGGTGGACATCCCCATCTGGCAGGCCATGTTCGGCTCCTTCGTGGCCATCATCGTGATCAAGCAGTTCTTCGGCGGCATCGGCCAGAACTTCGCCAACCCCGCCATCACCGCCCGCGTCATCATGCTGGTGGCCTTCTCCGGGGCCATGACAACCTGGGCGCCCGCCGCCTTCTCCAACGCCCCGGCGGACGCCGTCACCGCCGCCACCCCCCTGGCCATCATCGCCAGCGGCGAGGGCGAGCTGCCCACCCTGGCCCAGATGTTCCTGGGCGCCCGGGGCGGCTCCATGGGCGAGACCAGCTGCCTGGCTTTGCTCCTTGGCGGCATTTACCTCATCTACCGCAGGGTGATCTCCTGGCACACCCCTGTGGCCTTCATCGGCACCGTGCTGGTGTGCACCGCCCTCTTGGGCCAGCAGCCCCTCTATCAGGTGATGGCGGGGGGGCTGTTCCTGGGCGCATTCTTTATGGCCACCGACTACACCACCTCCCCCCCCACCCCCGCGGGCAAGCTGATCTTCGGCGTGGGCTGCGGCCTCATCACCGTGCTCATCCGGGTATGGGGCAATTTCCCGGAGGGTGTGTCCTTCTCCATCCTGCTGATGAATATCCTCAATCCGTACATCTGCGACTGGACCAAGACAAAACCGTTTGGAGGTGTGCAGGCATGACGAAAGCCAAATCCAATGTGATGACCGATTTCGGGGCCCCCATCATTGTACTGGTGCTCATCTGCGTCATCATGAGCGGCCTGCTGGCCTTCACCAACGGTATCACCGCCCCCATTATCGCGGAGGCCGAGCGCAAGGCCAACGAGGAGGCACGGTTGGAGGTGCTGCCCTCTGCCGACGCCTTTGAGAAGGTGGAGGCCGGCAGCCTGCCCGACGCAGTGCGGGAGGTTTACAAGGCCTCCAACGGCGCGGGCTATACCTTCTCCCTGACCACCACCGGCTACGGCGGCAAGAACACCCTGAAAATGACCGTCGGCATCGACGGCGAGGGCAAGCTCACCGGCGTGAAGGTGCTCAGCCACAAGGAGACGCCGGGCCTGGGCTCCAAGATCACCGCCGACGAGGGCTTCTACGGCCAGTTCCCCGGCCTGGACGCCGCAGGGGCCGCCGCCGCGGACACCATCTCCGGCGCGACCTTCTCCTCCAACTACTATAAAGCCGCCCTGGCCGACGCGTTCACCGCGTTCGAGCTGGTGAAGGGCTGAGGAAGGGAGGCACATGGATATGAAAAACAATAAGCTGAACATCCTGACCAACGGCATCATCAAGGAAAACCCCATCCTGGTGCTGATTCTGGGCACCTGCCCCTTCCTGGCGGTCACCACCCAGGCGTCCAACGCCATCGGCATGGGCGCGGCGGTCACCTTCGTGCTGCTGTGTTCCAACGTGATGATCTCCCTGCTGCGCAAGGTGATCTCCGACAAGGTGCGTATCCCCTGCTACATCGTGGTCATCGCCTCCTTCGTCACCCTGGTGCAGATGATCGTCAAGGCCTATTTCAAGAGCCTGGACGACGCCCTGGGGCTCTACCTGCCCCTGATTGTGGTGAACTGCATCATCCTGGGCCGTGCGGAGATGTTTGCCAACAAAAACGGCGCCCTGGATTCCGCGCTGGACGCCATCGGCATGGGCGTGGGCTACACCCTGGCCATGCTGGCCATGGCCTCCATCCGGGAGATCTTCGGCGCGGGCACCTGGTTCGGCATCGCCCTGCCTGTGCTCAGCGAGAACAACATCTCCATCATGACCATGGCCCCCGGCGGCTTCGCCATTTTCGGCATTCTCATCGCCATCATCAACAAGGCCAGCAACGGCAAGGCCATCAAGAAAAAGGACTTCAGCTGTGAGGGCTGCCCCAGCGCCGCCGCGTGCAACGGGCAGAACTGCGCTGAGAAGAGGGAGGCTGCCGCGAAATGAAAGAATTGATTGCCATCGTCATGGCGGCCGTCCTGGTGAACAACTACGTACTGGCCCAGTTCCTGGGCATCTGCCCCTTCCTGGGCGTGTCCAAGAAGCTGGACCAGGCCGCCGGGATGAGCGTGGCCGTCATCTTCGTGATGCTGCTGGCCACCGCCGTCACCTACCCCATCCAGTACTTTGTGCTCAACCCCAACGGGCTGGGCTACCTTCAGACCATCGTGTTCATCCTGGTCATCGCCGCCCTGGTGCAGCTGGTGGAAATCATCCTCAAGAAGTACATCCCCGCGCTGCATGCCTCCCTGGGCGTGTACCTGCCCCTCATCACCACCAACTGCGCAGTGCTGGGCGTGTGCATCAGCAACGTGGACAACTACCTCACCGCCACCGGCGGTTTCGGGGGCGGCTTCGTCCAGGCCATGTTCAACTCCCTGGGCTCCGGCCTGGGCTTCCTGCTGGCCATGGTGCTGTTCTCCGGCGTACGCAGCCGGGTGGACAAGTGCAAGTGTCCCGAGTGCTTCAAGGGGATGCCCATCACCCTGATCTCCGCCGCCATTGTGTCCGTGTCCTTCATGGGCTTTGCGGGCATCGTGGAAAACCTGCTGGGTTAAGGAGGGGAGCGTAATATGGAACCTATTACGATTGTAATCGCTGTAGTAGTCGTGGGCATCATCGGCCTGCTGTGCGCCGTGATGCTGACCATCGCCTCCAAGTTCATGGCTGTGGAGGTGGACGAGCGCATCCCCATGGTCCGTGAGTGCCTGCCCGGCGCCAACTGCGGCGCCTGCGGCTTCGCCGGGTGCGACGGCTACGCCGCCGCCCTGGTGGAGGACCCGGATCTGGCCGTCAACCTGTGTGTGCCCGGCGGCGCCACCGCCGCAGACAGCATCGGCAAGGTGCTGGGCCGCGCGGCGGGGGACGTGGCAAAGCAGGTGGCCGAGGTGCGCTGCTCCGGCACCTGTGAGGCTACCTCCGTCAAGATGGATTATAAGGGCCTGGAGAGCTGTGCCGCCGCCAAGCTGCTTTTCGGCGGTACGGGCAAGTGCGTCTACGGCTGTATCGGCCTGGGCGACTGCGCCCAGGTGTGCCCCGTGGGGGCCATCCACATCAACGGCGGATTAGCCCGGGTGGACGCCAGCGTGTGCATCGGCTGCGGGCTGTGCGCCAAGACCTGCCCCAACCATGTCATCGCCATCCGCCCCGCCGACGCCCATATGGTGGTGGACTGCAACAGCCACCAGAAGGGCGCGGGCACCCGCCGGAGCTGCTCCGCGGGCTGTATCGGCTGCCGCCTGTGCGAGAAGAACTGCCACACCGGGGCCATCACCGTCACCGACAACCTGGCGAGCATCGACTACGCCAAGTGCGACGGCTGCGGCAAGTGCATTGAGGTGTGTAAGGCCGGGTGCCTGGTGGCGCTGAATATCACCAAGGCTGAGGTCGTCAACAACTGACAAGAGAAGCGGGAATCCCGGCGGGTGCAGGCCCGCCGGGGCTCCGGCAAGGTTTCGTGAGGGGGAGGCCGCATGGCCCTCCCTCCGTTGCGGTTTGGAGGAAAATATCAAATTGAACTGGCTGAAAACCCACAAAAATGACATGATCCTCATCGCAGCCCTGCTGATTCTCGGGGGCGGTCTGGCCCTGCTGCTGCTGTTCACGCGGCAGGAGGGGGGACTGGTGCGCGTCCAAATAGACAGCGAGACGGTGATGGAGCTCCCCCTGGACCAGGATACCCGCATTGCGTTGGGAGAGGACGGACACGCCAACACCCTAGTGATCTGGGACGGCACGGCCCAGGTGGTGGAGGCGGACTGCCCCGACCAGGTTTGTGTGCGGCAGGGGGCGGTGCGGTACGCCGGGGAATCCATTATCTGCCTGCCTCATAAGCTGGTAATCACCATTGAGGGCGGGCAGACCGGCGGCGTGGACGGGGCCACGAAATAGTGGGGCCTCCGCGAAAGCCAGGCAAAGCGGGCTTCGCGGGGAGAGGAAAAGCAAGGGAGCGGACTTTGCTTCGACGAAGGAGGCGCGGGATGGACGCGAAAAAAGTCGCCCAATACGGGCTGATTACTGCGCTGGCCCTGGTGCTGTCCTGGGCGGAGTCCCTGCTGCCCCCCCTGGGGGCGCCGGGGGTGAAGCTGGGGCTGCCCAATCTGGCCATTGTGTTTGCCCTGTACCGGCTGGGCTGGAAGGACGCCTGCGCGGTCTCCCTGGTGCGGGTGGTGCTGGTGGCGCTGCTGTTTGGCAACGGGGCGGCGCTGGCCTACAGCATCGCCGGGGCGGCGCTGAGCCTGTCCCTCATGGGCCTGATAAAAAAGGCCGGGAAGTTCTCCTCCATCGGCGTCAGCGTGGCCGGGGGCGTGGCCCACAACGCGGGGCAGATCCTGGTGGCCATGGTCCTGCTGGAGACGGCGAGGCTGGCGTGGTATCTGCCGGTGCTGTGGGTGTCCGGAACGGTGGCGGGGGTGCTTATCGGCATCGTGGCCGGGGTGCTGGTGAAGCGGGTGCCATAGCGCGAGGATAGGCGCATAGGGGAGCTTGGACCGGAGCGAAGGCAAAAGCCCAGGGCCCGTGAAACGGGACCGGGTTTTGCCTGAGTCGTAGGGAAAGCGACCCGGCTATGCGCCCAATCCGAGCGTGGATACAGGGCGGCTGAAAGGAGCTTGTTATGGAGAAAAAACAGACGATCCTATTGCTGGCAGTATATGGACTGGGTGCAGTGGCTTGGTTTTCCGGCGTGGTGCAAATGGGTGTGCTGGGCCTGATTCTCGGCATCGCATTCAGTGTGAAATTTTTCCTTGAACTGTGGAAATGCTGGAGAAATTGGGAAAAGAAATCGTAAGGAGGCCCTATTTATGAATTGGAACACAACCGGGCTGTTTGACCTGAGCCATACCCTGGCTGGGGACTATCTGGCCCGCTTTACATACCCCTGGCAGGCGCTGGATGGGATCAAGGAGCTGATCCTGTCCCTGGGCCCCGCGCTGGGGGAGGGCTACCAGGAGCGCGCCCCCCAGGTGTGGGTGCATGAGACGGCCCAGGTCGCCCCCACCGCCTTCCTGGGGGCACCCTGCATCATCGGCCCCCACACCGAGGTGCGCCACTGCGCCTTCATCCGGGGCTCCGCCCTGGTGGGGGCGGGCTGCGTGGTGGGCAACTCGGTGGAGCTGAAAAACGTCATCCTCTTCGACGGGGTGCAGACGCCCCATTACAACTACGTGGGCGACTCCATTTTGGGCTACAAAAGCCACATGGGGGCGGGGTCCATCACCTCCAACGTGAAGTCGGACAAAACCCTTGTCACCGTGAAAAACGGGGCGGAAACCATCGAGACGGGCCGGAAAAAATTCGGCGCGATTTTGGGCGACCATGTGGAGGTGGGCTGCAACAGCGTGCTCAACCCCGGCACGGTGGTGGGGCCCCGCGCCAATATCTATCCCCTGTCCTGCGTCCGGGGAGCGGTGCCGGGGGACAGCATCTATAAGACGGGCGGCGTCATCGTCCAAAAGGAGAAATGAGCTATGGGTAAATATTTCGGCACCGACGGCTTCCGGGGAGAGGCCAACGTGGAGCTCACCGCCGACCACGCCTACCAGGTGGGGCGGTTCCTGGGCTGGTACTATGGCCGGGGGGACCACAGGGCCCGGATCGTGGTGGGCAAGGACACGCGCCGGTCCAGCTACATGCTGGAGTACGCCATCAGCGCGGGCATGGCCGCTTCCGGGGCGGAGGTGTACCTGCTCCACGTCACCACCACTCCCTCCGTGTCCTACGTCACCCGCACCGACGGCTTTGACTGCGGCGTGATGATCTCCGCCTCCCACAACCCCTATTGCGATAACGGCATCAAGCTGCTCAACCGGGAGGGGGAGAAGATGGACGAGGCCACCATCCGGCTGGTGGAGGATTACCTGGACGGGAACCTGTCGGTGGACGGCCAGACCTTCCCCGGGCTGCCCTTTGCCGCCGGCGAGGGGGTGGGCAGCATTGTGGACCACACCGCAGGGCGCAACCGCTATATGGGCTATCTCATCTCCCTGGCGGTGTACTCCTTCCGGGGGAAAAAGATCGCCCTGGACTGCGCCAACGGCTCGGCGTGGTCCATCGCCCCCAATGTGTTCCGCTCCCTGGGGGCGGATGTCCACGTCATCAACGACCGGCCGGACGGGCTGAACATCAATCTGAACGCCGGGTCCACCCACATTGAGGGCCTGAAGGAATACGTGAAGGAGCACCACTGCGACGCGGGCTTTGCCTACGACGGCGACGCCGACCGCTGCCTCGCCGTGGACGAGAACGGCCATCTGGTGGACGGCGATCAGATCATGTACCTGTACGGCGCGTATATGAAGGAGCGGGGCAAGCTGCTCACAAACACGGTGGTTACCACCGTCATGTCCAATTTTGGGCTCTATAAGGCGCTGGACAGGGCGGGGATCGGCTATGCCAAAACCGCTGTGGGGGACAAGTATGTGTACGAGGAAATGGTCCGGGGGGGCCACCGCCTGGGCGGCGAGCAGTCGGGCCACATCATTTTCTCCAAGTACGCCAGGACGGGGGACGGCATTCTCACCTCGCTGAAAATCATGGAGGTGATGATGGCCAAAAAGGAGACCCTGAGCCGTCTGGCCGCCCCGGTGACGGTCTATCCCCAGGTGCTCATTAACGTGCGGGTAAAGGACAAAAAGGCCGCTCAGGACGATCCCGCCGTCCAGGCGGCGGTACGGGCCGCGGCGGACAGGCTGGGGGACACGGGCCGCATCCTGGTGCGGGAGTCGGGCACCGAGCCGCTGGTGCGGGTGATGGTGGAGGCCCCGGAAAAGGCCCAGTGCCAGGAGCTGGCCCAAAACGTGGTGGATGTGATCGCCGCACAGGGCCACAAAGCGGAATAAACAGGGAAACGGCTGGCCATAGACAAGGCCAGCCGTTTCCATTTAGACCACAAACCCAATTGCTTTGCCCACCCGGGCCTGCCTTCTCCCGCAGAGGGCAAGGGGCTACCGATCCCACTTGCTGATCAGCGCCCGCAGCTGGTCGGCGAACTTGCCCAAATCCTTGTTGGAGCCGCCCTTGTTGTGGGCGATGACCTCCATGAGCTTTTTGCCCACGTCCTCCAGCCGCCGGTAGGCGGGGGAGCCCGGGTCCACCGGGGCCGCCTTGGGCTCCAGCACCACGCCGGGGGCGATCATGCGGTCCTCCAGCAGGTCGTAAACCTCCTCGTAGTTGGGCGCGTGGGCGGAGAAGCCCATCTCGGTGAGGGTCTGGGCGTAGTTCTCCGCCGCGCGGGCCTCGCCGTGGACCACGAACACCTGCTGGGGTTTGGGCGTATACAGGTTGATCCACCGCACCAGCCCGTCCCGGTCGGCGTGGGAGCTCAGGCCGTGGAAGCGGACGATCCGTGCCCTGACGGCGATTTCCTCGCCAAAGAGCTTTACGTGGTCCGCCCCGTCCAGGATGCGCCGCCCCAGGGAGCCCTCGGCCTGGTAGCCCACAAACAGGATGGTGGACTCCGGACGCCAGAGGTTGTGCTTCAGGTGGTGGCGGATGCGGCCCGCGTCGCACATGCCGGAGGCGGATATGATGACCTTGGGCCGGGCGTCCAGGTTCAGCTCCCTTGATTCCTCGGTGCTCTCGGTGATGTTCAGCCCGGGGAAGCGGAACAGCGCCCCGCCCCGCAGGTGCTCCACCGCCTCCTCGTCCAGGTAGCCGGTGAGGTCGCCGGAGAAGATCTCGGTGGCCGCCCCCGCCAGGGGGGAGTCTACATACACCTGGAAATCCGGGTCGGAATCCACCAGGCCCTGCTCCTTGATCTCCCGGATAAAGTACAAAAGCTCCTGGGTGCGGCCCACGGCGAAGGAGGGGATCACCAGGTTGCCGCCCTTGGCCAGGGTCTCGTCAATGACCCGGGCCAGGTCGTCGGCGTAGTTGGGTTTTTCCTTCACGTTGTGCAGGCGGTCGCCGTAGGTGCTCTCGGTGACTACATAGTCCGCCTCGGTGATGGGCTGGGGGGAGCGGATGATGGGCTGCTTGCGGTTGCCGATGTCGCCGGAGAACACGATTTTTTTGGTAAAGCCCTGCTCGGTGAGCCACATCTCCACACAGGCGGAGCCCAGCAGGTGGCCCGCGTCCACAAAGCGGATTTTGATGCCGTCGGATATGTCCAGCTCCCAGCCGTACTCGCAGGTGACAATGTGGCGCAGGGTCTTTTCCACATCCTCCAGGGTGTACAGCGGCTCCACGGGAGGCTTGCCGGCCCGTTTGCCCTTCTGGTTTTCATAGGCGGCGTCGTTCTCCTGGATCTGGGCGGAGTCCCGCAGCATGATGGACAGCAGCTGGGCGGTGAGCCGGGTGCAGTAGATATTGCCCGCGAAACCCTGCTTCACCAGCAGGGGCAGGCGGCCGGAGTGGTCGATGTGGGCGTGGGTGACCACCACGTCGTCGATGTAGCCGGGGACGAAATCAAGCTCACGGTTGTCCCGCTCGTCCCGGCCCTGCTGAAGGCCGCAGTCCACCAGTACCTTGTGCCCGTTGACCTCCACGCAGTGGCAGCTGCCTGTGACTGCCTTGGCCGCGCCGAAGAATGTAAGTTTCACCTAAAAGCACCTCTATTCTCTATGGATGATATGTATAGTTTCCCCAATGCCATTGTATACCATAGGATGGAAAATGTAAAGCGCAGCCGCGTAATTTTTCCGCAGGGGGAGCGCTCTGGATTTGGGAAATCCGCTTGTCTTTTCCCTGGGGGTTGTGGTATACTATAACATCATGCGGCGGCAGAGGGGGAAGCGGCCGGCGATGAACGTGCAGGGGCAAAAGGAGGACGCATACCTTGGAGAAGATCACGGACAGACAAAAAATACTGATTGTGGATGACTCGGAGATGAACCGGGCTATCCTGGCGGATATGCTGGGGGGCGAGTTCGATATCGTCGAGGCGGAAAACGGCGTTGAGGGCGTGGCCATGCTGCAAAAGCACGGCCTGGAGATCTCCCTGGTGCTGTTGGACATCGTAATGCCTGTGATGGACGGCTTCGGCGTGCTCACACAAATGAACAAGTATCGCTGGATTGAGGATATCCCGGTGATTATGATCTCGGCGGAACGGGGGAGCAGCCACGTCGAGCGGGCCTTCGAGCTGGGCATCACCGACTTTATTAGCCGTCCCTTTGACGCGATCATCGTTCACCGGCGGGTGGTGAACACCATTCTGCTCTACGCCAAGCAGAAGCGGCTGACCGCCATGGTGGCCGAGCAGATCTATGAAAAGGAGCAGCGCAACAGCCTGATGATCGACATACTCAGCCATTGCGTGGAGTTCCGCAACGGCGAGAGCGGTATGCATGTGCGCAACGTACATATCCTGACCGAGACCCTGCTCAACGCCCTGCTGCGCAAGACCGACCGCTACCACATCAGCCAGGCGGACATCTCCGTCATCAGCACCGCCTCCGCCCTCCACGATATCGGCAAGATCGCCATCCCGGAGGAAATTTTGAATAAGCCGGGCAAATTCACCCCCGAGGAGTTTGCCATTATGAAAACCCATTCCATGGTGGGCGCGGAGATGCTGGAAAACCTGCCCTCCTATCAGAATGAGCCGCTGGTGAGCTTTGCCTATCAGATTTGCCGCTGGCACCACGAGCGTTGGGACGGGCGGGGCTACCCGGACGGACTGGCGGGGGATGAGATACCCATCTCGGCCCAGATTGTGGCCATGGCCGACGTATACGACGCCCTCACCTCCGAGCGGGTATACAAGCCGCCCTTCAGCCATGGGCAGGCGGTGAACATGATTGTGGGCGGGGAGTGCGGACAGTTCAATCCCCTGATGCTGGAGTGCCTGGAGGAGTGCGCCGATGAGATCCGCCAGGAGCTGGCGGCCGGCGGAGAGCAGCGCCGCAGCCAGCGGGATATCCAGAACGTGGCCAGGGAGCTGCACAGGCACAAGGAGCTCACCGCGTCCGAGCGCAGCCTTGAGCTGCTGGAGCACGAGCGGATGAAGTACAGCTTCTTTGCCTCCCTGACCAAGGAGATCCAGTTTGAGTACACCATCAGCCCCCCGGCCCTGGTGCTGAACAGCTGGGGCTCGGAAAAATTGGACCTGCCCGAGGCGTTGCTGGACCCCTACCAGCACCCGGAGGCGCTGTCCATCATCAACAAGGACGTGCAGTCCAAGCTGGCCGACGCCCTGCACTCCACCACCCCGGGCAGCCCGGTGGTACAGTTCGACTGCAAGCTGACCATCAAGGGGGAGGAGCGCTGGCACCATATCGTGGCCCGGGCCTCCTGGTCGGCGGAGGAGCCCCCGCGGTACACCGGCTGCATCGGCAAGGCCATGGATATCCACAACTCCCGCTTGGAGCTGGAGAGCTTGGAGCGGCAGGCGTCCCACGACTCCCTCACGGGGCTGGTCAACCGGGCCTACGCCAAAAAGCGGATCATCGAGCGGCTGGAGGACCGGCCCGCCGGACACTACGCCATGGTGATCCTGGATCTGGACTACTTCAAGTCCGCCAACGACACCTACGGCCACATGTTCGGCGACGAGGTGCTGAAGTTCCTGGCCGAGCGGATGCGCCACAGCATCCGGGGCGGCGATATCGCGGCCCGGGTGGGCGGGGATGAGTTCCTCATCTTCCTGGAGTACAAGGACGATTTGGAGTCCGCCATTGAGGGCGTGTACGGCCGGGTGAGCGGCGGCGTGTACAAGGACTTTGCCATCTCGGTGAGCATGGGCGTGGCCAGCACCCAGGAGGCGGGATGCGATTATGACAGCCTGTTCCGCTGTGCCGACCAGGCCCTGTACGTGGTCAAGCACAGCGGGAAAAAAGGGTACTACAACTACTACCACAAGGAAAATGCCATTGATGCGGCCACGTCGGCGGTATCCCCCATCGACGCGGAGGGCAAGGAGGAGAGCGAATGACGCTGAAGGAGTGCTACGCCGCGCTGAACGGCGACTATGAGGAGGCCATGGGCCGGCTGCGCAGCGAAAGGCTGGTGCAGAAATTTGTGCTGAAATTCCTGGATGACGGCAGCTTCGACCTGCTCTGCCGCTCCATGGAGGCGGGGGACCAGCCCGAGGCGTTCCGGGCGGCCCACACCATCAAGGGTGTGTGCGCCAATATGGCCTTCAGCGCCCTGCTGGAGTCCAGCAGCCAGCTCACCGAGCTGCTGCGGGCGGGGGACATGGGGGATCAGGCCCAGGAGCTGTTCCAGCGGGTTAAAGCGGACTATGCCAAGACCGCGCAAGCCATCCAGGCCTTCCGGGAGGAGGCCGGGGGATGAAAAACAGGATAACCCGGTTTCTGCTTACCAGCTTGATCGGGGTGGCGTTGCTGTGCGTGTGTGTGTTCACCTTTTTTGCCATCCATATGGGGAACCAGAGCGCCGCGACCATCAACCAGGTGGGAACGCTGTACATGTCCAGCATGAGCCAGCAGACCTCCGTTCATTTTGAGAGCATCATCGGGATACAGATGAGCCAGCTGCGGGCGCTGGTGGGCACCATCCCCTCCGACATCATCCACAGCGACCAGGGGCTTCAGCAGCAGCTCATGGCCCAGGCCAAGGCCCGGGATTTTGCCTACCTGGGCTTTTACGGCAACGACGGCAGCTTTGAGATGCTCTATGGGTCGCAGCTGACCGTCACCGACCCGGAGCCGTTTCTGGATTCCCTGCGCAAGGACCAGCAGAAGGTGGCCATCGGCACCAATGCCCGGGGGGAAAAAGTTGTGCTGCTGGGAATGCCCTCCCCCCACCCGTCCACCCCGGAGCACGACTGCGCCGCCCTGGTGGCGGGGCTGCCGGTGTCCTACATCAGCAGCAACCTCTCGCTGGAGGAGAACAACGAGCGGGCATACTCCTTCATCATCCGGCGGGACGGCTCCTTCGTCATCCGCAGCAACGACGCTTACCGCAACAATTATTTCGAGCGGGTTCGGGTGCTCTATGAAGACGTGAACGGCATTACGGCGGATGAGTACCTTGAGGAGCTGGAGGCCGCCATGGTCCGGGGGGTGGACTACTCCAACGAGTTTACCATGGGGGGGGAACGCTACCACCTCTACTGCACCCGCCTGCCCTATTCCGAGTGGTACCTCATCACCTTCCTGCCGTATGGCTCCATGGACTCCATCGTTACCGGCTTCAGCCATGAGTGGAGCTCGCTGACCATTCTCAGCGGCACCATTATCCTCACCGCCCTGCTGCTGGTGTTCTACAAGTACTACGGGCTGACCCGGCAGCAGCTGCAAGAGGTGGAGGAGGCCCGCCAGGCTGCGGAGGCCGCCCAAAAGGAGGCCGAGCACGCCAACCGGGCCAAGAGCGAGTTTTTGTCCAACATGAGCCACGATATCCGCACCCCCATGAATGCCATCGTGGGCATGACGGCCATTGCCATCGCCAACCTGAAAGACCCTCAGCAGGTGCACAACTGCCTGAAAAAGATCACCCTGTCCAGTAAGCATCTGCTGGGGCTCATCAACGATGTGCTGGACATGTCCAAAATCGAGAGCGGCAAGATGACGCTGAATATGGACCAAGTATCCCTGCGGGAGGTGACGGACGGCATTGTGGCCATCTGCCAGCCCCAGGTGAAGGCCAAGCGCCAGCAGTTTGACGTGTTTATCCACGATATTTCCACGGAAAACGTGCTGTGCGACAGCGTGCGTCTCAACCAGGTTCTGATCAACCTGCTGTCCAACGCCATCAAGTTCACCCCGGAGGGCGGGGAGATCCATATGGCCCTCTATGAGGAGCCCTCCCCCAAGGGTGATAACTTTGTGCGCATCCACATCGAGGTGAAGGACACCGGCATCGGCATGTCCAGGGACTTCCAAAAGCACATCTTTGACTCCTTTGCCCGGGAGGACAGCGCCCGGGTCTACCGCACCGAGGGTACGGGCCTGGGTATGGCCATCACCAAGTACATTGTGGTGGACGCTATGGGCGGCACCATTGAAATGGACAGCGAACAGGGCAAGGGGACGCGGTTCTGCGTCACCCTGGATCTGGAGAAGGCCCAGGTGATGGAAGAGGACATGATCCTTCCCAGCTGGAACATGCTGGTGGTGGACGATGACCGGCTGCTGTGTGAAACGACCGTAGCCGCCTTGAACTCCATCGGCATCAGCGCCGATTGGACCCTCGACGGTGAGAGCGCCGTGGACATGGTGATCAAACGCCACAACCGGGGGGACGACTATCAGATTATCCTGCTGGACTGGAAGCTGCCCGGCATGGACGGCATTGCCACCGCCCGCAGCATCCGCCGGGAGCTGGGGGACAAGGTGCCCATCCTGCTGATCTCCGCATACGATTGGGGCGAGATTGAGGGAAAGGCAAAGGAGGCGGGCATCACCGGGTTTATCGCCAAGCCGCTGTTTAAGTCTACCCTCTTCAACAGCCTGCGCCAGTTTACAGAGCCCCTCCAGGTGGGGGAGAAGCCGCCGGAGAAAAAAGGCCCGGATCTGCGGGGCCGGCGGGTGCTGGTGGCGGAGGACAACGAGCTGAACTGGGAGATCGCCTCCGAGCTGCTCAGCGCCGAGGGGCTGGAGCTCACTTGGGCGGAAAACGGCCAGACCTGTGTGGAGATGTTTGAGCAGTCTCCTGTTGGTTATTTTGAGGCCATCCTCATGGATATCCGTATGCCGATAATGGGGGGCTACGAGGCCACCCAGGTTATCCGCACCCTGGAGAGGCCGGACAGGGATCTGCCCATCATCGCCATGACGGCGGACGCCTTTGCCGAGGATGTGAAGCGTTCGCTGGACTGCGGCATGAACGCCCACATTGCAAAACCCATCGACGTGCAGGAGGTTCTGCGCTTGCTGGACAAATATTTGAAGTAAAGCGACGGCCCCCGGTGAAAACCGGGGGCCGGTATTTTTTGGCTGGTCCCAGCCGCATACGGGACGGGCACAAGGAAATAGGGTGGAGACAGGGGAAAACGGGGAGCGCGCACCATTCCCCGCCGCCCCACATAGATTGAAGGGAAACGAGAGGCAGCCCGGCAGCGGCGGGCGGCGCCAAAACTTGGAGGAGGCTTCAGGATGCCCAACATTCGATATTTTCTGGGCGGCAATACGCCCACAGGTTTTTACTCCCTCTATCATCAGCTGTCGGAGCCGGAGCGGCTGCGGGCGCTGTACATCATCAAGGGTGGGCCGGGCTGCGGCAAGTCCACCCTCATGCGCCGGGTGGAGCGCCATGCCCAGGCTGCCGGGCTGGAGACGCAACAGGTGTTGTGCTCCGGCGACCCGGATTCGCTGGACGCGCTGATTCTGCCCCAGCTGGGGGCCGCGCTGGTGGATGGAACGGCGCCCCACGTGGTAGAACCCCAATGCCCTGGCGTGGTGGAGCGCTACATAGATCTGAGCCAATATTACGACCGCGCCGGCCTCCAGCCGTTGAAGCGGGATATACTGGCGGCAACGGCAGAATACCAGGGGCACTACAAGCGGGTGTATCGCTGTCTGGGGGCGGCAGGGGAGCTGCGCCGGGACATGAATGAGCTGGTAGACACTCAGGGGGTCCAAAAGAGGCTGGGAAAGCGGGCGGCGGGCATCATCAGCCGGGAGCTGAAGCGCCCCGCGCAGGGAGAGGGCCGGGCGGAACAGCGCTTTTTGTCCGCTGTCACCCATAAGGGAATGCTCACGCTATGGGATTCGGTGACGGCCCAGGCGGATCGGGTATATGAGCTGGCAGGGGAGTACGGCCTGGCCCACCATATGCTGGCCCCCATCCTCACTGCGGCCCTGGCCGCAGGGCATGATGCGGTGGCCTGTCCCGACCCCATGGCCCCCGAGCGGCTGGCCCACCTGATTTTCCCGGACCTGTCCCTGGCCTTTGTCACCTCCACCCAGGAGGTCCCCTGGCCCCACCGGGCCTACCGCCGGCTGCGGCTGGACGCCATGGCGGACCAGGATGCGTACCGCATCAACCGGCCCCGGCTGCGCTTTGCAAAGCGGGTGGCGGCGGCCTTGCTGGATGAGGGGGTGGCGGGTCTGGCCCAGGCCAAGGAGGCCCATGACCGGCTAGAGAAGCTCTACAATCCCTATGTGGACTTCGATGGTGTGGCCCGGACGGCGGATCAGGTGGCGGATGAGGTGCTGGCCCTGCGGGATGAATAAAAAGGGTGGGGAGAACCTTCATTCTCCCCACCCCTTTGTGGGATGCTGATATATTTAGAGCCGTCGGACAGTTTACAGCCGGTAGGACAGTACATCCATGGGACATTCAGGGGTAGGACAGTACATCCAAGGACAGTTTACAGCCAGTCGGACAAAACATCATTCAGGGCGGCGGGCGTAACGCCGTTGCGCACCAGCAGGCCGCTCAGCTCGTCAATGCGGGCGGCGCTGCATGTCACATTTGGTACGCTGGTCTGCTCGCCGCCCTGTTCTGCGATCTTGACGCCATAACTCTCGCAGGCGAAGGGGCCCACGTCCATCTCGCCGATGAGGATGGAATAGTCAAAGCGCCGGACCGCGCCGGCCTGATCGGCCAGCTCTACGGTTTGCAGGAATAATTCACGCACGTATTCGCTTCACCTCGCTTTCTCAATTCCTATTATCCGTACTTTTCGACCAATTGCAAGGAAAAGAAATCGCAGAATTCGACAAAATACGACGCGAATACAAGATGTGGAAAGGCTGGGACATCCTGGAACACCAGCGATGGTCAGCCTACATATTTCTACCCAAATTTTCTGCTAAATTGCACAAAAACCAAAAGCGGCCTCATTTGAGGCCGCTTTTGGTTTCAGAAAAAGGCTAGGATAAAGGATTAGGCCTTGCTGGTTTTGAACGACTTGATAGCCTCGGCCAGCATGGGGCCGACCTTGAACAGGTCGCCGGTGATGCCGTAGGTGGCCGCGTCGAAAATGGGGGCGGAGCCGTTCTTGTTCACGGCGATAATGCACTCGGAGTCCTGCATACCGGCCAGGTGCTGGATGGCGCCGGAGATGCCAAGGGCCACGTAGATCTTGGGATGGACAGTTTTGCCGGTCTGGCCCACCTGATGATCCACACCGATCCAGCCGGCGTCCACCACGGCGCGGGACGCGCCCACCACGCCGCCCAGGACGTTGGCCAGCTCCTCGGCGATCTCAATGCCCCGGGTGGGGTTGGAGCTGATGCCGCGGCCCACGGCCACCACCACATCCGCGCCGATCAGATCCACCAGCTTCTTGGCGGACTTCTTGATCTCAATGAGATCCACGTGGATGTCGGAGGCGTCCAGCTTCACGTCCACGTTCTCCAGGATGGTCTGCTGGCTCTTGGCCTCGTCAAAGGCCTGGGTCTGCATCACGCCGGGGCGGACGGTGGACATCTGGGGACGGTAATCCGGGCACACGATGGTGGCCATCAGGTGGCCGCCGAAGGCCGGACGGGTCATCTTCAAGTTCTTATTGTCCTCGAAGGGGGTGTTGTCCACGTCGATGGTGGAGGTGGTCTTGAGGAAGGCTTTGTACTTCTCCACGTCCACATCCAGGTGGGTGCAGTCGGCGGTCAGGCCGGTGTGCAGCCGGGCGGCCACGCGGGGGCCCAGGTCGCGGCCGATGTTGGTGGCCCCGATGAGGAACACTTCGGGCTTCTTGTCCTCCACCAGATCGCACAGCACCTTGGTGTAGGCGTCGGTGGTGTAGTCCTTCAGCAGGGGATGGTCACAGATGTACACGCGATCTGCGCCGTAGCCGCCCAGGGCCTTGGCATAGGTCTCGTTCACGCCGCTGCCCAGCAGCACGCCGCACAGCTCCACGCCCAGGTCGTTGGCCAGCTTGCGGCCCTCGCTGAGCAGCTGGTAGCCGGTGCCCAGGATGACGCCGTCCCGCTGCTCACAAAATACCCACACGCCCTTGAAGGCGGCGGTGTCTTTACTATTATAAGCCATAAATAATGTTGCGCCCCTTTCCATATTGTCACGCTCCAAAACGGTCTGGACGCGCCGGGTTCTAACTCCTGCGGCTGCGTGAAAACTCTGTGCGGCCCTGCCGCACGCCGTTTTTCGCTCCACTCCGCCGTTAGCCCCGCCGCAGACCGTTCTTCCGCGCTTCCTTTAGATGATGTGCTTCTCGCCCAGAATGGACACCAGCTTCTCGCAGGTGGCCTTGTCGGCCCCCTCCAGCATGGTGCCCGCGCCCTTCACCGGCGGGGAGAAGGACTTGTACACCTGGGTGGGGGAGCCCTTCAGGCCCACGTTCTCCACAGCGCCGATCCACTTGCTGTCGATCAGGGCGTTGAAGTCCCACATGGTATAGGGCTTGGCGTAGCACTCCATGATGCCGGACACGCTCATGTAGCGGGGGGTGTTCAGCTCTTTGATGCAGGTGAGCACGCAGGGGGTCTGGACCTTGATGGTCATGTAGCCGTCCTCCAGCTCGCGCCGCACGGTCAGCTCGCCGTCCTTGTAGTCGATGGCGGTGACGTAGGTAACCTGAGGCAGGCCCAGCTTCTCGGCGATCTGGGGGCCCACCTGGGCGGTGTCGCCGTCGATGGCCTGACGGCCGCACATCACGATGTCGCCCTTGTCCACGCCGATCTTCTCAATGGCGGCGGTGAGGGTGTTGGAGGTGGCCCAGGTGTCGGCACCGCCGAACTCGCGGGCGGACACCAGATAAGCCTCGTCGGCGCCCATGGCCAGGCACTCCCGGAGCATGGATTCCGTGGGCGGGGGGCCCATGGATACGACGCACACCTTCACGTCGGGGTTGGTCTCTTTAATCTGCAGGGCCGCCTCCAGGGCGTTCATATCATCGGGGTTGGAAATGGTGGCCATGGCCGCGCGGTCCATGGTGCCGTCCGCCTTGACGGCCACCACGCCGGAGGTGTCGGGCACCTGCTTGACACAGACAATGATTTTCATATATCAAACTGTCTCCTTTATACTGAATTACGGCGTTGTCACGCCCGGCGGCTGCGCAGCGCCCGGCTTCCCTCGGACTTGGGGCTTAAACATCCGGGCTGCTCCGCACGCCTCCGCGCTTCTTACTTTAAAATCGCGCCGGAAATGACCATGCGCTGGACCTCAGAGGTGCCCTCGTAGATCTCGGTGATCTTGGCGTCGCGCATCATGCGCTCCACGGGATAGTCCCGGGTGTAGCCATAGCCGCCGAAGAGCTGCACGCAGCGGCGGGTCACGTCGCTGGCGGTCTCCGCAGCCACCAGCTTGGCCATGGCGGCGTCTACGCTGAAGGGCTCATGGTTCTGCTTCTTCATGGCGGCGGCGTACACCAGGTACTGGGCCGCCTGGGTGCGGGCATACATGTCGGCCAGCTGGAACTGGGTGTTCTGCTGCTTGGCGATGGACCTGCCGAACTGCACGCGCTCCTTGGTGTAGGCGATGGTCTCGGCGATGGCGCCCTCGGCCAGACCCAGGGCCTGGGCCGCGATGCCGATACGGCCGCCGTCCAGAGTGGCCATGGCCTCGTTGAAGCCCTTGCCCTGCTTGCCCAGCATCCGGTCGCCGGGAATCACGCAGTCCTCAAAGACCAACTCGCAGGTGGAGGAGCCGCGGATGCCCATCTTCTTCTCGTGCTTGCCCACGGAGAAGCCCTTGTCGGTGCGCTCCACGATGAACGCGGACAGCTCCTTGGTTTTGCGGCCCCGCTTCTCGATGATGCCGGTGATGGCGATGACGATGAACACGTTGGCGTAGCCCGCGTTGGTGATGAAGATCTTGGAGCCGTTGAGCACCCAGTTGCCGTTCTCATCCTTCACGGCGGTGGTCTGCTGGCCCTGGGCGTCGGTGCCGGCGCCCGGCTCGGTGAGGCCGAAGGCCCCGATCCACTCGCCGGAGCACAGCTTGGGCAGGTACTTCTGCTTCTGCTCCTCGGTGCCGTACTCAAAAATCGGGTTGCAGCACAGGCTGGTGTGGGCGGACAGCACCACGCTGGTGGTGCCGCACACCTTGGCCAGCTCCTCCACCGCCATCACGTAGCTGAGGTAATCAGCGCCCGCCCCGCCGTACTCCTTGGGCAGGTAGATGCCCATCATGCCCAGTTTGGCCATCTTCTTCACGGTCTCCTCGGGGAAGCGCTCCTCCTCGTCCACGTCCGCGGCGATGGGCTTGACCTCGTTTTCCGCGAATTCACGGTACATCTTCTGGAGCATCAGCTGTTCTTTGGACAGTTTAAAATCCATGAGTTTTTCCCTCCTTATAGCTTGCCGGACGGCTTTTACAGCTCGTCAACGGCGGTTTTGGTGCGGTCGGCGTTGTAGACATAGAAGCCCTTGCCGGACTTGACGCCCAGGTTGCCGCCGCGGACCATCTTGCGGATCAGCGGGCAGGCGCGGTACTTGCTGTCGCCGGTCTCATTGTACAGCACGTCCATAATGGCCAGGCAGATGTCCAGGCCGATGAAGTCGCCCAGCTCCAGGGGACCCATGGGATGGTTGGCGCCCAGCTTCATGGCGGCGTCGATGCCGGCGATATTGGACACGCCCTCCATCTTGATGAAGGCGGCCTCGTTGATCATGGGGATCAGAATGCGGTTGACCACAAAGCCGGCGGCCTCATTGACCTGCACGGGGGTCTTGCCCAGCTCCTCGGAGATGGCCACGATGGCGGCTACGGTGTCGGCGGGGGTGTTGGCGCCGGCAATGACCTCAATGAGCTTCATGCGGTCGGCGGGGTTGAAGAAGTGCATACCGATCATGGGGCGGCTCAGGCCCTTGCCGATCTCGGTGATGGACAGGGAAGAGGTGTTGGAGGCGAAAATGCACTCGGGCTTGCAGATCTTGTCCAGCTCGCCGAAGGTGGTCTGCTTCACGCCCATGTCCTCAAAGGCGGCCTCCACGATCAGGTCGCAGTCGGCGCACAGGTCCTCCTTCAGGCCCGGGGTGATGGCGGCCACGATGCTGTCGGCCTTGGCCTGGTCCATCTTGCCCTTTTCCACCAGCTTGGCATAGCCCTTTTGGATCTTGGCCTTGCCGCCGTCGGCCCACTCCTGCTTGATGTCGCACAGGGCCACGGCCCAGCCGCTCTGGGCGAAGGCCTTGGCGATGCCCTGGCCCATGGTGCCTGCGCCGATCACGCCAACTTTTTTCATGATAAAGACTCCTTTACAAAAAATATGATAAATTAAGTACGCTGCGATACTTTATTGCGCCGTGCCGGACGCGCCGCTCTCTTCACCTGCGCCCGGACCGCGCGTCTGCCCTCGCGCTCAGTTGTTGTCACGCTCGGGCTGGACGCGCTGTCCGGTTCGGCTTCCTTACGGCTCAGACTACAGCCGGCGGCATATGCCGCCCGGGCTTCTGTCTTCGCTCCAGTCCATCCGAACCGGCGCGTCTGCCCTCGCGCTCAGTTATTGGTGAAGACAGCCTTGGGCTTGGGCTTCTCCCGGGAGAGGAAGCAGGCCATGCCCTCCACCTGGTCGTGGGTCTCAAAGCAGCCGCCGAAGAGCTTCTCCTCGATCACCACCGCCTTGTCGATGGACACCTGCATTCCCTCGTTGACGGCCTTCTTGCAGGCGCGTACGGCGATGGGGGCGTTCTTGGCGATCTGGCCGGCCATCTTCAGCGCGGCGTCCAGCAGCTCGGCCTGGGGGATGACGGCGTTGACCAGGCCGATGCGCAGGGCCTCGGCGGCGTCGATGTTCCGGGCGGTGTAGAGCAGCTGCTTGGCCATGCCCATGCCCACTAGGCGGGGCAGACGCTGGGTGCCGCCGAAGCCGGGGGTGATGCCCAGGCCCACCTCGGGCTGGCCGAACATGGCGTTGTCGGAGCAGATGCGGATGTCGCAGGACATGGCCAGCTCACAGCCGCCGCCCAGGGCAAAGCCGTTCACCGCGGCGATGACGGGCAGGGGGAAGCTCTCGATCATCAGGAAGATGTCATTGCCCAGCTTGCCGAAAGCCTCGCCCTCGGCGCGGGTCATGGTGGACATGGAGCCAATGTCGGCGCCCGCCACAAAGCTCTTGTCCCCGGCGCCGGTGAGGACCACGCAGCGCACGGTATTCTGGTCGAGGCCCTCAAAGGCGGCCTTCAGGTCGGCCAGCACCTCTGGGTTCAGCGCGTTGAGAGCCTTGGGCCGGTCAATGGTGAGAACCGCCACAGCGCCCTGTAGATCAACATTCACAAATGACATCAGTTTGCCTCCTTAAGTAATGAAAAGTTGGAAGAAGACAGTGAACCATCGCCCCGCCGCCTCCAAAATTCGCCATTTTTTTAACAAACAAAGGGCAAAGGCGCGCGGCAGGAAACCGGGCGCAGACCGCCGGCCATGCCGCGTGGGGGAGGGAGAGGATCGTTCCCTATATTCTCACATAAGTATACCGCCTTTCCTTGCTCATTGCAAGGATTTTCTTTTAAACTTTCCCCAAATTCCCCATGGGGAGGAAAAGCGCCGCTCCCGGGCGGGAGCGGCGCGAAATTCAGGAGAAAAAGGGGAAGGCCCCGGCGATCCATCCGGCGGCGGGGATGTACAGTATGGGGAGAAAGATGGCGGGCAGCATATTGCCCGCTTTGATTTTTTCCCGGCCAAGGGACAGCATGTTGATGGCGATGGCAATGATGAGCGCGCCGCCCACCGCGCTCATCTCTGTGACCACTGCCTGGGGCAGATAGGGCCCCACCCACCCGGCCAACAGGGTGATCCCGCCCTGGTAGAGCAGCAGCGGGAGGGCGGAAAAGGCCACGCCGGCGCCCATGGCAGCGGCAAAGGACACGGCGGTCACCCCGTCGATGACGCCCTTGGAGATGATGATCTCATAGTTGTGGTTCAGCCCCGCCTCGATGGAGCCGGTGATGGCCATGGCTCCCACGCAGAACAGCAGGGAGGCGGTGACAAAGCCCTCGGTGAAGCGGCTGCCGCCCTCCCCCTTGACCAGCTTGGAGCGGAGCAGCTCCCCGGCGCCCTCCAAGCGGCGCTCAATGTCGATGGCGCTGCCGAGGATGCTCCCGATGACCATGCACACGATGACGCACAGCATGTCCGCCGTGCCGGTGAGGTAGCCGATGCCAACCCCCAGCACGCACAGGCCCAGGGCATGGGTGAGGACGCAGGTGAGGCGTTCGCTGATGAGGTTTTTGAACAGCAGGCCTGCGGCGCTGCCGGCGAGCACCAAAATGACGTTGATGACCGTGGCCGGCATCACAAGTCCCCCTTTGCGGCGAAATAGGCCCGGGTCTGGGCGGCGTTGTCCAAAATGGCGCGCCGCAGGGTCTGGAGGTCGGGGAATTTCATCTCCGGCCGCAGGCGGGTATGGAATTCCACCCGGATATTTTGGCCGTACAGGTCGCCGTGATAGTCCAAAATCCACGGCTCCACAATGACGGCCCGGCCTTGGCTGCTCACCGTGGGCCGGACGCCCACGTTGGTCACCGCCGGATGGATCCCGTCCGGGAGGTGCACCCGGGTGGCGTACACCCCGAAGCCGGGGGCGATGACACCCTGGGGCACAGGCAGGTTGGCGGTGGGGGAGCCCAGGGTGCGGCCAATCTCGTTGCCGTGGACCACCGCCCCGGACAGTATATGGGGATGGCCCAGAAACCGGGCGGCCTGCTCCAGCTCCCCCGCCTCCACCAGGGTGCGGATGTGGGTGGAGGAGATGGTCACCCCGTCCAGCTCCACCTTGGGGATCACGTCGCAGCCCAAGCCCAGCCGGGCGCATTTGTCCGCCAGCCGCTGGGGGCTGCCCTCCCCCCGGTAGCCGAAGTGGAAGTCGTGCCCCGCCACCACATGGACCGCGCCCAGCTCCTTTTGGAGGTACTGCTCCACAAAGTCCTGCCAGTCCATTTGGCGCATTACCTCAAAGGGGGCCACGACCACCTCCCGGATGCCGTACAGCTCCCGCATCAGCTGCGTCCGATCATCCACCCCGGTGAGCAGGGGCACCGCCCGCCCGGTGAGGGCTGCGGCGGGGCTGCGGTCAAAGGTAAAGGCGCAGGGGAGGGCGTCCAGCTCCTTTGCCCGCTGGGCCACCCTGCGCAGCAGCGCCCCGTGGCCCAGGTGCACCCCGTCAAAAAAGCCTAGGGCGATAACTCGCCGTTGTTTATCCATGGATTACTACACCTCGAAAAAACTTTTGACGGTGGTGAGCCTTCCGCCCACCGCACGTCCAAGGGCCAAAAATGTCTTATCCATGCCGTATACCCGGTATTCCCCATCGGGAACATCCCGGACCGGCAGGGCCGCGCCGTTGCGGATCTTTTTCTCCGCCCCGGCGGTCTTCAGCACCAGCACCGGCAGTCCGGCAAAACAGCAGTCCACCGGCAGCAGCAGGGACTCCCCCTCCCCCCGGTCCACGGCCTCCTGGACCGTCTCTAATGTAACGCTGTCGGCAAGGGTAAAGCCTGCTGCCTTTACCCGCTGAAGGGAGCTCATGCACCCGCCGCAGCCCAGCGCCTGCCCGATATCATGGCAGAGGGTGCGCACATAGGTGCCCTTGGAGCAGGCCACGCGAATCAGGTAATCCGTCCCCTGGGCAGGGGCCTGGTCCAGAATCTCCAGGGCGTGGATGGTGACAGGCCGGGGCTTGCGTTCCACCTCCTGGCCCTTTCGGGCCAGCTCGTAGAGCTTTTTGCCGTTTATTTTAATGGCGGAGTACATGGGGGGAAGCTGCTCGATGAGGCCGGTAAATTGGGAGAGAACACGTACCACATCTTCCCGTCCGGCCGCCACGGGGCGCTGCTCCAGCACCTCCCCGGTGGTGTCCTGGGTGTTGGTGACAACGCCTAGTTTTAATCCGGCGATATATTCCTTGTCGGAGCCGGCGGCAAACTCCACCGCCCTGGTGGCGCGGCCAATGAACACGGGGAGCACCCCGGTGGCCATGGGGTCCAGGGTGCCCGCGTGGCCTACCCGCTTCTCGTGGAATATCCCCCGGAGCTTGGCGCACACGTCCATGGAGGTCCAGCCTTGGGGCTTATCCATGATAATAATTCCGTTTGGCATAGAGGAAGCTCCTTTTGGTTCCTTGTTGTCACGCTGCAAAGCGGCCAGAACGCTCGGTCGCTTTCGCTGCGACTCAAGCAAAACCCAGTCCCGCTGTGCGGGCCTTGGGCTTTTGCTTTCGCTCCGTTCCAAGCTTCCTCGCTGTCCGCTTCTCCGCGCTTTTCCTCAATCCTGGGTGGGCTGGGCCAGCTGATCGTCGATGGCGGCCAGAATCGCCCGCTCCGCCTCGGCCACCGTCCCCTTGATAGTGCAGCCGGAAGCGGCCCGGTGTCCTCCGCCCCCCAGCCGGGCGCACACCCGGGTGGCGTTGAGCTCGTCCGCCTTGGTGCGCACGGAGACGCGGCACTCGCCCCCCTCGTGTTCCCGGATGGTGGCGGTGTGTAGCGTCCCCTCGATCTGGCCCAAGAACGCGGCCAGGTCGTCGGTGTCCTCTGAGGTGGCCCCGGCCTGGGCCATCATGTCCAGGGAAATAGGGGCCACCGCCACCGTTCCCCCATGGTACAGGTGCATATTCTGCAAAATCAGCCCCTCCAGCTTCATCCGCCGCATGGACTTGGTGCGGAAGTGCCGCTTGTTCAGCGCCTGGAAGTCAATCCCCTGCTCCATCAGCGCCGCCGCCGCCCGGTGGGTGTGGGGGGTGGTGTTGGCGTAGACAAAGCAGCCGCAGTCGGTGGCGATGGCCACATACAGCGGCACGGCGATCTCCCCGTCCATGGTCCCCAGCTCCCCGCAGATCCTCCAGATGATCTCCCCGCAGGCGGCCTTGTCCGCCTCCAGGCAGGTCTCCCGGGCGAAAAACTCCTGGGAGGGGTGGTGGTCGATGGCAAGGCCGATGCGCCCCTTGTATCCCGCCGCGCTGTCCGGCAGCAGGTTCTCTGTAGCCACGTCGGTGCTGACCACCGTGTCCGGGGTGAAGCCGTCCGGGGCGGTGAGACCGTCCAGATAGCCCGCCAGCAGGCTGGTGGCGTCCTCGTTGGGCAGCACATAGGCGGTCTTGCCCAGCTTCCGCAGGGCGCGGCACAGCCCGGCGGCGCAGCCGATGGTGTCGCCGTCGGGGCGCTTGTGGGTCAAAATCAGGTAATTGTCATGGGCGGCCAGAAACGCCGCCGCTTCCCGGTAGTCCATGGCTCACTCCTCCTCGCCCAGTACGATGTGCTCGTTGGCGGGGTTGGGGGGCTTGACCACCTGGGGGTTACGCAGCATGTCCAGAATGTGCGCCCCCTTGTCGATGGAGTCATCCCGGACAAAGGACAGCTCCGGGGTGCTGCGCAGGTTCAGGGCCCGGCCCAGCTCCCGCCGCAGGTAGCCCGCGGCGGACTTCAGCCCCTTCAAAAGCTGGGCGCTGCTGTCCTTATTCAGGGCGCTGACGTAGATTTTGGCGTATTTCAGGTCGGGGGTGGCCTCCACGGCGGTGACGGACACCATGCCGGCCCCGGCCACCCGGGGGTCCTTCACCGTGGGGATGAGGGAGGCCAGCTCCCGCTGGATTTCCTCGTTGATGCGTCCGATTCGATTGCTTGGCATAAGAATTCCTCCTCCTTTGAGAGGTTAGTATATCCGAAATCAGCGGTTGACCTCGCGTTTGTCCGTGCGGCCCGCGAGGTAGTCCATGGAAACGTCAAAGAAATCCGCAAGACGGACAAGATTTATATAATTCGGCGTATTTCCATCGGCTTCGATTCGCTGATAATTGCGCAGCGTGATGGACAGTGCCTGTGCAGTCTGTTCTTGTGTCATACCCCGTTCTTTTCGCAATGCTTTTATGCGGTCATTAAAAATCATGAGATTACTCCCTTGACTACGATAAACTTTTCATGTATATTATAAGCGTGACATATGATTCGCAATTCGTTTTGTGGAGGGAATAAAATGGACGAATTAACCCGTGTTCTCTGGGAATACGCCAGCAGCTACCGTTTGGAAGCCTTCTACGGCCGGGAAGGGCAAGAGGGCCGGGAGGAATGCACCTGCGCCATGGAACAGAACCGGGCCGAGCTGAAGGAACTCAGCCCGCCTGACCTGTGGAAGCGTGTGTCCGCCCTGTACGACTGCGCGGAGGAGCTGCGCCTGCGGGACATGGAGGCGGCCTTTGCCTGCGGCTTCCGGCTGGGGGCGTCCCTGCGGTAAGGAAAACGGGGCGGGCGAAGCCGCCCGCCCCTGCAAATTAAACCTCAATCTGCTCCATGATGAAGGCTTCGATCACGTCGCCTTCCTTGATATCGCTGTACTTTTCGATCCCGATGCCGCACTCGTAGCCCCGGGCGACCTCCTTCACGCTGTCCTTGAAGCGCTGGAGGGAGTTCATCACGCCCTCGTGAATCACGATGCCGTCCCGGACCAGCCGGATCTGGGCGTTCCGGGCCACCTTGCCGTCGGTGACGTAGCACCCGGCCACAAAGCCCACGCCGGTAATCTTGTACACCTGGCGCACCTCGGCCTGCCCCAGGGACACCTCCTTGAATTTGGGGGCCAGCATACCCTTCATGGCGGACTCAATTTCGTTGATGCAGTCGTAGATCACCCGGTACATCCGCATATCCACCTTGTTGCGCCCGGCGGAGTCGGCGGCGTTCTTGTCCGGGCGGACGTTGAAGCCCACGATGATGGCGTTGGAGGTGGCGGCCAGCATCACGTCGGACTCGTTGATGGCGCCCACCGCGCAGTGGATCACCCGGACGCGGACTTCCTCGTTGGAGATCTTCTCCAGGCTGGCCTTGACCGCCTCGGCGCTGCCCTGCACGTCCGCCTTGACGATGACGTTCAGGTCCTTCATCTCGCCCGCCTGGATCTGGCTGAACAGCTCCTCCAGGGATACCTTCTGCTTGGCCGCGCCGGTGGTGGCGTTCTTCATCTCGCTCTTGCGCTGCTCCACCAGCTCCCGGGCCATGCGCTCATCGGCTACGGCGTGGAAATCGTCGCCCGCGCCGGGCACCTCGCCCATGCCGATGATCTCAACGGGCACGGAGGGGCCCGCCTCGGTGACCTTGTTCCCCTTGTAGTCGGTCATGGCGCGCACACGGCCCACCGCCATGCCGGCGATGATCACATCGCCCTGCTTCAGCGTGCCGTTCTGCACCAGCAGGGTGGCCACCGGGCCCCGGCCCTTGTCCAGCCGGGCCTCGATCACCGCGCCGTGGGCGGTGCGGTTGGGGTTGGCCTTCAGCTCCCGCATCTCAGCGGTGAGGGTGACCATTTCCAGCAGGTTGTCAATGCCCAGGCCCGTCTTGGCGGAGATGGGGCAGATCACCGTGTCGCCGCCCCACTCGTCGGGCACCAGCTCGTGCTCGGTGAGCTGCTGCTTGATGCGCTCGGGGTTGGCCTCCGGCTTATCCATCTTGTTGATGGCCACGATGATGGGGATATCGGCGGCCTTGGCGTGGTTGATGGACTCAATGGTCTGGGGCATGATGCCGTCGTCGGCGGCCACCACCAGGATGGCCACGTCGGTGATCATGGCGCCCCGGGCGCGCATGGCGGTGAACGCCTCGTGGCCCGGTGTGTCCAGGAAGGTGATGGGCTTGCCGTTCACCTCCACCTGGTAGGCGCCGATGTGCTGGGTGATGCCCCCTGCCTCGCCGGACACCACGTTGGCGTTCCGAATATGGTCCAGCAGGGAGGTTTTGCCGTGGTCCACGTGGCCCATGACCACCACCACCGGGGCACGGGAGACCAGATCCTCCTCCTTGTCCTCGGCGGTGTCGATGAGCCGCTCCTCAATGGTGACGATGACTTCCTTCTCCACCTTACAGCCCAGCTCCATGGCGACAAGGGCGGCGGTGTCGTAGTCGATGATGTCGGAGAGGGAGGCCATCACGCCGTTGCGGATGAGGCACTTGACCACCTCCGCGCCGGTCTTCTTCATCCGGGAGGCCAGCTCGCCCACGCCGATCTCGTCGGGGATCTTGACGGTGAGGGGGGTCTTTTTGGCGATCTCCAGCTGGAGGCGGCGCATCCGGTCCTGCTCCTCCTGCCTGCGCTTGCTGCCAAAGCCCTGGCCCCGGTTCTTGCCGCCCCGGTTCTGGAACTTCTGCTTTCCGGTCTGCATCCGGTTGGCCTTGTCGGGGGCCAGGTCCTCCAGCCGCTGGTCGTACTTCTCCAGGTTGACGCCGCCGCCCTTGCGGGTGTCCACCACCTTTTTCTCGGGGGTGCGGCTCATGGGCTTGGCGGGGGCGGCCTTGGGCTGCTCCTTCTGCCCTGCGGCGGGGGCGGGGGCGTCTTTGCCCTGGGGCTTGGCGGGGGCGGATTTGCCGTCCTTCTGCCTGGCGGGCTCTCCCTTGGGGGCGGGCGCGGCCTGGGAGGCCTTGGACGGCTCATGGTACACGTCGGCGTAGATGGACTCGATGGAGTCCACCTGGTTGTGCTGGGTCAGGTGCTCAAAAATGATGGAAAGCTCCCGGTCGGTCAGGATCTTGGTGGGAGACACCGTCTCCTTGGTATGCTCGGTCAAAATCGCGGTAATAGCTTTGGCTTGCATACCAAAATCCTTCGCCACGTCCCGGGCGTTCAGTTTCGCAAGGCTCAAACAGGCCACCTCCTAAGTTTCAGGCACAGCGGGCCTTTGAGCCCGCCCATTCTTTTTCTCATGCAGCAGGGGTTCGAGGGTGGGGCGCAGCCCCTCGTCCGCCCGGATCAGCTTTTCCGCCAGGGCCCCGGCCAGCCCCCGGTCGGTAAGGGCCGCCATGGCGCAGCTTGCGCGGCCCAGGGCCCGGCCCAAGCGCTCCTTGTCCCAGGGGACGGGGAGCCACGGGACGCCTCCCAAGTGCGCCCAGCGCTGGGCGCGCTCCACGCTGTTTTGGGCCGCGCCGGCGGCGGTCACCACCAGGAATGCCCGGCGGGCCTTGCAGGCGTCGGCCACCGGCTGCTCCCCCACGGCCAGGTGATTGCCCCGCAGGGCCAGGCCCAGCAGGGATAGGGCGCTGTCAGTCACCGCCGTCACCCGCCTTCATCTGCGCCTCCAGCGCGTCCCACACCTCGGGGGGCGTGGGGGCGGACAGGGCGCGCTCAATGGCGCGGCTTTTTTTCGCCCGGGTCAGACAGGCGGGGTCGGGGCACAGGTAGGCCCCCCGGCCCGGCTTTTTTCCCCGGAAGTCCAGCGACAGCCCCCCCTCGGGGGCGCGCACCACCCGGATCAGCTCCGGCTTGGGCTTCATCTCCCGGCAGCCGAGGCATTGGCGCATGGGTATTTTTTTGGGCACGGCGCGTTCCCCCTCTCCTTTTCCCGGCATTGTCACGCTGCGGCTGTGTCAAAACCCGGCCCTGTCATGGCGGCCCCAGGCGTCTGGCCTCACTCCGCTGCAAGCTCCCCTGCGCGGCTATCCTCCGCGCTCCCCGCTTCCTCCTCGGGGGGCTCGGGGGCGCTGGCGGGGCGTATGTCAATCTTAAAGCCCGTCAAACGGGCGGCCAGCCGGGCGTTCTGCCCCTCCTTGCCGATGGCCAGGGAGAGCTGGTCGTCAGGCACCACCACACGGCAGCTCTTGCCCGGCTCCAGCTCCACCACGCTGATCACGTCGGCGGGGGCCAGGGCGGCGGCCACGTACTGGCCGGGGTCGTCGGACCACTTGATGATGTCCACCTTCTCGCCCCGAAGCTCCTCCACCACAGCGTTCACCCGCTGGCCCCGGGGGCCGACGCAGGCGCCGATGGGGTCCACGTTCTCGTCGTCGCTCCACACGGCCAGCTTGGTGCGGCTGCCCGCCTCCCGGGCGATGGACATGACCTGCACGGTGCCGTCGTAGATCTCCGGCACCTCCAGCTCAAACAGCCGCTTGACCAGCCCCGGATGGGTGCGGGAGATGAGCACCTGGGGCCCGCGGGTGGAGCGGCGGACCTCCACCACATACACCCGCACCCGGTCGCCCTCCCGGATGACCTCCCCCTTGACCTGCTCGCCGGCGGACAAAAACGCGTCGGTGAACTCGGAGCCGGAGGTGAGGCGGATGGACACGGAGCCGTTGCGCTCGTCCACCCGGGTGACGGAGCCGGTCAAGATTTCGTGCTCCTTGGCGGAGAACTCGTCAAAGACCATCCCGCGCTCCGCCTCCCGCATCCCCTGGATGATGACCTGGCGGGCGGTCTGGGCGGCGATGCGGCCAAAATTTTTGGGCTTGATCTCAATGCGCAGCACGTCCCCCAGCTGGGCCCTGGGCAGGGCGCGCTGGGCGTCGTCCAGGCTGATTTCGGTGTGGGGATTGTCCACCGCCTCCACCACGTCCTTTTTCACGAACATGCGCACGGTTTCCAATTCCTCGTTGGCGTCCACCACCACGTTATCGGTGATGCCCTCGTGGTCCCGCTTGTAGGCGGCCACCAGGGCCTGGGTGATCTTTTCCAGCATGTAGGCCTTGGGGATGCCCTTGTCCTTTTCAATATCGGAGATGGCGGCGAAAAATTCCTTGGCGTCCAGCTCCGTGCTCTTTGCGGCAATTTTTTTCTTAGCCATGTCGTTTAACTCCTTCAAAACTCGACGTGGAGGCGAACCTGGGCCACGTCTTTCTTCTCAAAGCGGACGCCGTCCACCACAACGGCCCCGTCCGCATACCCGGTGAGAACGCCGGAGACCTCCTTGCGTCCGTCCACAGGGCGGTAAAGCTTCACGTCAACCTGCCGGCCCATGCACTGGGCAAAGTGCGCGTCTTTGCGCAGCGCCCGGTCCAGCCCGGCGGAGGATACCTCGAAGGTGTAGCTGCCCTGGATGGGGTCGGCGTCGTCCAGCGCGTCGGACAGCGGGCGGGAGACCGCCTCGCAGCAGTCGATGTCCACGCCGCCCTCCCGGTCGATATAAACACGGAGGAACCACTCCCCGGCCTCCTTGACGTATTCCACATCCCAAAGGGTGCAGCCAGCCCCTTCCACGATAGGCAGGGCCAGGGCGGCCACCGCGTCGGTTACCTTTGCCATGATGGGCCCTCCTTTCCAAAATGCTGTCATGCCGGGTGGCCGCGTGGCCGGGCCGCCTTCTCACCGGCGCAGGCAGATTTCGGCGTTTGCCTGCGCTTTGCTCCAAGCGCCCCCGCGCGGCTATTCCCGCACTTCCAAAAGAAGGAGTGAGGCGCGCGCCTCACTCCTTTCTTACTCTAACAGTCAAGCCATTTTACCACGCCCGCCGGCGGATTGCAACCCCCCGGCGAAAATTTTTCCTGGTTTCCGCCCGGAAGGGACGGGCTTCAGGGCCGGCGGTCTGCCCGGACAAAGGGCGGGTCGACGCCTGCGGCGGTGAGGAGGGAGTATTGGGCAGGGCGGCGGTAGGCGTTCCCGTGCACCTCGCTCTCCCGGTAGCGGCGCAGCCGTTCCAGATCCAGCCGGGCCAGGTAGATCCCTTCCCCGCCGCCGGCCTGCAAAATGCAGGTGTCCCGGGAGTGCTCCTCTTCAGGCAGGTAGGCCACGCCGTCGAACACGGTGGAATGCCCGTTGCAGTCGGGCACGTCCTGGGGATAATTACAGGTGGCCACGGCCAGCATATTCTCAAAGGCCCTGGCCCGGAGCTGGGAGATGCGGTTGATTTCCATGGGGCAGGCGTTGGGCGTCAGGATGAGCTCCGCGCCCTGGAGCATGAGGATGCGGGCGCTCTCCGGGAACTCCCGGTCATAGCAGATCATGGCGCCCACCTTCACCGGGCCTGCGGCGGTGTCCAGCTCCGCCACATGGAAGCCGTCCCCGGGGGTGAGATGGCGCTCCACATCGAAGTCGCAGGTGTGCACCTTGGCGTAGGAAAGCCGCAGTGCGCCGAAGCGGTCGAAGAGGAGCAGGGAATTGCGGTGGCCGCCCTGGTGCTCCTCCAGCAGGGTGAGGGCGATGGCCATGGACAGCTCCCCGGCCAGGGACTGGAAGGCGCGGACGAAGCCGCCGCCGGCGGGGATGGTCCGGGCGGTCCATTCCTCCACGGGGCGGCCGTAGATCTGGTAGCCGCAGCTCCACATCTCGGGGAACAGGGCGATGTCGGCCCCCAGGTCCTTGGCCTTTTTGCAGGCGGCCAGCCCCTTTTCCAGGTTTTCCTCCAGGGTGGGGCCGGGGGCGATCTGCAATAAGGCGATGTTCAGCGTGTCCATGGAAGGCCCTCCTCATAACGGTATGCTCTACACAGCGTTCAAAACAGCGTCTAGCTGATTATAGCACACGGAAATCGCCGCATCAACCCGGCAATCCTTTTCTTGGACAGGGACTTCGGCGCCCCACCCTTGCTTCCTTTGAAAATAAATGGTATAATTCTACGTTATCATCTGCCGCTTCCCAATCAACACAGTGAGGTGTCCCCTTTATGAAGCTAATGGTTATCGACGGCAATTCCATCGTCAACCGGGCCTTTTACGGCGTCAGCCAGAATCTGACCACCCAGGAGGGCCTGCCCACCAACGCCATCTTCGGCTTTCTCAACATCCTGTTCAAGCTGCTGGACGAGGAACAGCCCCAGGGGCTGGCGGTGGCGTTCGACATGCGGGCGCCCACCTTCCGGCATAAGGCGTTTGCCGAGTACAAGGCCCAGCGCAAGGGGATGCCGGAGGAGCTGGCCGTTCAGATGCCGGTGCTGAAGGACGTGCTGGACGCCATGAACATCCGCCGCTGCGAGCTGGAGGGCTGGGAGGCGGACGACCTGCTGGGCACCATGGCGAGGCGGAACGGGGAGCAGGGGGGGGACACGGTGATCGTCACCGGGGACAAGGACGCCCTGCAATTGATCGACAGCCACACCACCGTGAAGCTGGTGTCCACCCGCATGGGCCAGACTACCACCCGGAACGTCACCCCGGAGGAGTTCCGGGCCGAGTACGGCTTCGACCCCATCCACATGATTGATTTAAAGGCGCTGATGGGGGATTCCTCCGACAACTACCCCGGCGTCAAGGGGGTGGGGGAGAAGACCGCCATGGCGCTGATCCGGCAGTATCGGACGGTGGACGCCATCTATGAAAAGCTCCCGGATATTGACGCCAAGCCGGGCGTCATCAAAAAGCTCATGGAGGGGGAGGGGGACGCCCGGATGAGCTATGACCTGGCCGTCATCCGCACCGACGCCCCCATGGACTTTAACCCGGAGGACGCGGCCAGGCGGCCCTTTAACGAGCCGGTTTTGTACCAGAAGCTGCTGGAGCTGGAGTTCAGTAAGCTCATCGACAAGCTGAAGCTCGCCCCCGGCCCGGCAGGGGCCGCGCCGGAGGAGGGGCCGGAGGAGGTCCGGGTGACGAACGTGCCCGTCCTCACTGAGGCGGATTTCGCCGCCGCCCTGGCCAAATGGGAGGGGGCGGCGTGCGTCACCGTCCTGCCCCTGCCGGGGCTGGCAGGGGTGGCGGTGTCCCTGCCCGGGGACGGCGGCAGGCAGGCGTACCTGTACGACATCCGCGCCGGCCGGTATGGGGGGGACTACCACGCCCTTTTGGCGGCGCTGTTTGGCCCCACGGTAAAAAAAGCCGCCCACGGTGTCAAGGAGCTGTGCCGCGCCCTGCTGGACGAGGGGATTGAGCCGGAGGGCTTTGTATTCGATACGGAGCTGGCCGCCTACCTGCTGAACCCCACGGCGGGGAGCTATGAGCTTCGGAAGCTGGCGGCATCCTACTTCAAAAAGGAAGTGGAGCTGGCCGCCGCCTACAAGGACGAGACCGCCTTCTCCCTGCTGGACGAGGGGCTGAAGGCCCAGACCGCCTGGTATGAGGACACGGCCTGGATCGAGGCATTTTACGATTTGTTCCGGCCCAGGCTGGAGGAATACGGCCTGCTGTCCGTGCTGACGGACATTGAGCTGCCCCTGTGCCCGGTGCTGGCCCGGATGGAGCGGGCGGGGGTGCTGGTGGACGGCCAGGCCCTGGCCGACTTCGGGAAACAGCTCCAGACCGGCATCGACGTTCTGAGGGCGGAGATCTGCCGGCTGGCGGGGGAGGAGTTCAACATCCTCTCCCCCAAGCAGCTGGGGCATATCCTGTTTGACAAGCTGGGCCTGCCCCCGGTGAAAAAGACCAAGACGGGGTATTCCACCAACGCGGAAGTGCTGGAAAAGCTGCGCCCCCGCCACGAGATTGTGGGGGCGGTGCTGGACTACCGCCAGCTCACCAAGCTCAACTCCACCTATGTGGAGGGGCTGGGCAAGGTCATCGCCGCCGACGGGCGCATCCACACCAGCTTCCAGAACACCGTCACCGCCACCGGGCGGCTGTCCTCCACCGAGCCCAACCTTCAAAACATCCCCGTGCGCACCCCCCTGGGGGCGGAGATGCGCAAGATGTTCACCGCCCCCAGGGGGAAGGTGCTGGTGGACGCGGATTATTCCCAGATTGAGCTGCGGCTGCTGGCCCATATGTCCGGCGACAGCGCCATGATCGGCGGCTTCCACTCCGGGGTGGATATCCATACCGCCACCGCCTCCCAGGTGTTTTCCCTGCCCCAGGACCAGGTGCCCCCCGAGCTGCGCCGGGCGGCCAAGGCCGTCAACTTCGGCATTGTGTACGGCATATCCGCCTATTCCCTGTCGGAGGATATCCATGTGTCCGTGCCCCAGGCCAAGGAGTATATGGAAAAGTATTTTCAGCATTACTCCGGCGTGCGGGCCTATATGGACCGGGTGGTGGAGCAGGGCAGGGAGGACGGCTTTGTGTCCACCCTGTACGGGCGGCGGCGCTGGCTGCCGGAGCTGAAAAGCTCCAACTTCAATACCCGCTCCTTCGGGGAGCGGGTGGCGCTGAATATGCCCATCCAGGGCACGGCGGCGGATATCATCAAGCTGGCGATGATAAAGGTGGATGCCCGGCTCCGGGCGGAGGGGCTGGAGGCCCGGCTGATCCTCCAGGTCCACGACGAGCTGATCGTGGAGTGCCCCGAGGGCGAGGCGGAACAGGTGCGCGCCCTGCTCCAGGAGGAGATGGAGGGGGTGGCGGCGCTGTCGGTGCCGCTGGTGGCGGACGCCAAGGCGGGCCGCACCTGGGCGCAGTGCCACTGACTCGTCGCAAAGTCCGCTTCGCTGGGCTCGCGGCTGGGGCGGCCTGCGGCCGCGGCTATTTTGGGCGCAAAGTATGCGCCCCTGCATGAAGGAGATTTCAAAATGAGCTTATTCGACACCTTCGACCCGGTTTCCGAGGAGATATTGAAGCCCTCCCACATGATCCGCCCCGTGGACGGCTTCCCGGAGACGGCAGTCCTGACCTTTGAGGAGAAGTCCCTCCAGGTCCTGCAAAGCCTCTGTAGAACGGAGACGGCCGCCACCCTCAAGGGCGGGCGGGACATCCCCGTCTACAAATTCCGCTGGAACGGCCGGGAACTGGGCCTGCTTCAGGCCCTCATCGGCGGCGCGGCCACAGCGGCGCTGGTGGAGGAGGTGCTGGCTTTGGGCGCGAAAAAGATCTTGCTTTACGGTTCCTGCGGTGTGCTGGACGGGGCTTTGACCGCCGGGCGGCTGATTCTGCCCACCGCCGCCTACCGGGACGAGGGGGCCAGCTACCACTACCTGCCCCCGGCGGACTATGTGGACATACCCACAGCCCGGCGGCTGGGAGAAATTTTTGACGGGCTGCGCCTGCCCTATGTGAAGGGCCGGGTGTGGACCACCGACGCCTTGTACCGGGAGACCCGGGCCAATGCGGACAGGCGCCGCGGAGACGGCTGCATCGCCGTGGACATGGAGTGCGCCTCCGCCATGGCGGTGGGGCGGTTCCGGGGCGCGGAGGTGTACCAGTTCCTCTACGCCGAGGACAGCCTGGACGGGGAGGCGTGGGACGCCCGCACCTGGGGGGCGGTGCCCGCGTCGGACTACGAGAAATATCTGCGCGTCGCGCTGGAAGCGGCGGCGCGGCTGTGAAGGGGTGGACAGGATGAAGGGAGTACAGGAGTATTACGACAAGACCGCGGCGGAGTGGGCGGCGGAGGGGTACGGCGACGAGGCATACCTGCCCTGTCTGGACGAATTCCTTTCCCTGCTGCCCCCCGGCGGGCGGGTGCTGGACCTGTGCTGCGGCGCGGGGTACGAGACGGGCCGCATCCGGGCGCGGGGCTTTGAGGCGCTGGGGCTGGACTTCAGCGGCGAGAGCCTGAAGATCGCCCGGCAGCGCAGCCCCGGCATTGCCTTTTACCAGGGTGACATGCTGGAGGACTACGCCCACATCGGTATGGTGGACGGCATCCTGCTGTCCGCCGGGCTGGTCCACGTGGAGACGGCGGACCTGCCCCGGGCCTTCGCCCGGATGGCCGCGGCGGTGCGTCCCGGCGGCTATGTGCTGGCATCCATCCGGGAGGGGCGCGGCAGGCTGGAAGAGTGGAGCCTGCGGGAGATCGACGGCGAGCGGTACGACCGCAATTTCATCGCCCACACCCCGGACGAGGTGATCGAAGCGGCGCAGAGGTGGTTTTCCTACTGCCGGGAGCTGGCCTCCGACATGCCCATCTGGCGGCAGCTGCTGTTCCGGCGGACGGAGGCGGACGCATGAATATTCACATTGTTCCCATGACCGCCGCCTATCTGTCCCAGGCGGCGGCGCTGGAAAAGATCTGCTTTCCCGCCGACCCCTGGAGCGAGGCGCTGTTCCGGGAGGCGCTGGACAACCCCGCCGTGACGGTGCTGCTGGCCCAGGGGGAGGACGGCTCCCTGTTGGGCTACGCCGTGCTGTCGGCGGTGCTGGACGAGGGGAACCTGGATAATATCGCCGTGGCCCCGTCCGCCCGGCGGCAGGGAGTGGGGGACGCTTTGATGGGGGTGCTCACCGGCTTTGGGCGGGAGCATCTGTCCACGCTCATGCTGGAGGTGCGCGCGTACAACGCCCCGGCCATCGCCCTGTATGAAAAGCACGGCTTTGCCGCTGTGGGACGGCGGAAAAATTACTACAGCGCCCCCCGGGAGGACGCGGTTTTGATGACTTTGACATTTTAGGAGAGAACCCATGGAATTACGGCTGTTAAATAAAGAGGGGCTCACCGCCCTCTACCAGAACGAGATGACCGGCGACTTTCCCAGGTCGGAGCTGAAGCCCCTGGCGGCCATGCTGCGGCTGATGGACCTGGGCCGCTACGACCCCCTGCTGGTGGTGCAGGACGGCCAGACGGTGGGCTACGCCATGCTGTGGCTGGCCGGGGACCGGGCGGGTGCGCTGCTGGAATACCTGGGCGTGCTGCGGGGGAAGCGCAGCGGCGGGCTGGGGACGAGGATTCTGGCCCTGCTGGCGGACCGCTACGGACAGCTCTTCGGCGAGGCGGAGGCCCCCGGCGCGGACGCTTCCCCGGCGGAGAACGGCCTGCGTCGGCGGCGGATCGCCTTCTATGAGCGAAACGGCTTCCGGGTGCTGGACTACCAGTGTGCCCTGTTCGGGGTGCGCTTCCACTGCCTCTACCGGGGCCCGGAGGCCGACGACCGAAAGGTGGAGGCCCTTCACCGGGGGGTATACGCAGAGTATTTTTCACCGGCGCACATGGAGCGGTATATTCAGCTGCCCCTGAAGCCGGGGGAGGCGGTGAAGCCCGCGCCGGAGTGGGTGGAGGAGGCGTTCCCCGGCGGGCTCCAGTACCGCAGCCTGCGGGAGGAGGAGCTGTCCCGGGCCCTGTTTGGCGGCTTTGTCCGGCGGCAGGTGGTGGTACAGTGCCGCCGCCGGGAAAACGGCGCCTGGGTGGTGCGGGACGATCCCTTTGTCGACGACTGGTCGGAAGAGGACTACCGCGTCCTGACGGACTGCCTGGGGCGCACCATAAAACGGGGTGGGTTTGCATACGCCGCGTTTCTGGACGGGGTGCTGAAGGGCTTTGCGTCGGTGGAGCCGGAGCCCATGGGGCCGGAGGGGGAGTATCTGGATCTGAGCTCCATCCACGTGTCGGAGGACGTGCGGGGCCGGGGGATCGGGAGGGAGCTTTTCCAGGCCGCAAAGGGCTGGGCGTGGGCGCACGGCGGGAAAAAGCTGTATATTTCCGCCCACTCTGCCGTGGAGACCCAGGCGTTTTACCGGGCCATGGGCTGTGTGGACGCGCAGTTCATCCACCAGGGCCATGCGGCGGCGGAGCCCTTCGACTGCCAGCTGGAATGCGAGCTTTCTGAAATAGGAGCGTGTGAGAGATGAATATTCTGGCCTTTGAATCCTCCTGCGACGAGACCGCCGCCGCCGTGGTGCGGGACGGGCGGACGGTACTGTCCTCCGTCATCGCCTCCTCGGCGGACATGCACGCCATCTACGGCGGCGTGGTGCCGGAGATCGCCTCCCGCAAGCATGTGGAGGCCATTTCCGGCCTGGCGGACGAGGCCCTGCGGCAGGCCGGCCTGTCAAAAAGGGAGGTCGACGCCGTGGCGGTGACCTATGCCCCGGGGCTCATCGGGGCGCTGCTGGTGGGGGTGTCCTTCGCCAAGTCCGCCGCCTTTGGGCTGGGGGTGCCCCTCATCCCCGTCCACCATGTCCGGGGGCACATCGCAGCCAATTATATCGCCCATCCCGACCTGGAGCCCCCCTTTTTGTGCCTGTGTGTGTCCGGCGGCACCACCGCCATCGTGGACGTGAAGGATTATACCCATTTTGAGGAGCTGGGCTCCACGCGGGACGACGCGGCGGGGGAGTGCTTTGACAAGACCGCCCGGGTGCTGGGCCTGGGCTACCCCGGCGGCGGGCCCATGGATAAAATGGCCCAGGGGGGGGATAGCAGGGCGTATGCGTTCCCCCGGGCCCACGTGGCCGACCATCCCCTGGATATGTCCTTTTCCGGGCTCAAGACGGCGGTACTCAACGTCATCCACCACGCGGACCAGAAGGGGGAGGCGCTGAATCTCCACGATCTGGCCGCCTCCTTTGCCGCCGCAGTGTCCGACTCCCTGGTTCCACGGGTGATGGAGGCGGATCAGATGACGGGCTATGGCAAGATTGCCGTGGCCGGGGGTGTGGCGGCCAACAGCCGCATCCGGGCCGATCTGGAACGCGCCTGCGCCCAGGCGGGGGCGAAGCTGTGGCTCCCCCCCCTGGCCCTGTGCGGCGACAACGCGGCTATGATCGGCAGCCAAGGGTACTATGAGTATCTGGCGGGGCATACCGCCGGGTGGGAGTTAAACGCGAAAGCAAGTTTGGATATTGCCAAAGGCTGACGGTTTAGCGGCGTTGCCGCCGGGGCCCCGCAAAGCGGGGCGGCGCTCGCGCCGTACAAATGTTTTCGCGCAGCGAAAACCTTGAAATCGGCGGAATCCATTTCCGCCGATTTGAGATCAATGGGGGGCCCCGCGGGGCCTGCCCCGTGGGGAGCACAACGCCGCCATGATCGGCAGCCAAGGGTACTATGAGTATCTGGCGGGGCATACCGCCGGGTGGGAGCTGAACGCGAGGGCAAGCCTGGATATCGGAAAGGGATAACTTCTGCGTTATGTCAACTAAAAACGCGCTTTAGCCTGCGAAAAAACTAGGGTTTCCCGGTTTGAATAAATATTTGAATTTGTGTAAGTCTGTTGGAGCTCTATGGATTGAGGCTGTTGAAAACCTTGTGGAAGCTGTGGATAACTCTCCGTATCAGGAGTTATGAGCATTATTATGGAAACCAAATGAAGAGGAGGAACCGCCGTGAAAACCGACATTGAGATCGCCCAGGGCGCCAACATGCTGCCCATCGACCAGGTGGCCGCCCAGGCGGGCATCGACAGGGAGCTGCTGGAGCACTATGGCCGGGTGAAAGCCAAGATTGACACCACCCCCCTGCGCAGCTGTCCGCGAAAGGGAAAGCTCATCCTGGTCACCGCCATCAATCCCACCCCCGCCGGGGAGGGCAAAACCACCACCAGCGTGGGCCTGGCGGACGCGTTGAGCAGGCTGGACAAGAATGTGCTTTTGTGCCTGCGGGAGCCCTCCCTGGGGCCGGTGTTCGGGGTGAAGGGGGGCGCGGCGGGGGGCGGCCATGCCCAGGTGGTGCCCATGGAGGATATCAACCTTCACTTTACCGGGGACTTCCACGCCATCGGCGCGGCGAATAACCTGCTGGCGGCCCTGTTGGACAACCACATCCAGCAGGGGAACGCCCTGGGCATCGACGTGAAGAAGATCACCTGGCGGCGGTGCGTGGATATGAACGACCGCCAGCTGCGCAGCATTGTGGACGGCCTGGGGGGACGGATGCAGGGTGTGCCCAGGGAGGACGGCTTCGATATCACCGTGGCCTCCGAGATCATGGCGGTGCTGTGCCTGGCCTCCGATTTGAAGGATTTGAAGGAGCGCCTATCCCGTATCATTGTGGGCTACACCTATGACGACAGGCCGGTTACCGCCGCCGACCTGAAGGCCCAGGGGGCCATGGCCGCCCTGCTGAAGGACGCCATAAAGCCCAATCTGGTCCAGACCCTGGAGAACACCCCGGCCCTGGTCCACGGCGGGCCCTTCGCCAACATTGCCCACGGCTGCAATTCCGTGTCCGCCACCGACACCGCCCTCAAGCTGGCGGACTACGTGGTGACGGAGGCGGGCTTCGGCGCGGACCTGGGCGCGGAGAAGTTTTTGGATATCAAGTGCCGGGCGGCGGGGATGGACCCCAGCGCGGTGGTCATCGTGGCCACGGTGAAGGCGCTGAAGTATAACGGCGGCGTGCCCAAGGGTGAGCTGGGGGCGGAAAATCTGGAGGCGCTGGAAAAGGGCCTGCCCAACCTTCTCAAGCATGTGGAGAACATCACCCAGGTATACGGCCTGCCCTGTGTGGTGGCCGTCAACCGCTTTGTCAACGATACCGACGCCGAGCTGGCCCTCATCCGGGACAGGTGCGGTGCGCTGGGCGTCAATGTGGCACTGTCCGAGGTGTGGGGCCGCGGCGGCGAGGGCGGCGTGGAGCTGGCGCAGGAGGTGTTGCGGCTGTGCGGACAGCCCCATCAGTTCCGTTTCGCCTATGAGCTGGGCCTCCCCCTGCGGGACAAGATTGAGGCCATTGTACGCCGGGTGTACGGCGGGGCCGGGGTGAGCTATTCCTCCGCCGCCTCCCGGGAGCTGGACCGGCTGGAGGCCATGGGGTTCGGGGGCCTGCCCGTGTGCATGGCCAAGACCCAGTACTCCCTGTCCGACGACCCCGGGAAGCTGGGCCGCCCGGAGGGATTTACCGTCACCGTGTCCAAGGTGCGGGTGAGCGCCGGGGCGGGCTTTGTGGTGGTGCAGACCGGGGACATCATGACCATGCCCGGGCTGCCTAAGGTTCCGGCGGCGGAAAAGATCGACGTGGACGAGAACGGGGTCATTTCCGGGCTGTTCTAAAACGAAAAAGGGCCCTCCGCTACCGGCAGCGGAGGGCCCTTTTATTATTTCGCCACAAATACCTTTACGCTCCGGGGGCCGATGGCAAAGCAGTTCCCATCCACCGGGCGGGCGTGCTGCTGCGCGTCCCAGGTGTCCACCGCCAGCTCCCAGCGCATGGAGGCGGGCAGCTGGGGCAGGGCGGCGCTCAGCTCCTCCCAATAGGCGTTGGAGGCCACATAGACGATCTGAGGGCCTACGTTGCGCTCCGCTCCGGCGAACATCACGCCCACATAGCGGTCCTGGGGGCCAAAGGATTCCTGCCAGGGGGCCGTGCCGTGGAAGCTCACGTCGGGGAAGCCGCAGGCCCCGCCGCTGATGTCCCGGCGCAGTACCCTGTGGTCCTTGCGGAAGCGGATCATATACTGGAAAAATTGGAACAGGTCCCGGTTTTGCTCCAGCAGGGACCAGTCCAGCCAGGAGGTGATATTGTCCTGGCAGTAGGCGTTGTTGTTTCCAAACTGGGTGTTCCCGAACTCGTCCCCCGCCAGGAACATGGGGATGCCCCGGGAGCACATCAGCAGGGCGAAGGCGTTGCGCACCATCCTTCCCCGCAGGGCTTTGATCTGGGGATCGTCGGTCTCCCCCTCCGCGCCGCAGTTCCAGCTGTTGTTGTCGTTGGCGCCGTCGGTGTTGTTCCAGCCGTTGGCCTCGTTGTGCTTGTGGCTGTAGGTGTACAGGTCGCGGAGGGTAAAGCCGTCGTGGCAGGTGAGGAAGTTCACCGAGGCGTTGCCCCGGGCGGCTGCGTCATAGATGTCCCGGGAGCCGGTGAGGCGCAGGGCAGCGGCCTGGGCCATCCCCCCGTCCCCCTTGAGGTAGCGGCGCATGTCGTCCCGGTAGCGGCCGTTCCACTCCGCCCAGCGGTTCCAGGCGGGGAAGGTGCCCACCTGGTACAGCCCCCCCGCGTCCCACGCCTCGGCGATGAGCTTCACATCCCCCAGGATAGGGTCGAAGGCCATGGCCTGCAAGAGGGGCGGGGACACCATGGGAGCCCCGTGCTCGTCCCGGCCCAGGATGGAGGCCAGGTCAAACCGGAAGCCGTCCACCCGGTAGGTGGTCACCCAGTAGCGCAGGCAGTCCATAATCATCTGATGGACGATGGGATGGTTGCAGTTCAGGGTATTGCCGCAGCCGGAAAAATTGTAGTAATACCCCTCGGGGGTGAGCAGGTAGTAGATGTTGTTGTCAAAGCCCTTGAAGGAGAAGAAGGGGCCCATCTCATTGCCCTCGGCGGTGTGGTTGAACACCACGTCCAGATACACCTCGATGCCCCGCCGCTTGCAGGCCAGGATGAGGTTTTTCAGCTCGTTCCCCTCCCGGTTATACTCGGTGGAGGCGGTGTAGCTGGTGTTGGGGGCAAAAAAGCTGACGGTGCTGTACCCCCAGTAGTTGTAAAGGGCCCGTCCGTTTACCTCCCGGTAGTCCAGCATCTCGTCGAATTCAAAGATGGGCATCAGCTCCAGGGCGTTCACCCCCAGCTCCTGGAGGTAGTCCAGCTTCTCCATCAGCCCGGCGAAGGTGCCGGGATAGGTCACGCCGGAGGAGGCGTCCTTGGTGAAGCCCCGGACGTGGAGCTCGTAAATGATGAGGTCCTCGGTGGGGATGAGGGGCTGGTCCAGCTTGCCCCAGTCGAAGTCGTCCTTCACCACCCGGGCCTTGTAGTGCTGGCCGTGGGGGGTGGTCTTGCCCCAGTCGCTCTGGCCGGTGACCGCCTTGGCGTAAGGGTCCAGCAGGTAGCGGCTCTTGTCAAAGACAAGCCCCTTTTCCGGCTGATAGGGTCCGTCTACCCGGTAGGCATACTCAAATTCCTCGATATTCAGCTTGAACACGATCATGGAGTACACGTTCCCAATGCGGTAGTGCTCGGGGAAGGGGAGCACCGCGAAGGGTTCCGCCTCCTCCCGGCGGAAGAGCAGCAGCTCCACGCCGGTGGCCCCGTGGGAGTGGACGGTGAAGTTCACCCCGCCGGGGATGGCGGTGGCGCCGTTGGTCTCGTAGAAGCCGGGGCGGACGTCGAAGCCGTTGATGGTGTCCATGGGAATCAGATGGATGGCCCGGGGCAGCACCACACCGGTTTCCACCCGGGCGCTGGGGATCCGTTTACCGCTCATGCCGCATCCTCCTTTCTGCCGCCGTCAGGCCAGCCAGGTGACCTTGTCGGCCTGGTAAAAGCCCCGGGGGGCGGGGTCCTCGTCGGGCACGCCCACGGCGATGAGGGCCACGGGGACGGACTGGGTGTTCAAGAGCTCCTGGAGCTTGGAGATGCGGGGGCTGGGCCAGCAGCCGCACCAGCACGCGCCATAGCCCAGATCCACCGCCTGGAGCAGCAGGTTTTCCACCGCCGCGCCGCAGTCCAGCGGCCAATAGCCCGACACCACGCCCTTCTGGTCCTCCGGCCGGCCGCATACCACGATGGCCAGCGAGGCGGTATCCAGCATAGAGGCGAAGGGGTGGGCGGCGCGCAGCCGGGCCTTGAGCTCCGGGTTTTCCACCACGAAAAACTCCCAGGGGCGCAGGTTGCGGGCGCTGGGGGCCATCATGGCCGCCTCCAGCATGGCCTCCACATCCGGCCTGGGGATGGAGGCGCCGGGCTTGAACTTGCGGATGCTCCGCCGGGCGCGGATGGTTTGGGTGCAGTCCATTATGATTTCCTCCTGTTAAGATAAAATAGACCGGGCGGGGCTGCGCCCGCCCGGTCTCAAAGAAACTGGTCCGCTTAGAAATATTTCTTCACGCCGTCGCTGGCCTTGGCCGCGTCCTCGCTGATGGAGATGGTGTACTTGATGCCGCTCTTCTGGGAGAAGGCCTCCAGCCAATCCAGGAAGGGCTCCACATCCTCGTTGCCCACAGTGGGGACCAGCTTGTTCAGGCTCTCGATGAACACGTGGGTGATGTCGTAATTGCTGGCGTACAGCCCGTACAGGAAGCCCCGCAGGGTGTCGTAGTTGGGGATGCTGTAGTCCGAGGTGTCCACCAGGCGGATCTTATAGTTGATTTTATAGTTCAGCTTGGAATTGTGGGCGATGGCAACCACGTTGCCGTGCTCTGTATCCACCGCTGTGTTGATGAGGTCGATCATCTGCTTGGTCTTGCCGGTGCCCTTCAGGCCCATGATAACCTTGACCATTTTTGACCACTCCTTAACTTGGTATTGGGGGGAGTCCCCCTTTGATATCCCTATGTTACCATCTTTCCGGGGAAATTTCAATACAGGAAAGCGAAGTTCACGAAAAATTAGGAAAATCATGCGAGGCGGGCGGCTGCCCGGAAAAGCGGCGGCTTTCAATTGACAGCCGGGGCGGGATGACCTATAATATAAGGAAATGCAATATAGGCGGGCATAAATTGATGTTTTCATGCCGTTTGCACGGCCCTGCACAGGTAAAAATCAAGGGGAGGAGTGAGCGCAGTGATCCGCATCGCCATCGCGGAGGACGACCCGCAGTGCTTTGCCCAGCTGGAGCGGTACATCGGCGAGTACGGCAGAGAGAGCGGACGGGCCTTCCAGGTCACCCGCTACGACAACGGCGAGGACCTGGTGGAGCGGTACAAGCCGGAGTTTGACCTGATCCTGATGGACGTGGAGATGCCCTTTATGGACGGGATGACGGCGGCGGGCTATGTCCGGGAGAAGGACCCGGAGGTGGTCATCGTCTTTGTCACCAATCTGGCCCAGTACGCCATCCAGGGCTATTCGGTGAACGCGCTGGACTACATATTGAAGCCGGTGAGCTATTTCGCCTTCTCCCAGCGGCTGGGCCGGGCATTGCAGTATGTGAAGAAACGGGAGGAGGCCTGCATCACGGTGGCGGTCAAGGGGGGCGCGGTGAAGCTGGAGGTCAACGCCATCTATTACATAGAGCGGCTGGGCCGGCAGCTGATGTTTCACACCCGCTCCGGCATACACGCCTCCACCGCCACCCTTCAGCAGGTGGAGCAGGCGCTGGAGGGCAAGGGCTTTGTGCGCTGCAATAAGGGCTACCTGGTGAACCTGGAGCATGTGGACGGCATCCAGGACGGCTGCGCGGTGGTCCGGGGGGACCGGCTGCTCATCAGCCGGGGCCGCCGGACGCCCTTCCTGGAGGCGCTGGCCGACTGGGTGGGGGGTGCGGCGCCTTGAATACCGTCTACCTGTCCGACATCCCCAGGCTCGTCACCGCCGCCGCCGAGTGGTGCGCCTGCCTCACCGTCATCGCCAAGTATCCCCGGCGGTGCGGGGGGCCCCGGCTGTGGGGGCTGCTGGGGCTGGGGCTGGCGGGGCAGTGCCTGTTTCTCTCCCTCACCGACGGGCTGCACATCCTCTTCTGGATGCCCTGCATGGCGGCGGCGGCGGGGCTGATGGTGGCGCTCATCGCCGCGTGCTGCGATATGCCCCTGGTCAGCGTGGCCTACTGCACCATCCGGGCCTTTCTGCTGGCGGAATTCGCCGCCTCGCTGGAGTGGCAGCTCTACTCCTACGCCCTGTACGCCCTGGGTGGGCAGGGGGCGGGGGTGGTCAGGACGGTGCTGGCCGTGGGGATGCCGGCAGGGGTGTATGCCGTGGTATTCCTGGGCATGTGCGCGCTGGAAAAGCGCCGGGACGACCCCCGGGCCGCCATGACCTTTCAGCTGCGGGAGCTGGGCAGCCCGGCGCTCATCGCCCTGGCCTGCTTCTTTTTGAGCAACCTCAGCTTTGTATACCGCGACGCCCCCTTCACCGGCTCCCAGCTCACCGATATTTACAACGTCCGCACGCTGGTGGATCTGGCGGGGGTGGCCATGCTGTACGCATACCACGTCCAGCGGTGCGAGCTGTACATGCAGCGGGAGCTGGATGCCATCCAGAACATTCTCCAAAACCAGTACGCCCAGTACCGCCAGTCCCGGGAGAGCATTGAGGTCATCAACCACAAATACCACGACCTCAAGCACCAGATCGCCGTGCTGCGCGCCGAACCGGACGCCCAGCGCCGCTCCGCCTACCTGGACGGGATGGAGGAGGAGATCCGGGACTACGAGGCCCAGAACAAGACGGGGAATTCGGTGCTGGACACGGTGCTCACCGGCAAGAGCCTGTACTGCGCCCGCCATGGGGTGGAGCTCACCTGCGTGGCCGACGGCGCGCGGCTGGGGTTTATGGACGTGATGGACATCTGCACCATCTTCGGCAATATCCTGGACAACGCCATTGAGTACGAGCTGGGGGTGGAGGAGCAGGGAAAACGGCTCATCCATCTGGCGGTGTACGCAAAAAAGGATTTTTTGGTCATTCGGTGCGAAAACTACTGCCCGGAAATTTTGAAATTCCAGGACGGCCTGCCCGTGTCCACCAAGACGGACGCGGCATACCACGGCTATGGGATCAAGTCCATCCGCCGGGCGGCCGGGAAGTACGGCGGGGCGGTGACCGTCCACAACGCGGAGGAGTGGTTCCAGATCAAGGTGGTGGTCCCACTGGCAAACGGGTGAGAGGCGCCGGGCAGTTTGCCCGGCGTCAGTCCGTCGAAAAAGGCAAAGCCTTTTTCGACGGGAAAAGCTGCGGCCTCATGCGCGCACCCGCTGTCCGCCTGAGGCGGCCAACTCGCACACTGTTCGGCCGGGAAGTGTTTTCCCCGACGCACAGGCCGCCGGGAAAAACGGATTTCATTTTCTTCGCGCCTGCGGGCGCGAACTCTGCGAGGCTTTTTCCACAAGCTCGCGCCGGGCAGTTTGCCCGGCGTTTTTTCTGTGCACTACGCTTCTTTCGGCGAAACGCACAAATAAACCGGGGCTTCATTTGGCGGATATGCACAGGGTGACATGCAGTTCGGGCGTCAAATCGTGCAGTTTGCGCAAACCGGCCCTGTGGATGGAAAAACTGTGCTACACTGCCTATACCAGTTATTCTATGACCACAAAACCAGTGAGGAGGAATTGGCTTGAAACATGCGGACATCATCAAGCAAATGACCCTGGAGGAGAAGTGTTACCTCTTCTCCGGCAAGGACTTCTGGCAGACGCGCAGCCTGGAGCGGCTGGGCGTGCCGAACATGACCCTGTCCGACGGCCCCCACGGCATCCGTAAGCAGGCCGGGGAGGGGGACCAGCTGGGGCTGAACCCGTCCCTGCCCGCCACCTGCTATCCCACCGCCGCCACCGTGGCCAACTCCTGGGACCCCGCGCTGGGGGAGGAGATCGGCGCGCACCTGGGGGCGGAGGCCGCCTCCCAGGGGGTGGGCGTGGTGCTGGGCCCGGGGCTCAACGTCAAGCGCTCCCCCTTCTGCGGGCGCAACTTCGAGTATTTTTCCGAGGACCCCTATCTGGCGGGCAAGATGGCGGCCAGCTATATCCGGGGCATTCAGAAAAACGGTGTGTCCGCCTGCCCCAAGCACTTTGCCGCCAACTCCCAGGAGCTGCGCCGGATGGCCTCCGACTCGGTGATGGACGAGCGCACCCTGCGTGAGATCTACCTCACCGGCTTTGAGATCGCGGTGAAGGAGGGGCACGCCAAGTCCATCATGTCGTCCTACAACCGCATCAACGGCACCTACGCCAATGAGAACGGGCACCTGCTCCAGGAGATCCTCCGGGACGAGTGGGGCTTCGACGGCTTTGTGGTGTCCGACTGGGGCGGCTCCAACGACCACGTGGAGGGCGTCCGGGCGGGCTCCCACCTGGAGATGCCCACCACCGGCGGCGACTCCGACCCGGAGCTCATCGACGCGGTGAAGGCCGGCAGGCTCAGCGAGGAGCTGCTGGACCGGCGGGTGGATGAGCTGCTGGATGTGATTTTGTCCGTGACCCGCGCCGTCAAGCCGCTGGAGGGCAAGCCCTTTGACATCGACGCCCACCACGCCATGGCGGCCAGGGCCAGCGAGCAGTCCGTTGTGCTGCTGAAAAACGAGGGCGGCATCCTGCCCCTAAAGAAGGGCGCGAAAGTGGCCGTCATCGGCGAGTTTGCCCAGAAGGCTCGGTATCAGGGGGCGGGTTCCTCCGTGGTCAACCCCACAAAGCTGGACAACGCCATGGATGTGATCAAAAACTTTGACCTGGACGTGGTGGGCTTCGAGCCGGGCTATCCCCGCTCCGGCAAGGGCGATCCCGCCATGCGGGCCCAGGCGGTGGAGCTGGCCAAGAAAGCCGACGTTGTGCTGCTTTACATCGGCCTGGACGAGATCAGCGAGGCCGAGGGGCTGGACCGCTCCCACATGCGGCTGGCCCAGAGCCAGGTGGAGCTCATCGAGGCGGTGGCGGAGGCCAACCCCAACGTGGTGGCCGTCATGTCCGCCGGCTCCGCGGTGGAGATGCCCTGGCTGCCCAAGGTCAAGGCGCTGGTGCACGGCTACCTGTGCGGCCAGGCGGGGGCGGCCTCCGTGCTCAAGGCCATCGTGGGCCAGGTCAATCCCTCCGGCAAGCTGGCGGAGAGCTATCCCGTTCGTTACGAGGACGTGTCCTCCGCGCCCTACTTCCCCGCCAAGGAGCGCACCGCCGAGTACCGGGAGGGCCTGTTTGTGGGCTACCGCTACTTCCAGTCGGCCAATGTGCCCGTGCTGTTCCCCTTCGGCTTCGGGCTGAGCTACACCAGCTTTGAGTACAGCGATCTGACCGTGACGGACAAGGAAGCCACGTTTACCCTGAAAAACACCGGGAGCATGGACGGGGCCGAGGTGGCCCAGCTGTATGTCTCCAAGCCGGACGGGGAGGTGTTCCGCCCCGCCAGGGAGCTCAAGGGCTTTGCCAAGGTGTTCCTCAAGGCCGGGGAGTCCAAAAAGGTGACCATCCCCCTGGATGACAAGGCGTTCCGCTATTTCAACGTGGACACCAACAAATTCGAGGTGGAGGGCGGCGAGTACCAGATCCTCATCGGCGCGTCCTGCGCGGATATCAAGCTCAGCGGCGCGGTGAGCGTCCAGGGCACCGGGGCCAAGTCCCCCTACAATAAGGAGAAATTCGCCAAGTATTTCTCCGGCGACATCAAGAGCATCTCCGACGCCGAGTTTGAGGCTCTGCTGGGCCGTCCCATCCCCGACGGCCACTGGAGCGGCACGCTGGAGATGAACGACGCGCTGTGCCAGATGTACTACGCCAAGAGTGGCCTGGCCCGGTTCGCGTATAAAATCCTCACCAACCTGATCAACAAGAGCATCGAGAAGGGCGAGCCGAACCTGAACCTGCTGTTCAACTACAATATGCCCTTCCGGGCCATTGCCAAAATGACCGGCGGTATCTGCACCATGGAGATGGCGGAGGGGATTCTCACCATTGTCAACGGCCACTTCTTCAAAGGCCTGGGGGCCGTCATCGGCGGGTTTGCCCGGTCCGGCAAGAAGCGCAAGGCGGCCGACGTCATTCATTGAGAAAGGGTGTGTTTTTGATGGAAGGAATTAAAAATTGGTGGAATAATTTTGCCGAAAGGCACCCCGGCACGGCCAAATGGATTCGGGAAGGCGGCCTGTTCGTCATTGTCAGCAACCTGATTACGGTGATGAAGTATTTTATCTTGCTGTTCCTGCCCTATGCCTTCGCAGATTTGGCAGGGGTGGACTTTGGTTGGCCGGGTATCGGAGTGAACCTGTTCGGGGTGGACTTCGATTGGAATATCTTCGGCTACGCGGTGAAGTATGAGGCGGGGCAGGTGGTGGTAGGCGGCGGCCTCGGCTACTTCATCGCCTACATGATTGCAATGGGCATCGGCGAGATCATCAACTTCCCCATCCAGAAGAACTTTGTGTTCCGCAGCAAGGGCAATCTTGGCAAGCAGATCGTGTGGTATGTCATCGCCTTTATCGTCATCAACTGCGTTGTCAACTCCATCAACTGCGTGTGGGTGGCGGTGGCTGGGCTGTTTGTCCCCGGCTGGCTCTATAACATTGGAACCGTCGTCCTTCAGGGCGGTATTTCCATGGTCATCTTCTTCTTCGTTAACAAGATTATCTTCCCCGAGGGCGAGGCCAAAAAGGCCTGAGCTGTTGCGGGAAGCACCAAGGGCCATTGCGCAGGGCGCGCCCCACCGGGGGACGCGCCCTGCGTTTTCCCCCATCGGGGAAATATTTTGCCCGGGGGCTTGCGGCATCCGCCGCCAGGGGGTACAATAAAGGGGCATATCCGAAACGCCGGGGGGCGGGGAGCCGGCCCGTCCCCTGAGCTCTTCAAATTGAGGTGCTTTTATGAACAGACCCGTACCGATCACCGACGCCCAGGCCCGGGCCGCGTTGGACAAGGCGGTGGAGCAGGTGCGTCTCAACCTGCCCGGATACACAAACAAATGCCAGGACCACTCCAGCGTGAACGGGATTTATTCCGCCTGCGAGAACGAGGAGTGGACCTGCGGGTTCTGGCCGGGGGAGATCTGGCTGGCCTATGAGCGCACCCATGACGAGGCGTTTCGCCGGGCGGGGCTGGCCCTGGTGGACAGCTTTGACCGGCGCATCCGCCGCAGGGTGAAGGTGGCCCACCACGACATGGGCTTTTTATACACCCCCTCCTGCGTGGCGGCCTATAAGCTCACCGGGGATGAGAAGGCCAGGCAGGCCGCTATCCTGGCCGCCGGCCAGCTCGTCAGCCGCTACCAGCCCAAGGGCGAGTTTATCCAGGCCTGGGGGCGGATGGGTTCGCCCATCAATTACCGTTTTATCATTGACTGCCTGTTGAACCTGCCCCTGCTGTACTGGGCGTCCCGGGAGACGGGGGAGGAGAAGTACGCGGACATCGCCAAAAGGCACACCGCCACCTGCATGGCAAACTCCTTCCGGCCCGACGGCTCTACCTTCCACACCTTCTACATGCACAAGGACGGCTCCCCCAGCCATGGCCGCACCTGCCAGGGCTATCGGGACGACAGCTTCTGGGCCAGGGGGCAGGCCTGGGGGGTGTACGGCTCCATCCTGAGCTACCGCTATACCGGCGAGTCCAAGGCGCTGGACACATTCAAGCGGGCGCTGGAGTTCTACCTCACCCGCCTGCCGGACGACCTGGTGCCCTGCTGGGATATGCTCTTCCAGCCTGACAGCGGCGAGCCACGGGACTCCTCCTCCGCCGCCATTGTGGCCTGCGGCCTGCTGGAGGCGGCGCGCGTCCTCCCCCCGGGGGAGGGGGCGGAGTATGAGAGGCTGGCCCGGGAGATGGTGGGCAGCCTGGCAGCAGACTACGCCGTCCCTGTCCCCATGAAGGGCACGGGCCTCATCCTCCACGGTACATACAGCAAGAAGAGCCCTTATAACACCTGTTTCCCCGAGGGGGTGGACGAGTGCACCTCCTGGGGCGACTTCTATTACATGGAGGCCCTCACCCGCCTGTGCGCGGACTGGGACCCCTACTGGTAAAGGAGCGGTATGGGAAGATATTATGATACGGACCGGCGGGGCGGATGGATGGCCGCCCGGCTGCCGGACTGGGAGCAGGCCCCCCATGTGTGCGTGCTGGTGCGGGGGCGGGCGGCGCTGCCGCCGGGCAGGCATATGCTGCGGCTGAGCGCCGGGGGCTATTATTACGCATGGCTTGACGGGAAATGGCTGGGGCAGGGCCCCGCGCCCGCAGGGGAGGGCTGCCGCTATTACCAGGAATACCCCGTGGAAGGGGGGCGGACGGTGACGGTGGCCCTGCTCCTGTGCCGCCGGGCGGAGGAGGACATGGGCTGGTGCGGCGGAGTGGAGCGGCCCGCCCTCTGGGTGCAGTTTGTCCGGGGGGGCCGGGTGAGCGCCCGGTGCGACGAGGACTGGCGCTACCGGCTGTGCCGGGCGTGGCCGGAAGAAGGGGGCTTTGACAGCCGCCTGTGGTCCCAGGGCTGGGAGCGGCCCCGGTTCCGGGACCGGGGCTGGGCCAGGATGGTTCCGGAGCGGCGGAGGCATGACAGGCTGCTCCCCCAGCCCGCCGCCGGCCTGGAGCGGGAGCGGGTGGAGCCTGTCTGCTCCCGCCTGGTTCCCGGCGGCGTGCTGCTGGACTTCGGCCAGGTGCGGACTGGGACCCTCCACGCCGCAGCCCAAGGCCGGGCGGGGGATTGCCTCACCCTGCGCTTCGGCACGGAGTTGGATGAAACAGGCCGGGCGGCGTCCGGCCGGGAGGAGCGGTGGATTCTGGGGGAGGGGGAGAGCGTCCTCCTCCAGCGGGGGTGCCGGGCCTTTCGGTATGTGGAGGCGCTGGGGTCGGGGGACGGCCCGGCGCTCCGGGAGTGCTGGGCGTGGGAGCGGCACTACCCCATGCACGGGGGGCTTTGCACCCTGTCCTGCCCACGGGACGGGCTGGAGGATATCTTCGCGCGGGGGAAAGACGCGGTACGCCGCCGGTCGCAGGAGGGCTACCGGGACTGGTCCGGCCGGGGATGGGGGCAGGCCCTGGGGGACGCGGCCGTTACCGCCCGGGCTCAGGTGTGGCTCACAGGACGCACGGATCTGCTGCGCCAATACATCCGGGAGGCGGCGGCCGCGGCGCCGCTGGGGGACCGGGCCGGGGGCTTTGCCCTGCTGTTCCCCGCCCTGCCGCTGACGGACTGGGATTTTACGGGGGACCGGGACTTCCTGCGCACGTGCCGGGGCGCCGTGGACGAGATTGCCGGGGAGTTTTCCCGGTATCAGAGGCCGGACGGCCTGCTGGAGGGGCTGCCCGCCGGCTGGGACGGGGCGGAGGAGGGCTGTACCGCCGCCGTCAATGCCCTGTGGTTCGGCTTTTTGAAGATGAAGGAGCGGGGGGAGCGGCTGCTGGGCCTGCCCGGTAAGGGGGAGTCCCGGCGGGTGGCGGCGGCCTTCCTGCAAGCCTTCTGGCGCTGGGAGAGCAAGCTGTTCGCCGGGCGCGAGGGGGATGGCCGGTGCACAGTGGAGGCCAATGCCGGGCCCGCCTGCTTTGGGCTGACGCCCCAGGTGGGGGCGGAGGCTTACGAGCGGCTGCTGCTCAGGCCGGGGCAGGCATGGGAGCCGTTTTTGTCGTACCTGGCCCTGCGGGGGCTGGGGCGGCTGGGGCGGCGGCGCGCCCTGTACCGCCTGCTCACCCGGGAAGCTGGGGACGGGCCGTACCGCCCGGAGCCCGGCGGGGCTGTGCCGCTGATCGTGGAGGAGCTGGCGGGGCTGCTGCCCGACCCGGATATGCCCATGGGCCTGCGCTTCCGTCCCCGCCTGCCGGCGGAGCTGGAGGAGTTTGCCCTCCAAGCGCCCCTCCGGGGCCAGCTGGTCTGGGTGGAGCAGCGGGAGTGGCGGGCCGCCCTGACAGTCCGCCCCATGGGCGGGCGGCAGGACTGCCGCCGGGCTGAGGCTGCGGAAAAGACCTGGCAGGGTTCGCGCCCGCAGGCGTGAAAAAAGTGACTGGCCCGCCGGAAAGGGAAAAACCTTTTCCGGCGGGTTGAGGCCGGCGCCGGATTGGACGCCGGCCTTTCTGCGCGGCTGGGGAGGATTTTGGCAACCAAACGGGGCTGTCCGGGGTATATAAAAAGGAAGGGCTGGAAAATTCAGAAGCTGTACCAATAGCCGAAGTGTTCAGATTCGCGAGTCAAAACTGCCGGCGGCAAGGCGAAACATCGCGGGAATACGTGGTGTATTTCAAGATTTTTCAACGCGGCCGGCGGCAATTTTGGCTGCAAAGCTGGGTGCTGAGGCGATTGGTACAGCTTCTTAAAGAAATCTAAAGATTGAGATTTGGAATTGTTACAGGATTGTTGTTGTTTTTCCGGCCCGTTCCCGTTATACTGAAAGCTGCGTACAAGCGTCCCGCGCCAAGGGGCGCAGGCGCCCAGCCCGACGACAGGAGGAACGATACCATGCCCGATCTGAAAATACCAGAAGCCCAGGAAGAACTGAAAACGGAGCAGCTCCCTGAGCAGGCTCCCGCGCAAGCGCCGGAGGAAACCCCGAAGAAAGAGCCGTGGGAGGCCCCCAACCCCAAAAAGAAGGTGAAGACCGCAGCGGAAAAGAAAAAGCTGGTCAAGCGCGTTGTCGCCGGTGTGACGGCGGCGGCGGTGCTGGGCGGAATTATTTTCGGCATGTGGTTTTTGGTATTCCGAAAGGACGATTCCCTGGGGGATATTTACGCCGAACCGGCCTACATAGGGTCCATTCAGAGTACGGTGGAGGGCAGCGGCAACGCCACCGCCAAGGAGACGGCCACCGTCACCATCCCCGCCAACGGCACCGTGGAGCAGGTCCTGGTGGCCCAGGGGGATGTGGTGAGCGCGGGCCAGCCGCTGTTCTCTGTGTACAGCCAGGCCGCGCAGGAGGCGCTGGCCAGCGCCCAGCAGCAGATGGACTCGCTGAACAGCAAGCTGGCCAACCTGACGCTGACCGCCCCCTTTGCCGGAAAGCTGATGGAGGTGGCGCAGTTCAGCCCCGGTGACAACGTGGGGGAGGGCACAGAGGTGGCCACCTTGGTGAACGATACCAAGCTGAAGCTGTCCCTCTATTTCAGCTACGCCTATGAGGACCAGGTGCGGGTGGGCCAGACCGCCCAGGTGTCCGTCCCCGCGGTGATGTACACCGGGGAGGGCACGGTGGAGCAGGTCAATAAGGTGAGCTTCATCACCCCCGAGGGGGGCGTCTATTTTGAGGCGGTGATCGCCTTCCAAAACCCCGGGACCCTCACCGCCGAGATGGAGGCCAGCGCCTCTCTCACCGACGGGGACGGCATGCCCATCTTCCCCTATGAGCAGAGCAAGACGGAGTACTATGAGAGCCGGAAGCTGGCCACCAAGGCGGGCGGACCGCTGGTGAGCAGCCGCCTGCTCAACCACGCCCGGGTGGCCGCAGGGGAGGCCCTGCTCACCATGGGCTCGGAGAGCCTGGACGAGCAGCTCACCGCCGCCCAGGAGCGGCTGAGCGAGGCCCAGGCCGCCGTGGACGCCCTCAACGCCACCGCCCCCATCGACGGCACCGTCATCTCCTGCACCATCGCCGAAGGGGGCGAGGTGAAGGCGGGGGACGCGGTGGTCACCATCCAGAACACCACCGTCATGACGGTCACCATCCAGGTGGACGACCGGAACATCGGCTTCATCAAGCTGGGGGATATGATCAGCCTGTCCGACTATAACGGGAACTCCTACATGGGGACCGTCAGCAACATCGCCATGCAGGGCGAGGCGGGCCAGGGCATGTCCACCTTCCCCGTCACGCTGGAGGTGGATAACTTCGACGGCAGCCTGTACGCCGGGGTATGGCTGAACTACTCGGTGGTTACCAGCCAGTCCAGCGACTGCGTGCTGGTGCCCACCACGGCGGTGAAGTCGGTGCTGGACGCGGAGGGGAACAAGCAGGCGGTGGTGTTTGTCCAGCGGGAGGAGCGCCCGGCGGAGGCCATCGACCTGGACGCGTCCATCACCGGCGTGCCCGGGGAGGCGGACAAATACTGGCCTGTGCCGGTGACCACCGGTATTTCCGACGCCAAGCAGGTGGAGATCATCTCCGGCGTGGAGGCGGGGGATATGGTGTTTATCAACTACACCGTGGACCCCGGAAACGGCATGGGCGGCGGCATCATGTTCGGCTGAGGTGGCGCCATGCTCATCGACATCAAGGACCTGTATAAAATCTATAACGAGGGCCAGGAGAGCGAGGTGCGGGCGCTGGACGGCGTGTCCCTCCAGATCGACCGGGGGGAGTTTGTGGCCATCGTGGGGGCGTCCGGCTCGGGCAAGTCCACCATGATGAACGTGCTGGGCTGCCTGGACGTGCCCACCCGGGGGGAGTACGTGCTCAACGGCACCGATGTCACCTCCCTCAAGGACAGGGAGCTGGCCCGCATCCGAAACCGGGAGATCGGCTTTATCTTCCAGGGCTATAACCTGCTCCAGGACCTGGACGCGCTGGACAACGTGATTCTCCCCCTGATCTACCGGGGCACCTCCATCTTCGAGCGGGAGGAGCTGGCCATGGCCGCCCTGGCCCGGGTGGGGATGGACGACCGGGCCCGCCACCGGCCCAGCCAGATGTCCGGCGGACAGCAGCAGCGGGTGGCCATCGCCCGGGCCATCGCCACCCACCCGCCCATCATCATGGCCGACGAGCCCACCGGCGCGCTGGACTCCAAAACCGGGCGGCATGTGCTGGGCATACTCCAGCAGCTCTACCGGGAGGGCACCACCATCCTGCTCATCACCCATGACGACGGCATCGCCGCCACCGCCCCCCGGGTGGTGCGGCTGTCCGACGGCAAGATCATATCCGACAAGCACCAGGAGGTGGACTGGCTGTGAACCTGATGCAGGCGTTCAAGATGGCGTTCAAGTCCATCGCGTCCAAGAAAATGCGCTCCTTCCTCACCATGCTGGGCATCATCATCGGCGTGGCCTCGGTGGTCATCATGGTGTCAGTGGTCCAGGGGCAGAACAAAAAGCAGATGGAATATCTGGAGGCCATGGGGGACAACAAAATCCAGGTCTACGCCTCCCGGTGGTACGGCTCGTCGGGGGACATCTCCGAGCTGCTGTACGAGTACTGCCTGGGGATGCAGGACCTGGTGGTGGGGGTCACCCCCCAGATCGAGGTGTGGCAGGAGATCACCATCAAATACGGCGCCAAGACCTTTAACACCCAGAACTGGGACGACTGGGAGAAGCGCGTGTCCCTCAAGCTGGGCTCCGACCAGTTCGGGGTGTGTAATAACTACACCCTGGGGGGCGGCCGGGAGCTGTCCTTCCTGGACGTGGACAAGACCAACCGGGTGTGTGTGCTGGGGGGCGGGGCGAAGAAGCTGCTCTTCGACTTTGTGGACCCGGTGGGGGAGACCATCTTCATCAACAGCCAGCCCTTCCTGGTGGTGGGCTGGTATGAGCCCACGGGGGTGGAGGGAATGAGCGATATGGACAACGTGGTGCTGCTGCCCTACACCTTCAACCGAACCCTCAACAACAACCAGGACATCAGCCAGTATGTGGTGAAGGCCAAGAGCGCCGCCGCCACCACCATGGCCATCGCCAAGCTGAAGGCGTTTTTGGGCGGCTTCATCACCAACGGCGAGAACGGGAACTACGATGTGTACAGCAATAACGACTGGTCCAACCAGATGCAGGAGCAGAGCCTGATGCAGTCGCTGGTGCTGGGGGCCATCGCGGGCATCTCCCTGCTGGTGGGCGGCATCGGCATCATGAATATCATGCTGGTCACCGTCACCGAGCGCACCCGGGAGATCGGCATCCGCAAAGCCATCGGCGCGGAGCGCCGGAGCATCATCGTGCAGTTTCTCATCGAAGCGGCGGTGATCTGCGGCATCGGCGGGCTGATCGGCATCGGCCTGGGGTGTATGGGCTCGCTCATCGCGGGGAAATTCCTGCTCCAGGGTATGATTTTGTGGCCCAGCTCGGTGATAACCATCGGGGCGTTCACCTTCTCGGTGGCGCTGGGGGTGGTGTTCGGGCTGTATCCGGCCATCAAGGCGTCCAGCCTGCAGCCGGTGGAAGCGCTCCGCGCGGAATAAGGAGGAACGGTATTATGAGACTGACAAGACAAAAGCGGGCGCTGTCCCTGCTGCTGGCCCTGGCGGCGGTGCTGTCGCTGATGGTGCTGCCCGGCGGCGCGGTCCGCTTTCTGGACGTGGATGACGCCAGGGTATCCCTGGCGGCGGACACCCTGGCCGCCCTGGGGGTGGTGGGGGGCACCGGGGATGGGAAATTCTCCCCCGAGGGGCACCTCACCCGGGCCCAGCTGTGCAAGATGGCGGTGGAGCTGCTGGGTATGCGGGAGCAGGCCGAGGCCCAGGCGTACCGCACCATTTTTGCCGACATGGGAAAGCATTGGGCCAGGGGATATGTGAACGTGGCGGCCACCACCGAGGTGCCGGAAAAGTCCGGCGTGCGGCTGATGCTGGGGCTGGGCGACGGAAGGTTCGGCCCCGACCAGATTGTTACCTATCAGGAGGCGGTCACCCTGGCCCTGCGCATCCTGGAGTATGGGACGGAGGCCAACCGGGCATGGCCCCACAGCGCGGTGGAGACCGCCGCCCTGCTGGGGCTGGACCAGGATATCCAGGTGGAGGACCCGGCCGGGCCCATCACCCGGGGACAGGCGTCGCTGCTGTTTTATAATATGCTGACCATCCCCGCCAAGGGGCAGGAAAAGCCCTGCGCGGACAAGCTGGGCCAGCTGAAGGAGGACGCTATTCTGCTCACCGCCAACGCCACCGTCAACGGCCAGGAGGGCTGGGCGGTGGTGGCCCAGGAGGACGCCACCCAGACCTACCCGTGCGCCGGCTCGGTGGACCAGGCCCTGATGGGCAAGCGGGGGTGGGCCATGCTGGACAAGGAGGGGCGGTTTATCACCCTGCTGCCCGACGAATCCTCCTCCGTCACCGCTGCGGTGGAGCGCAAGCAGGCGTACTACCTCTATCTCAAGGGCCAGGGGCGGTATACCCTGTCGGAGGACACCCCGGTATACACCGGCTCGGCCTACGACGCGGGGGTGACCACCTATAAGGAGTACATGGCCAACCTGCGCGCCGGGGATCTGGTGACCCTTTATCTGGACGAGCGGGGCCAGGTGGCGGGGCTGTACCGGGCGGAGGCGTCCACCGAGACCAGCTTCATTATCGTCCGGGGCAGGACGGCCAACTACGGCACCTTCCGCTCCATCACCAACGGGGAGCAGGGCTATGCGGTGCGCAAAAACGGGGCCACTGTCCCCCTGAGCGCCATCAAGCAGTACGACGTGGCCACCTATGACCCGGTGAATAAGGTGCTGGAGGTGTGCGATGTCCGGCTGACGTGCATGTATGAGAACGCCTCGCCCTCCCCCGGCTCGCCCAGCAAGGTCACCGCGGCGGGCGGCAACCAGTTCGATGTGATGGCGGACGGCATCAGCTCCTTCGCCGGGCGTAAGATCGGCGACCAGATCACCCTGATGTTCACCGCCAGCGGCAAGGTGGCCGGGGTGCTGCCCAAGGAGGCAGACAATGTCACCTCCCTGGCCCTGGGCGTGCAGACGACGGTGGGGAAGGAAGAAAAATTCCAGGTGCTGGGCTGCAAGCTGACGCTGATGGGCGGCGTTTTGAGGGACGGGGCACAGCCTGGGGATATCCTCAACGCGTCCTCCGCCCACCGGGGAGATCTGGCCCTAACCCCGGCGGGGACGAAGACCAACTCCAAGTTCAACACGGCGGATATGCTCCTGGACAAGATGCGCGTGAGCTCCGGCGTGCAGGTTTACGAGCAGACCCTGAACGGGATGGAGCTGAGGAGCCTGCCCGAGCTGCCCGCCACCGTCACCGTCTCCCAGTACCACAGGGACAACTCGGGGCTGGTGGATCTCATTATCGTCAACGGCTACTCGGGCGATGGATACAAATATGGGCGGATTGACGCGGTGACCGGCTATGAGCTGGCGAAAACCTTCGCGAGCGGTAAGACCAGATGGGTGCTGAGAACCGTGCAGGGGCTGCTATTCACCAGGAAGGACGGCTCCAAGACCTATCCCCCCATTGCGGGCGCATACCACGCCAGCGGCTACGGGACCGTGCTGGAGTACGAGGGCAGCTTTGCCGGCGTCACCTACCTGGAGGCCATCGAAAACGTGAACTCCTCCGACTTCTTCACCCAGGAGGGCGTGACCTATGTGCGCACCAAGAAGGGCGTGTTCCCGGTGGCCGAGGACGTGCAGTGCTTCAACGGCGCCGCATCGGGCGACCAGACCTCCGCGCCGCCCGCGTGGGTACAGCAGATTCTGGCCAACGGCGGCGTGTGGGACAGCGAGCAGCCGCCCGTGGGAGCGGAGGAAGGGTCGTTCTGGTCCCCCGATACCGGCGATATCAAGGCCATTGTGTTTGACAGCCTGGGCGAGTGCCGCAACTTCTCCGACACCGTTACGGTCTATATCGACAGCAGGGGCCGCCAGGTGCGGGTGGTGGAGGCCAAGTGACCGGCCGCAGGAACAAGCCCATTGAGAAAGGAAGAGGTACCCATGAATTTTGATACCAACTGTCTCCACGCGGGCTACCGGCCCGGCAGCGGGGAGCCCCGGAACATCCCCATCATCCAGTCCACCACCTTCCGCTACGAGACCAGCGAGGAGATGGGCAGGCTGTTCGACCTGGAGGCGGCGGGCTACTTCTACACCCGGCTGCAAAACCCCACCAGCGACGCGGTGGCCGCCCGGCTGTGCGCCCTGGAGGGGGGGACGGCGGCCATGCTGCTCTCCTCGGGGCAGGCGGCCTCCTTCTTCTCCATCTTCAACATCGCCTCGGCGGGGGACCATGTGGTGTCCTCCACCGCCATCTACGGCGGCACCTATAACCTGTTCGCCGTCACCATGAAGCGTATGGGCATCGAGTTCACCTTTGTGGACCCGGACTGCACCGAGGACGAGTTGAACGCCGCGTTCCGGCCCAACACCCGTGCCCTGTTTGGCGAGACCATCGCCAACCCGGCCTTGACGGTGCTGGACATTGAGAAATTCGCCCGCGCCGCCCATGCCCACGGCGTACCCCTCATTGTGGACAACACCTTTGCCACCCCGGCGCTGTGCCGGCCCTTTGAGTGGGGGGCGGACATCGTGATCCATTCCACCACCAAATATCTGGACGGCCACGCCGCCGCCGTGGGGGGCGCCATCGTGGACTCGGGCAGGTTCGACTGGGAGGCCCACGCGGACAAATACCCCGGCCTCACCACCCCGGACGAGAGCTACCATGGGGTGACGTATACCAAGAAGTTCGGCCAGGGGGGCGCGTATATCACCAAGGCCACCGCCCAGCTCATGCGGGACTTCGGCTCCACCCCCGCCCCCATGAACGCGTGGCTGCTGGGCATGGGCATCGAGACCCTGCCCCTGCGCATGGCCCGGCACTGCTCCAACGCCCAGGGGGTGGCGGAGTACCTCCGGGGGCATGAGAAGGTGGCCTGGGTGCGCTACGCCGGGCTACCCGGGGACAAATATCACGCGCTGGCCCAAAAGTATCTGCCTAAGGGCTGCTGTGGCGTGGTGTCCTTCGGGGTGAAGGGGGGCCGGGCCGCCGCCGAGCGGTTTATGGCGGGGCTCAAGCTGGCCTCCATCGCCACCCATGTGGCGGACGCCAAGACCTGCGTGCTCCACCCCGCCTCCGCCACCCACCGGCAGATGAACGACGCGGAGCTGGCCGCCGCCGGGGTGGCCCCCGACCTGGTGCGCTTCTCCGTGGGGCTGGAGGACCTGGACGACCTGATCCAGGACCTGGCCCAGGCGCTGGAGGAAGCGTGAGGACAGTCCCATAGGGAAAGCCTGGAGCGGGGCGGGGGTAAAGGACCCGGCCCCGCCCGGCGGGACTGGGCTTTGCCTGAGACGCGGCGAAAGCGGCCCGGCCATGGGCCCAATCCAAGTGTGACACCTGGTATAAGGTTTTTGGCTATAAAAGAGGGCGGCTCTGCCGCCCTCTTTTTTTCTTAAAATTTCGTAAAAAGCCTTGACATTACACCCTGTGGAAGGTGTACCATGTCCCCAACGAGGGAGGGAAGACGATGAAGATCAATCAGGTGGAGCAGCTGGTGGGCATCACCAAGGGGAATATCCGCTTCTATGAAAAGGAGGGGCTGCTCACCCCCGGGCGCAACAATGAGAACGGCTACCGGGACTACAGCGACGCCGACGTGGCGTGGCTGAAAAAAATCAAGCTGCTGCGAATGCTGGACGTGCCCATCGAGGAGATCCTGCGGCTGAAATCCGGGGCGCTGACCCTGGAGGACGCCATGGGACGGCATATGATCCAGCTCCAGCGCAGGCAGGCCAACCTGGAGGCGGCCCAGGGCGTGTGCGCCCAGATCAGGGACAGCCGCAGCCAGCTGGACGCGCTGGACGCCGACGGGGTGCTGGAGAGCATGGAGCGGCAGGAACAGGAGGGGACAAAATTTATGAACGTGGGAAAACAGGATAAGCTGACCCGGTACGTCAGCCCCGTGGGGGCGGCGGTGGTGGTGCTGGCAATGATGGCGGCGTTTATCGCCCTGATCGTGTGGGGCTTCACCGTCTCGCCGGAGGACGCGCCCCCCATCGGGGTGATCATCGGGCTGGCCGTCATCCCGGTGGTCGTCATCATCGGGGTGCTGGCGGCGCTGTACCAGCGCATCAAGCAGATTAGAGGAGGGGAAGAGGATGCTGCTGCTCAATATTGACCATATCCCCGGCCGGGAGATTGAGGCGCTGTCCCTGGTGAAGGGCTCGGTGGTGCAGTGCAAGAGCTTCGGAAAGGATTTTATGGCCGGGATGAAGACCTTTGTGGGCGGCGAGATCGAGAGCTATACCGCCATGCTCAACGAGGCCCGGCAGCTGGCCACCAAGCGGATGGTGGACGAGGCGGAAGCCCTGGGGGCGGATGCGGTGGTCAATGTCCGCTACGCCTCCGCGTCCATCATGCAGGGGGCGGCGGAGATCACCGTGTACGGCACGGCGGTGAAGTACAGGGGGTGATCCTGGTGGAGAAAAAACGTTACTGGCCCTTTCTGCTGGTGATCCCGCTGATCGCGGCTGCGGCTGCGGGCTGGTTCCTGCTGCCGGATGAGCTGGTGATGCAGGTCGGACTGGACGGCCAGCCCAGCAGAATGATGCCCAAGCTGGCCGGCCTGCTGGTTCCCGTGGCTGTGGGGGCCGTGGGGGCTGGCATCGCCTGCGGCAGGGAGCAGGAAAAACGGGCGGGGGGCCTTATCGTCCTGGTGGTGGCGGCAGTGATCACCGGGGTTGTCTTTGTCATGAACCTTTGAAGCGCCGTAACCTTAAATATAAAACTGTGCGGATGTTTCACGTGAAACACTAGTTCTAAAAAGGAGATCTGATTATGCTTCGTATCGAACACTATTCCAAAACCTATCCCGGCGGCAAGAAGGCCGTGGACGATCTGACCCTCCATGTCCGTCCCGGCGAGATCTACGGCTTTATCGGCCACAACGGGGCGGGCAAGACCACCACCCTCCGGGCGGTGGCGGGGGTGATGGACTTCACCGAGGGGACCATCACCATCGACGGCCACGATGTGAAAAAGGACCCGGTGGGGGCCAAGCGTGTCACCGCGTTCCTCCCCGATAACCCGGACCTGTACGAGTTTATGAAGGGCATCGACTATTTGAACTTCATCGCCGACCTGTACGATATCCCGGCGGAGCAGCGGACGAAGGACATCGCCAAGTACGGGGACGCCTTTGAGCTGACGGGGAACCTGGGCTCCCCCATCGGCAGCTACTCCCACGGCATGCGGCAGAAGCTGGCCCTCATCTCCGCCTTCATCCGCCGTCCGCGGCTGCTCATCCTGGATGAGCCCTTCGTGGGCCTGGACCCCTCCGCGTCCCACATCATGAAGGGGTATTTGGCGGATTTGTGCCGGGGCGGCTCGGCGGTGTTCTTCTCCACCCACGTGCTGGAGGTGGCGGAAAAGCTGTGCCACCAGATCGCCATCATCAAGGATGGGCGGCTGGTGAAGTGCGGTCCCACCGATGAGCTGGTGGGCGACTCCTCCCTGGAGGACGTGTTCCTGGAGCTGGAGGGAGACAAATGAAAAAGTTCTTTGCCCTGCTCAAGGTGAGCGTCAAGTCCATGCTGCTCTCCTCCACCAACTCCCAGGGGGGCAGCCGCAAAAGGGCGGCCACCGGCGTGGGGGCCATGGTGCTCATCGCCTTTTTGGGCCTGTACATGTCCGGGTTTTACAGCTCCATGCTGATGCATGCGCTGGCCCCCGTCCACATGGAGGTGCTGGTGTTCATCTTCATGGGCATGGGGGCGCTGGTGGGCGGGCTGCTGTTCACCGCCTTCGCCGTCAAGGGCGTGGTATTCGGCGGCAAGGACAACGACCTGCTGCTGTCCATGCCCGTCAGCTCCACCATGCTGATGGCCAGCCGGGTGTCGGCCATCTATCTGGAAAACCTGCTGTTCGCCCTGTTCGTGCTGGCCCCCGCCGGGGCGGTGTGCACCTTCATGACCCAGAGCGGGGTGGGGCACAGCGTCCTGTTCTGGGTGCGGCTGGCGGTGGCGGTGTTCACCCTGCCCCTGCTGGACACGGCGCTGTCGGTGCTGATGGGGGCGCTGGTGGCCTTTTTATCCGCCAGGGTGACCCGGGGCGTGCTGGGGCAGAACATCGTGATGGCCGTATACATGGCGGCGGTGTTCTGGTTTGCCTTCAACGTCAACGGCATGATCGAGGGCCTGGCCGCCAATGCCGCCGGGGTGAAGGAGTCCCTGAGCTGGGCCGCCCCCATGCTGTGGATGGCGGACGGCATCATGGGCGATTGGGGGTTGCTGCTGGCCTTTGCCGCCTGCTGTATCGTCCCCTTCGCGCTGGTGGTATTCGGGCTGGGCAGGGTGTACCGCCAGGCGGTCACCGCCTTTGCGGCCCGGTCCGCCCGGAACGACTACAAGCTGTCCGCCCAGTCCGCCTCGGGGCAGAAAAAGGCCCTGCTGGCCAAGGAGGCCAAACGGTTCTTCGGCACCCCCATGTACTTCTGGAACGCGGGCATCGGCCTGATTATGCTGGTGGCCATGGGTGCGGCGGCGCTGGTGATGCAAAACGACCTGCGGGAGTTTATCGGCCTGCTGGGGGGCGCGCTGCCCGTCATGCCCATGGCGGCGCTGGCGATGGGCTTCTGCCTGTGCACGTCCGCCGTGGCCGCGCCGTCTATCAGCCTGGAGGGCAAGTATTTGTGGATTCTCCGGGAGGCCCCGGTGGATGAGCGGTCGCTGCTTTGGATCAAGACGGGCTTTGAGCTGCTGCTCAGCCTGCCCTGCACCGTCATTGGGGGGGTGTGCCTCATCATCGCCCTCCAGCTGACGGCGCCGGAGGGGGCGCTGCTGATCTTCTCCATGGCGCTGTTCGCCGGGTGCCACGCCGCCTTCGGGATGCTCATGGGCCTGACCTTCCCCAAGCTGGACGCGGTGAACGAGACGGTGGTGGTCAAGCAGAGCCTGGCCGTCATGCTGGACATGTTTGTCCCCATGGGTGTGCTGGGCCTGTGCGCCCTGCTGTACTGGCTGGGCGGCAGGATGGCCCCGGCGCTGGCGCTGGCCCTTCCGCTGGCCCTGCTGGCGGTATTTACGGGCGTGTGCGTCCTCATCCTGGTGAAAAAGGGGCCCGCCATGCTCAAGGCCCTGTAAGGGATAAAACTAAGAAGCTGTACCAATTAGGCGCTGTTTGAAAATTGGAAATATGCCCAGCGGCGAGAGATTTTTTCGCCAGACGAAGCCAATTTGGCGCAGGAATACTTGGTGTATTCCAAGGAAAATTGGCAATGTATGGCGGAAAAAGAGCCGCCGTTTGGGTATGTTAACAATTTTCAAACGAGCCCTAGCCGAAGTATGCAGCCTGGCGGCAATTTTTCCTCGCAAGGCTGTATGATGGGGTCTATTGGTACAGCTTCTAAAGGCCCGGGGCTTTCCCTTGACAGGGGAGGCCCCGGGCCCTATAATTTTCCCATGAAAACAGGAGGTATTTCGGATATGGAGCAGAACAGGCGGGTGCTGGTGGCCATGAGCGGCGGGGTGGATTCCAGTGCCGCAGTATGTCTTTTGAAGGAACAGGGGTACGCGTGCGTGGGGGTCACCATGAAGCTGCTGGGCGGCCCGCCGGGCGGCGAGGAGGACGCCCGGGAGGCGGCCCGCCGGATGGGGATCCCCCATTATGTGCTGGACTGTGCAGAGCAGTTCCGGCGGGAGGTGGTGCAGCCCTTTGCAGACGCCTACGAGCGGGGCGAGACCCCCAATCCCTGCGTATTCTGCAACCGGGCGCTGAAATTCGGGCTGCTGCTGGACAAGGCGGAGGAGCTGGGGTGCGCCTATCTGGCCACCGGGCACTACGCCCGGATAACGGACGGCGGCGGGGGGCCGCGCCTGCGCAAGGCCGCCGATTTGAGCCGGGATCAGAGCTATGTGCTCTACCCCATACCCAGGCAGCGGCTGGGCCGGGTGCTCTTCCCCCTGGGCGGGCTGAGCAAGGACCAGGTGCGGGAGATCGCCGCGCGGGCGGGCTTCCCCAACGCCCGCAAGCAGGACAGCCAGGACATCTGCTTCATCCCGGACGGGGACTACCTGTCCTTTTTGGAGCGGTATACCGGCAAGACATATCCCGCCGGGGACATTGTGGATATGGACGGGAAGGTGGTGGGCCGCCACCGGGGGGCGGCGGGGCTCACCCTGGGCCAGCGCCGGGGGGTGGGGGTATCCTCCTCTGGGCGCATCTATGTGTGCGCCAAGTGCATGGTCACCAACACCGTCACTGTGGGGCCGGAGGAGGCGCTGTACTCCCGCGGCTGCGCCGCCAGGGACTGGAACTGGCTCATAACGGCGCCCGCCGCCCCCTTTGAGGCGCTGGCCAAGACCCGCTACCGCCAGCGGGAGCAGCCGGTGACGGTCTGCCCGGAGGACGGGGGGGTGCGGCTGGAATTCTCCCAGCCCCAGCGGGCGGTGACCCCGGGCCAGTCGGCGGTGGTGTATGACCGGGACGGCGCGGTGCTGGGGGGCGGGGTCATTGTGTCCACCTGGGGATAGCCGTGTGCCTGGGGGCGCAGGCCCGGCCGGGCCTTTTCGACAGCCAAAAGCGGGACGCGCCGTGGGGGCGCGTCCCGCTTTGCTGCGTGATATGGGCCTGCCTGCCGTTTTTCTCAGGCGCTGTACCAATAGACCCCGGCACACATCCTGGCGGCAATTTTTCCTCGCAAGCCTGCATACTTCGGCTGCTGGTACAGCTTCTCAGTCGAGGGTGGCCAGCTCGTACTCCCGGCTGCCGATGCCCAGCGCGGCGGCGGCCTCTATGGTGTGGACGCCGTTGCGGGACTCGATGCGCTCAATGAGGTCCGCCTTGCCCGGGTCCTGGGAGGCGTACACCAGATCCAGGCAGGCCTGGTCCAGGGCCACCGGATCCAGGGAGGCGAGTATGCCGATATCGCCGATTTTGGGGTCGGCGGCCACGGCGCAGCAGTCGCAGTCCACCGACATGTTTTTCATCACGTTGAGGTAGGCGATCCTGCCCTGGAAGCGGTTGTGGATGGACCAGGCGGCGTCGGCCATGGCCTCCAGGAAGGAGTCGTGGTCGGCGTCCCAGAATTTTTCCATGTCGCCCGCGCCGTGGATATACTGCTTGCCCCGGGAGGAGGCGATGCCGATGGAGATGTTTTTCAGCGCGCCGCCAAAGCCCCCCATGGGGTGCCCCTTGAAGTGGGAGAGCACCAGCAGGGAGTCATACGCAGCCAGATGCGCGCCCACAAAGTTCTTTTGGATGACGCGGCCGTTGGGAATGGGCAGCTCCATGTCGTCCGTCTCGTCCAGGATGTCCACCTGGGCGGCGCTGAGCCAGCCGTGGCGCTCCATGGTGATCTTGTGGGCGTGGGTGGTGTTGCGCCCGCCGTCGTAGGCGGTATTGCACTCCACGATGACGCCGCCCACGTGGTCGATCATGGGCTTCATGAAGTCGGGGCGCAGAAAGTTCTGGTTGCCGGGCTCGCCGGAGTGGAGCTTGACGGCCACCTTCCCCTCCAGCTTGACACCCAGGGCGCCGTACAGCCGGAGCATGGCGGCGGGGGTGAGGTCACGGGTGAAATAGACGGTGGGTTTCATGTCGATCCTCCTCAATCAAGAATATTTTGTGCATATTCCCATTGTATATCAATGGGGACGGGCCGTCAAGGGGACTTTGACGGGGAGACGGGCGAATTACGGCTTGCAATCGCCGCCGCTCTATGATAAACTTTTAAAATATATACCAGAGCTGGTTTGAAAATTACCGGTATATCCAAACGACGGGCTTTTTCCCGCCATATGCCGTTGATTTGAAATGCACAAAGCATTTCTGTGTCAAAGCGCCCTGCCCGGCGAAAAAATCCCGCACCGCCGGGCACACCGTCAATTTTCAAACAGCGCCTTGACGGCGGACGCGGGTTTTGTCCGCCGGGGACGCACACCAAAAATAAGAAATAAGGGGATCGACATGAAGGTTCGACGCATTTTAACCGCTCTGCTGGCCTTTGTCCTTCTGGCCGGGTGCAGCGACCAGGCGGGGACGGACGGGCTGGACAGGGATGGATATATCGACCGGGTGGCGTTGGCGGAGACACGGGACGAGGCGGCGGCTCTTGCCGAAGCCCCCCATCCGGCGGCCGCCGTGCTCAAGCCGGAGGCCGCCGGAAAGCTCACCCAGGAGAACAGCCGGGCTGTTATCGACTACTCCAATTCCACCGACGGATATGTGATGGTCAAGTGCTCCGACGGCGGCAAGAAGCTGATGGTCCAGGTGTTCGGCCCGTCCTACGCCGACAGCGAGATCAAATATACCTATAACCTGGGCGGGGACGAGTGGACGACCTTCCCCCTGTCCGACGGGAACGGAAGCTATAAGGTGACGGTGTATGAGAACACCTCCGGCCAGAACTACGCCACGCTGCTGTCCGCCTCCTTTGAGGTGGCGATGGCGGACGAGTTCGCCCCCTTCCTGCGGCCCAACCAGTATGTGAACTACGAGGAGAACGCCGAAAACGCCATCGCCAAGGCCGCCGAGCTCACCAAGGGCGTCGGCGACCCGCTGAAAAAGGTGGAAGAGGTCTACAAATTCGTGGTGAACCATGTCACCTACGACAAGGAAAAGGCCGCGTCGGTAAAGTCGGGCTACCTGCCCGTGCTGGACGACACCCTGGCCAGCGGGAAGGGGATCTGCTTTGATTATGCGGCGCTGATGACCGGGATGCTGCGCAGCCAGGGCGTGCCCTGCAAGCTGGTGGTGGGCTACTCCGGCAGGCAGTACCACGCGTGGATCAGCGTGTGGACGGAGGAATCGGGCTGGGTGGACGGCGCGGTGTTCTTCGACGGCTCCACCTGGCAGCGCATGGACCCCACCTATATCTCCTCGGGCAAAAACAGCGCGGCGATCCAGAAATATGTGGGAAACGGCAAGAATTACAACGCCATGTACCTCTATTAAGCGAGTTGATTGAGAATGGGAAAGACGATCACAAATGGGGAGCTGTCCAGCCTGACCATGGAGCTGTCCATGCTCCTCCACGCCGGGATCGGCGTGGGAGACGCGCTGTCCATGCTCAGCGGGGAGGACGGCTATCGGGATTTGCTGGACGGGATGGCCCGGCGGGCCGACGAGGGGGAGCCGCTGTCCCAGTGCCTGCGGGAGGGGGGGCGCATCCCCGCCTATGTCTGCGGGCTGGTGGAGGTGGGCGAGGAGACGGGCCGCACCGAGGAGGCGCTGTCCGCCCTGTCCCGTTACTATGAGCGCAGGGCCCGGCAGGACCGGCAGGTGCGCGGCGCGCTGCTCTATCCGGCGGTGATGCTGGTGCTGATGCTGCTGGTTATCGCCGTACTGCTGGTACGGGTGCTGCCCATTTTTGACGACGTGTACGCCTCCCTGGGCGGGCGGCTGACCGGCGTGGCCGGGGGACTGCTGGCCCTGGGCCGGGGGTTGGACGCGGCCATGCCGGTGCTGTGGGTGGTGCTGGCCCTGGCGGTGGTGTTCTTTGGTGCCTTTGCCGGGGTGGAGTCCTTCCGGGACAGGGTGCTGGCCCTGTGGCGGCGTGGCCGGGGGGACCGGGGGGTGTCCCGCCGGATGAACAACGCCCGGCTCGCCCAGGCCATGGCCATGGGGATGGCCAGCGGCCTGCCGCTGGAGCGCTCCATGGAGCTGGCCGCCTCGCTGATGGAGGACGTGCCCCCCGCCCGGGCCCGGTGCGAGGACTGCCGCGCCCGGCTGGAGGGCGGCGCAAGCCTGTCCGCCGCCATGGGGGAGAGCGGGCTGCTGCCCGCCGGGGCCTGCCGCCTGCTGGAGATCGGCCAGCGGGGCGGTACGGCGGACGCCGCCATGGATAAGATCGCCCGGGATCTGTCCGAGGACGGCGAGGCCGCCCTGGAGGAGCTGGTCAGCCGGGTGGAGCCGTCGCTGGTGCTGGTGTGCTCCATCCTGGTGGGGGTAATTCTGCTGTCGGTGATGCTGCCGCTGATGCACATCATGAGCGCCATCGGGTGAGCCTATGGGGACGGGGAAAAAAATTTTGCGGGTGCTGCTGGCCCCGCTGGCAGTGGCGGCGGCGCTGGTGTGCTTTGCTGCGGCGGTGGACCGCCTGGAGGAGGGCCAGTCCGCCCAGCGTTTGCAGCAGGTGGAGCAGGCGGTGCGGCGCAGCTGCCTGTCCTGCTATGCCCTGGAGGGGGCCTACCCCCCTGACCTCAACTATTTGAAGGACCGCTACGGCCTCCAGATCGACGAGGACGAGTACATTGTGCGCTATTGTGCGGTGGCGCAGAACCTGATGCCGGACATCTATGTGCTGCCCGTGTCCCAGGGGGACGGTGAGCAATGAGCGTGAAAAGGCGTGGCTATCATCTGGAGGGCCTGATGGCCCTGCTGCTGTTCGGCGTGTTTGCGGTGTGCCTGCTCATTGTGCTGCTCACCGGCGCGGACAGCTACCAGAGGCTGACCCGGCGGGACCGGGCGTCCGATAACCGCCGGGTGTGTGTACAGTACCTGACCACCCGGGTGCGTCAGGCCGACGCCGCCGGAGGGGTGTCGGCGGGTGAGTTCGGCGGCGGGGACGCGCTGCTGCTCACCCAGGATATCGGCGGGACGCAGTACGTCACCCGGATTTATGTCAGCGGCGGCTATCTGATGGAGCTGTTCAGCGCGGCGGACAGTGAGATGTCCCCGGAGGACGGGGAGAAGCTGATGGCAGCCCAGGCTTTGTCGGCGTCGCTGTCCGAAGGGCTGCTGGAGCTGTCCGTCACGCCGGAGGACGGTAGGCCGGTGGAGCTGACGCTGTCCCAGCGCAGCGGAGAGGGGGGCGGGACATGAGAAGCAAGGCCCCATTGCTGCTCATGGAGCAAATGGTGATGCTGGCGGTGTTCGCCCTGGCGGCGGCGCTGTGCGTCCAGGCCTTTGTGCGCTCGGACGCGGCCTCCGCCCGGAATGAGGCCCGGGACGCGGCGGTGGTTCTGTGCCAGAACGCGGCGGAGGCCATCCGGCACAGCGGCGGAAATTTTAATGAAGTGGCGGAAAAGCTGGGCCTGGAATTTGGCCAGGGCAGCACGATGTTCCGCTATTACGACGAAAACTGGCAGCCCATTGATTTTGATACCTGCGGCATGGGCGCCCCCCCGGCAGCCTACAGCCTGAACATCCACGGTGTGCTGGACGTGCCGGACGGGGTGGGCAAGGCGTCCGTCTCCGTGTCCGAGGCGGAGGGAGAAGTGCTGTTCGAGATCGAGGTGGCCTGGCAGGAGGTGTTTTTCCATGGATGAGCGCAAGCAGGCCGAGCTGTCGCCGCCGCCGGTGGGGGGCGCGTCCCTGCTGGTGGTGTTCGCGGTGCTGTGCCTGACGGTGTTTGCGCTGCTCAGCCTGTCCACCGTGCGGGCCAACGGGCGGCTCAGCGAGGCCTCCGCCCAGGCGGTGGCGGACTACTACGCCGCCGACTGCGCCGCCCAGGAGATCCTGGCCCGCCTGCGGGCCGGGGAGGAGCCGGAGGGAGTGGACTTCAGGGGCTTCGGCGAGCTGTACGCCAGCTACGCCTGCCCCATCTCGGACCAGCAGGAGCTGCGGGTGGAGGTGCGCTTTCCCGATGTGCTGGATCTGGACAGCTATGAGATCCTGTGCTGGCGGGCGGCTCCCGTGGGGCAGTGGGAGAACGACGACAGCCTGAACGTCTGGGACGGGGAGGGCACATTGTTTTAAGAGAGGACGGACCATGCTATGGCGGAACTGCTGGAGTATCTGAACCGGGTGGTGAAGGACGAGGGCTCGGACCTGTTTATCATCGCGGGCGGCCCCGTGTGCGAGAAGCTGGGGGTGCGGGTGCGGCCCATCGGGGATGAGCGGGTGACACCCGAGGAGAGCGAACGGCTGATTGGCGCGGTCTACGCCCTGGCTGGGCGGCCCATCGACGGCTTCCGGGGGCGGGGGGACGACGATTTTTCCTTCTCCGTGGCCGGGCTGGCCCGGTTCCGGGTCAACGCATACCGCCAGCGGGGCTCCATGGCGGCGGTGATCCGGGTGGTGGCCTTCGGCATCCCGGATTGGAGAAGCGTGGGCATCCCGGAGCGGGTGATGGCTCTGGCGGAGGAGCGCTCCGGCATGATCCTGGTCACCGGCAAGGCGGGCAGCGGCAAATCCACCACCCAGGCCTGCATCATCGACCAGATCAACCGTACCCGGGAGTGCCATATCATCACCATGGAGAACCCCATCGAGTACCTGCACCGCAACCAGCGCAGCGTCATCAGCCAGCGGGAGATCTCCATCGACACTGAGGATTACCTGTCCGGGCTGCGGGCCTGCCTGCGCCAGGCCCCCGATGTGATCCTTTTGGGGGAAATGCGGGACCATGAGACCATCCTCACCGCCATGACCGCAGCGGAGACCGGCCACCTGCTCATCGCCACCCTCCACACCAAAGGGGCGGTGAACGCCATCGACCGCATCATCGACTCGTTCCCCAGCGAGCAGCAGGCCCAGGTGCGTATCCAGCTGAGCATGGTGCTGAGCACAGTGGTGTCCCAGCAGCTGATAGTGGGGGAGGGGGGACGGCTGACGCCCGCCTTCGAGGTGATGCGCGCCAACAGCGGCATCAAGGGCCTGATCCGGGACGGCAAGAGCCACCAGATCGACAACGCCATCGCAGCGGGCGGGGCGGAGGGTATGATCTCCATGGACCAGTCCATTTTGGCCCTGTGCCAGGCGGGCAGGATCAGCCGGGAGACGGCCCTGGCCCATGCGGACAACCCGGATTTGCTGCGCCGCCGGCTGGGATAGGGGGACAAGCTATGAAAAACGCCGCCGGAGCACTGCTCCGGCGGCGTTTTTGGCAGCTGGGATGGAGAACTCAGGCGGTCCCCGCCTCCCGGGAGGCGGGGAACTGCTCCACATGATATCGGAGCCCGGCGGTGGTGAAGGCGGTGTACAGCACGTCGAAGACATTCAGCTGGGAAATGCGGGAGGAGCTGGTGCCGTCGTGGAGGGTGGCCGTGTCATCGGTGGTGTAAAGCCGGTAGTCGGCCAGATCCGCCACCGGGGAGGGGGTGCAGCGGGTAATGGCGATGATAGGGGTGCCGTTTTCCCGGAGGGCCCGCATGGACTGGATGACCTCCGCCGTCTCGCCGGAGAAGGACACCACAATGGCCAGATCCTGGGGGCCGGAGTTCTTGGCCTGGAGCAGCTGGGAGGACCAGTCGTCATTGATGACGCAGGGCTTGCCCAGGCGCAGGAACTTCAAATAGGCGTCCCTGGCGGCATAGAGCGACGCGCCCAGCCCGAACAGCAGCACCGTCCTGGCGCTTGTCAAGCGCTCCACGCAGGCGTTCAGCGTTTCGGCGTCCAGCAGGTTTTTACTGTCCTCTAGGGAGAGGATATTTTTTTGGGTGACCTTTTCCACGATGTCCTCCATGCTGTCGGAGGGGAAAATCTCCTGGGGGGACTGCCCCGCATGGCTGAAGCGCCGCACCGCCACCTCGCAGGTGACGGCCTGGCGAAACTCCTTGTAGCCGGCAAAGCCGATGCGCTGGCACATGCGGATGATGGTGGAGGGGGAGGCAAAGGTCTTTTCCGCCAGTTGGTGGATGCTCAGGCCCATGGCCTCGCCCTGATGGGTCAGCAGATAGTCGGAGACGGCCCGCTCCGTAGCGCTCATGGAGTTTTGGGTCTCCCGCAGCTTCAGCAGTGCGCTTTTCATTTTTCTCTCTCCTCTCCGCCCCCGGACGGGGGGCGCAGCCTAGGCGCTGTTTGAAAATTGGAAATATGCCCAGCAGCGAGAGATTTTTTCGCCAGACGAAGCCAATTTGGCGCAGGAATACTTGGTGTATTCCAAGGAAAATTGGCAATGTATGGCGGAAAAAGAGCCGCCGTTTGGGTATGTTAACAATTTTCAAACGAGC
>Ga0209064_1000615_pt1 | contig 75626 bp, 73 predicted proteins | sample Inofromicrocosms_FD_187498 | JGI IMG/M metagenome (GOLD analysis project Ga0209064, IMG submission 187498) | Mouse cecum microbial communities from Vienna, Austria - Inoculum for glucosamine and mucus D2O microcosms (SPAdes) (version 2) | ecosystem: Host-associated > Mammals > Digestive system >...
TACCGCTATTTCGATGAGATCAATGCTGATCCGATTGTCTATCATTGGACATATAAAATGGACGAAATTGATCCTGATGAAGCGGCAGCTTTTTAAACTATCAACAACTTAATATTTGCTGTACTAGCTGTTCTGGCTCTTACAGCCCCATACAATTCATCTATATCTCCTGCCATGGCAGAGCCAAAATCGGCAACATCGCCATTGGCATAAGCATAGGCGTCCTGGGTCTTGCTGTCTGCGCTGGCACATACAAGGTAAACCAAAGCATGCTTGAAGGAGTCATAGTCTTCCAAAAGCTGCGCATAAATCGCTTCTTCATCTTCTGTAACATAGTTTTCATATTCTTCTAAATATGTTTCTAGTGTTACTTCTTCTTCCTTGATCTGTTCCACGACGGCAATCATGGTATTGTAGTCCGTTGCCACAATATGGGACAGTGCCATTTTATGAATGTTGGTAGTTGTATGGCGGATATTCTGTAGTATCTCCAACCCTACCATATCGTTATCTACAATTTCCGCAGCATTGAAATTTACGTTGTTGATACCGATAACCGACAGGGCATTGGAAATCAATGCCACAATTCCCAAAAGGATAATCGGAAGTATCAGGCGTTGTTGTATCGTAAGTTTTTTCTTCATCTTACATTAACAAATCCTTTCTACATATTTATTTATCTTGCAGAAACGCCTTCTGCCATCTCATCTAACTGTGCCTGTAAACTTTGGCCGGAAGGATTTCCTGCCGCCATATTTCCCGCAAATTTTGAGACAGGATCCCAGAACTTGCCGCCTACCCGCTGAAGCTGGGAAAATTCAGACTGCTCTAAAAGAGCAACGATTGCCGGCGACTGGCTGACCTCTGCGGAATTTGCAACCGCAATGTTGGACGGCCCCTGCCCGCGCATTTCAAAACGCAGCTGCTGATTCTCTTCATTCGTTATCCATTCGGCAAGCCGGGACGCCCATTCCGGATACTTTGAATAAGCATTTACACCAATCAGTTTACAGCCGGAAAAAGAAGCCATCTGTACCTGTCTGCCGTCACAGGTATAGGTCGGCAGCTTGACGGCTCCCACATTCGCTCCCCAGGCCTCCTTTATGGCAACGGAATTCCACACGCCGCTGACGCCTGCGATTACCGTGCCATTCTTTACTCCATTAAGAAATTCTTCGTCTGTATAACTGGCAAACCCCGGTTGTTCTGCAATCCGAAGCATTGCCTGCGCCACATCAACGCCCCGAATGTCCCCGTCTTTCTGATTCCATGTACAGTAGTTGGTAATTCCGTCATCGTTAAGCCCGACTTGAAGCCCTGTGTTTCCAAAAAAAGAATAGACATACCATGCCGAAGTCCAATCCATGGTAAACAGTTTTCCGTTTGCAGCCGCAGCTTCTAATATACCATCCAGCGTCTTGGCCTGTTCTTCTGTAATATATTGCTTATTATAATATAAGAAATATCCGTTATCTGCGGTCAATGGATATGCATACAGCTGATCGTTTACCAAAGCCGCCTCTACCGTACTTGAAAGATTTCTATTCCTGATCTCATCTGCATTCTCAATAGGCGTCAATGCCCCTGCTGCTGCCAGCGTATTTAACTGATCATCTGCAAAGGTAAATACATCTGCACCATCCTCCAGTCCACCGATCAATGCATCTTTGCACTGGGATTCTCCCTGTACCTCAAAGGAAATCTGAAAATCTGCCTGTCCCTGGTAGTGTATCTGAAAACTCTGGATGATCTGGTTCATCAGTTCCTCATCTTCCTCAGCTCCCCAGACAACCAGCTCAACTGGTTGGAGTTCTTCATTCTCCAATTTTGTTTCTTCCGTCACGCTGCATCCCGTAAATGCGGCGGCACATAGAATACCATAGAGCAATCCCCATATTCTTTTTCTCATACATTTTTCATCCCTTATGTTTCCGATTTTTCTGCAGTCATTATATCACTGACGAGGGCTGTTTGCAATATTTACAGGCACCGGCTGACAGGAGAACAGCATGATTTTGTTGGGGCTGGTTCGTATTAAGCAACGGGAAGTTTTTGTCAGGTCTGATTCTGAATTTCAAGTCACTTTTGTCCTGTAAAACAAAAAATTTCTTCGAACATCATCTTCATTTTGTGGAAATATAAACCAATGCACTCGCTCTGATTCCGCATAGAATTCATCTAAGATACGATTACATTCCTCTTGTTCTTCTCTTGTACCTGAACTAAATCCTCCCTCGTTCGGTAATTTATCCGCCGGAGCAATCATTAAATATTTTAATTCTTTCGTTGGTCCCCTGCTCATATGTCGTCAACACATAATCATATTGTATTTCCCCTTCTTTTCATCCCTAAGATAATATACAATATCTGTGTTTTCTTCCTAACTTATTATCAGATTTTCAATAGGTTTCTCTCGTGCATCATTAAGTGACAAGGAATCACTATTGCTTTTTTCAGATAGGTCATCCAGATTGTGCTGAGGTTTTATCCAACATATTCCACTTAATAGCAATGCACAAACAAATATAACAAGATAATATTTTTTCATATCTACCTCTTACTAACCATAAATACAGAATAATTCCCACCTGACAAGTCATTCTCTTGTAAACAGATACCAATTTTCAGCAGCCGCTTGGTACTCTGACAAATTTGAAAACCAATCATCTGATATACCGTACAATTTACCAGCCCTGTTTCTATTGCTTTGTTATATAATAATACTGTGTTTTTAAAAAATTAAGAAGCTATCTGCCAGGTCATGTTTACTTAATACTCCTCTTTACCCGCCAATCTGCCCTTATTGTCAATGTTAATCTGATTTTAATATCCAACTTCTCATTTACTCTGCAATAAAGCTTTTGTATGATTTTCCCGTACACGAAGGTATTAAGTATACCAGCTATTAAATCAAGTACCGAGCATGGTAGGAATGACCTTGCTGTAATGAGTATTGAAACTTACAAAAAACTTACTTTAAACATCCGCCACACACAGTCCTCCCCATCCCGTCTTATCATCCGGCACCTCCCCCGTCCCCGACAATTCCTTCGCATGCCTGCACAGCCACGCCTTCATCTTCTCCCCGTACAGATAAGGATCGATACCGCCCAATATTGCCCTTTCCATCAAAATGGCCGCCGCTCCCGTCACAAAGGGAGTTGCAAAACTGGTTCCGTCAAAACGCTGTAACCCGTAGGCATTTTCCGCCAGGATCCCTACGCCGGGCGCCGAAATTTCCGGTTTTACCACACTGATATATCCCTCCGAAAGTCTCGTCACAAATCCTCTTCCCGAAAAATCCGCATATGCTTCATAAACGCTGTTATATGCTCCTACGGTAACGACCCGCTCCGCCGTGGAAGGAATCGTCAGCGTCTGTTCCGGCGTAGGACTCAAAAACCTTGTATCCGTTCCCTTGATCTGGGATGAAGGCATATAAAGACTATAGTTTCCCGATACCAGCCTTGTAGGCCGAATCCTCAGTCTCCACACCCCTTGGTTTACATAAGTCGAAACCGGTATAAAATCCAAGAATACCTCCTGGTTCACACTATAAGGCTGGGGCGCACCGACAAAGATCAGCAAAGATGTATCGGAAAGCTGTCTCCTAATGGTAAGTCCCATATCGCTTTCCGTGCTGAAACGAAAAGAATCTCCCGAAGGAGATTGCAAGGTAATTTCATAGCTGTCCACAAAATTCAGCCACATCTGCAGATTAAATTCTCTTTCATAAGCGCCTATGGTAAATTCCACTACCCGTTCTCTTTCATAGGGCTCTATGACGCCCGCCGCATGTCCGCCCGCCGCGCCTTCATTGCCGCTTCCTACACAGAACACGGTCCGTCCCATCTCCGCCATATTGTTGATATATCGCTCGATCAACGCCGTCCCGTCATGGGCGCCGTAGGTATTTCCAAAGCTTAAATTTACCGCCAGGGGCATTTGAATCTGAATGCCCTTATTGACCGCATAATCCACCGCCCGCATTAAGGATGTGGTAAGCGGGAAACTGCTGTTTGCCCCGGTATTCAGCTTTACGATGATCAGGGAAGCCTGGGGCGCCATGCCAATCAGATTGACGTCCACACTTCCGTCAGCCCGCCTGCCATTCCCTGCTGCGATAGCCGTTACAGCGGTTCCATGCCCCGAACTATCCGGAGTCGGACGATCTGCCGGGTCACGATCATCATTTAATAAGATTTCATCCAGATCTTCCTTGGTATATTCACGATCCTGTGTCTGGTCCAGATAATAAAGCACCCTGCTGCTTCCGTCCGGATTGCGGAAAGCGGGCATTTCAAAGGACAGCCCGCTGTCTATGACTGCAATACAGATCCCGTTTCCTTTATATTCATTGCCCAGATTGCCGCTGTAAAGACAGCTTGCAAAATTCCCGGCTCCATCGTTTGCATAAAGCCGTTTGGGCTTTTCCACAAATTCTATTTCTTCTAATGCCGCCAACGCCTCAATATAACGCTTGGGCAGAGTAATGATCCCGTAGCCTGCGGATAAGATCTCCACCCTGATATCCTCTCCTGCAATACGGGAAATATCCCCGTGGAACTTTACGATGACCTCCCAGTGCTCATTGTCCGCATCCGTTCCGGCACGGAGCACGGGGGAAGCCATTCTCTCCTCTTGCGTAGCATCCAGGGACAAATTCAACAGATTTTCCGCTTTTTGATTTTCAGGCATATGCACTCCACTGCCATTTTCTATCATTTTATTGAATCGCGCTTTAATGAGTGCCTGTCTTGTGTCTTCGCCTTTTTCTGCCTATCATAAAAAGGTGTAAAAGTTATAATCACTCAATAACCTTTACCCCATCTTTCATATCTCTGTAGTTTTCAACTCTTCTTCTGCTTTATTACAGTCGATTCGTAATATGTAACCGTCAAATATAGTCATGTCAACACGGTTGTGGTACCTATTGTAATTTGCGGAAATAAAATACATATCATCAACTTCTTGCATTCTAAAATTTAAGCATATCTCTCAGTTCAATTATCTTTTCCTTATTTGTTATTTGATATTATAGTTTTTTCTTTCCCTCATTTTTGCCCTTACCAACACTTGTAATCATGAGGAAAACGATATAAAATCCTCAAATCAGAGGTTTAGCAATTTATATTACACTGTATGTAAAGTTTTATCTCCCTTTGTTGCTGTGTATGAACCGATAATTGTCTTTTGCTGATTGATTACAGCAGATCACAACCATAAACAAAGTCTATTCCGTTATCGTGAATATTCTATAGCCACTCTATTAAGAGTATGTCTTCATAGACTTATCTTTCGGGATCTCGAAATACCACATTCAACCGCTCTTCTTTTCTTCCATGTTTCATTCCCCTTCCAGTACCAGCCTCTTAAAGCATTCTCCTCTTTTTTCAAAATCCTTGAAAATCCCGTAGCTGGCTGCCGCCGGGGAAAGAATACAGCTACCGCCCTTTCTCGTAATCTCCTTTGCCAAAGCCACCGCATCCTGTAAATGCTCCACCACATATAAGCGATCTTTTCCTGCAAAATCAGGCATGTTTTCCATGATCTCCCGGTAGATCCGCTTTCCTGTTGCTTCCATTAATATGATATGCGCTACCTTGGAGGAAGCAAGATATTCTTCCAAGTTTACATAACTTATATCCCTGTCCATACCGCCGATGAGGACCGTATCAGCATTTCCAATGGTATTAAGGGCCTGTATGGTAGTCTCATCTATCGTGGATATGGAATCGTCATAATAAGCCACGCCGTCCACCGTTCCGATATACTGCAGTCTGTGGGGAAGGGGCACATAGGATACAAGCCCCGCTCCGAACTGCCGGTCGTTAATCCCCAGATCACAGCAGATAGCGTAAACAAAAGCAATATCCAGATAATTATGGGCTCCTAAAAGGCCGGTCTTTTCCACCGGAATCTCAAAGTCTCTTTGGCCATAGAAAATATGGGCTCCTTTTAAAATAACGTCCGCCTTCGATTTTATGTCAACCGTATTGTCCGATACGTCTTCTTTGCCGCATACGCTCTCCTTATCCCCTTCGTCTTCCGCCTCCACAAAAATACATGCCCCTCTATGACTGTTCTCCCCGGGCGCAACGGAAGGATGGACATACAGCAGGTCTCCCGGCATCTGGTTTTCATATATTTTTTCCTTGGAAGCCACATACTTTTCCATCGTCCCGTAGTGGTCTAAGTGTTCTTCATAAATATTGAGCAAAACGCCACGTCTGGGCGAAACCGTCATATATTCAAGCTGATGACAGGACAATTCCAGGATGAGCAGGGAATCCTTTTCTATTTTATGGACAATATCAAATACGGGGATTCCGATATTCCCTGCAAGCTGAGCAGGCACCCCGGATTTTTTTAGGATATGATATAAAAGGGTTGTTGTGGTACTCTTTCCCTTGGTTCCGGTAATGCCTATGATCCTGTCCCTGTAAGCCTCAAAGATTAACTGCATCTGGGATAAGATTTCCGCCTTATATTCTTCCACCGGCTTTTTCAAAACGATTCCCGGACTTTTCATAACCAGGTCATAATCATCCATTGCCTTCTGATAATCCGGCCCGCAGATAAAATTGATTTCCTCAAAGCCCGCCGCCTGCACCTCTGCAGTCTCCTCATTAAGATATGAAAGATCCTTTTGGGAAAACTCCTTCAAATCCCCTACGGCCAGCTCTTTTGCACCCCCCGCTTCCAAAAACAGCTTCAGGGTGGACCTGCCTTCCCTGCCGAAGCCTAAGATCAATACCTTTTTATTTTCTATTCTTTTCCTGATATGGTCAATCACGATATACGCCCCTCTTTTTCAATTCCGCCACAAATTTATCTTCAAATGCTTCCGGCAGCAGGTTTTCATGGTCATAATAACTAAAATAGGCCTCGCACGCCGGCAGGTTTTCCTCATAACATCCCAGCTCTTTATAAAGCCTGAACAAATAAGGAAGCTCCTTTTCTTTTGGATAATCCCTGATCGTAAGGGCTATGGCCGCATTGATCTCATCCCGGCTTCCCACACATTCAAAGGGCTTTTCCTTAGACAGACCGATCAACTGCTTAAAATACGCCTCCATCCCCGGATTCTCCGCCATATTGGCGCCAAAGATTTCCGCAAGCCTCTCCTGGGTAAGAAAAGGCGATAGGATCAGCCAGACAAAGAGACATTTGGAGCACCTGCCGCACCAGATATTCTCCTTGCTGCCCGCATTACAGCTTTTAAATACATCATGGTATGCGGGGATTCCTGCAAAAAAGGCCGCAATCTGAAATTCGCTTAAAGGGCGCAGTAGACTGAAATAATAAGTGCCGCTTCCTAAATATTCCTTCTCGTATTCATGAAAATCCTTTTCGAACTGAAAGCTCTTAGAATACTGGTGGTTTACATAACTATCCTTTACGGTGCTTTCATTGGCGCTGGATTCATTGGACAATACGATATAAGTCAAACCGTGAAGGTATGCCGTAATCGTAGCCGAAAATGCCACGATCGCCGAAAAAGGCGTATGCCCGTTTAAATATCCTTCCTTATTCAACTGCAGCATGTTGGCATCCAGCGTTCTTTTTACCGCAATGACCTGCTTCTCTCCATATCCTGCCGCTTTTGCCGAATCTATGGTAGCTCCCCTGGGATTGATGATATAACAGCAGTTGTTATCCTTCTGTTCCCTTAAGATTTCCAGGGAAACAGAGGAATCCTTCCCCCCTCCCACAGGAACCAGGCAGCCGCCTGATTCTTTATGGGGCAGGCTGTCTTCTGCCACGCCTTGACACCGTACATTTTTTTCTGCTTTGGCACGCATCGCGTCTTTCTCCGGACGCCAGATCTCTCCCAAAGCCTTTATATCCATAAAATCCTCTTCGTTTTCTTCAATGCCGTTGGTATAATAAAACTCCCCCAGACCGTTAAAATAGAGGCGCTTCCACCATTTTACCTGCTCCTCTGAAAGTCCCCAGGGTTCCACGATCACTTCTTTGGGGCAGGCAGTCTTCCAGTAGCTGACTAACTCCACCATTCCTAAGGAAAAGACCATGTTTAAAAAGGTCCCGTCCTCCCCGAGGTTTTCCCTCTCACAGGGTATTTCCCAGCAAGGGGCAAAGGAGGAAAGTCCCGGGATTTCAAAATCATAGGTAAGACATACCTTTCCCGGCTCCTCCGACATTTCAAATCCGTGATAAATAAACTGTTTATAGGTTTCCCTGAGTCCCTGATATGTTTTCATGCTGTTCCTTTCTCATAAAAACCCGGCTTATCTGCAAGGATGCAGAACGCCGCTCTTTTTTGTTACCTGCTATATTATAAATCAATTTTCCGGCTGTGACAACGCAATCTATCTGTCGATTTTTCATGACAATATGAAATTTACTTCAAGCTAATATAATGTTATAATTATCAATATCGTATTGCTTTAACAAAAGTCAAACATAACGAAGGAGAACAAAGCATGACAGATAAGATATCCGGCCCATCCACAGACTCCATCCGTGTTTCGGAAAATTTAAAAGAAATAAAAGACCATGGAGATTTCGAATATCCCGTTGGAGTATATGAAGTCAATATGAAAAATATGTATATGGAAACAGTCAGGTGGCACTGGCATGATGAACTGGAAATGATCCTCATTCACGAAGGATGCGGTAAATTCCACGTAAGGGATGACTCCTATATTTTATCAGAAGGCCAGGGACTGTTTGTCAACCAGGGAATGCTCCATTCCTTCAGCATTGCAGAGGGCAGCGAAAACTGTATTTATTCTTCTGTGGTTTTCCACCCCTCTTTCCTGTTTTCCTACAGCCAGACCAAGCTGTGCTCCATTTATCTTCATCCGGTCATCAGCAATCATTCCCTGGCAGCACTTCCTTTATCGGAAGATGTCCCCTATGAGAAAGATATTCTGAACTTATTGCAGCAGATCATTCAGATCAACAGGGAACGGCAGTACTGCTATGAACTGTATACCAAGGACTGCCTGATGCGGCTCTGGATCATCTTACTGGAACGCTATATCAGCAAAAATGGGATTTCTTCAGAGGCGAAAGACAGCCGCATCAGCATGGATGAAGCCCGGGCAAAGGAAGCCATCCGTTTCATTGAAGAACACTATGCGGATCCCATTTCCCTGGATGATATCGCCGCCTCCATCCACGTGAGCAGAAGCGAATGCTGCCGTTGTATCAGGCGGTGTATGAAAATGACTCCTTTCGAGTATTTGATGAAATACCGCATCTTTATTGCCGCAGGCCTGCTCTGTGACAGGGATTTTGATGATTCCTTGGCAACCCTGGCTTCCAGGGTCGGTTTTAACAGCAGCAGCTATTTTAATAAATTATTTAAAAAATATATGAATTGCACCCCTACCCAGTATAAAGCCAGACAGCTTGCAAAAGCGGAAAAAACGCAGCCCTGATCCGGCTGCGTTATATTATCAGTCATGTTGATTTTTTGCCGCTGCTCCTTTCTTCGGCTCTTAAATCACTTTGTGGTAACAACACCCTTTTCCTGCAAAAATACGGGATAATAGGACAGCTTGGCTTTCCTCAGGCCTTCCGCTCCCGTGTCCTCTTCCCTGTTGATATAACGGTAATCCGCCGCTTCATGGAGCACAAACTGCTGGTTGATAATGGGATAGGCTCCCTGAATATCGGCATATGCTTTTTCGATATGGACCACAAAGGTATCGTTGCAGAGCTTTTCCCCGATGCTGAAGGCGACCACCCTGCCATCTGCCCGGATGAGCCCTCCCGTTAGGTTTAAATCTTCCAGTTCCTTTAAAGCCCTTAAGGTTACGCAGAACTCCTCATTTTTCTCAGGGTCACTGTCGCACCCGTTCTCCTTCCGCCAGTTTTGCGCCAGCTCTATACATTCCTCTCTATTTTCCCCGTTGATCCTTTCATATTGATAATCGGGATAGGCCTTGATGAAATTGTTGATGTGGTTCCTCTTTCCATGAAGCTTCTTCCCGCTTAAGGAAATAAGCTTTTCGGATTCATAAACATAATCTGCCCAGTCCCTGTCATAAGCGATCTGAAATTTTCCGGGATACATCCCGTTCAGCGATTCAAACTGCTCCGGCGTTACGGAATGCATACAAAAAGGCTTCTTTTGTTCCTCAAAGTATTGAATCAGCCTGTCCACCGTTTTTTTAACCTGATCCTTTCCTATGGGATAACTGACCGAAAGCCTGTCCTCTCCCGATTTAAACACCAGATTTCCTTCTATCACACAATACTTTGTTCCATAAAAGGGCGACCACAAAAGGTTATTGGTAAAGGAATGCTCGCAGCTTCTGGACTGTTCTCTTTCATAAAAGCCCTGAAACAGCTCCCGCTTTGCCTCTGTGATCTCTTTCCATTCAAAGTCTGACATATTCGTAATCCTTTCTTTTCGTAAGTTGCCGTATTTCCCTATGTCCTAAAGGACACAGGTATCCCTAAAGGACGCTCTGCATTTATGGAGTTTCCGTCATTTACAGCCGGCGCTTCCTGCATCCTCTAACACATCAAAGGCGTCCCCCTTTGCCCAGGGGCTGCCCACATCGCATCTGCCGTGATGATAAGCCTTTGCACTCTTTCCCGCCTTAACTTCATCCGATACCGCCACATTCAGCCTGCTGATATCGGAATTTCCGAATTTTTCCAATATAGCCAGCATATTTTCAATATCCTCGTCGCTGACCTCCTCCTGTTTCTTTTTTTCCTCTTCCTCTGCTGCCAGAAGATCCATAATAAAAACCGGTTCTCTATTGTTTCCTTCTCTATCCATCTTAACACGACCTCTCCAAAATATCCGCAATCTGTCTGCTGGCCGTCCCGTCTCCATAAGGATTGACCGCCTGACTCATCTTATCATATATTTCGTGATTTTCAACCAAAAGTTTAAATTCCCTGGAAATATTTTCTTTCTTTGTCCCTGCAAGCTGCAGCGTCCCCGCTTTCATTCCTTCCGGACGTTCCGTGGTATCCCTCAGCACCAAAACGGGCTTCCCTAAAGCCGGCGCTTCCTCCTGGATCCCGCCGCTGTCGGTCAGGATCAGGAAACTACGTTCCATCAGATTATGGAAATCCACTACCTCCATGGGTTCGATCAGCTTTACCTTGTCCATGCCTGCAAATACCTGATCTGCGGCTTCCCTCACTATGGGGTTATAATGAACGGGGTAGACCATTTTTAAATCATTATGCTCCAAAAGCACTTCCCTGATTCCTTCAAAAATTTCATAAAGGGGCTTTCCGAGATTTTCCCTGCGGTGAGCCGTCAGCAAGATAAGCCTTCCGCCATCCGTCCATTCATCGATTTCCTTTAAAGCAGGGCTGAAATGGCCCCGTGAGACTGTTGTGGCAAGCGCATCAATTGCCGTATTTCCCGTAACAAAAATCCGTTCTCTTTTCTTTCCCTCCTTCAAAAGATGCCCGGCAGCCGCCTCTGTAGGAGCAAAATGGAAAAGAGCCATACTGCCGATGGCCTGTCTGTTAAACTCCTCCGGATAAGGGGACTGTATATCATAGGTCCTAAGCCCCGCCTCCACATGTCCTATGGGGATATTTTCATAAAAGGCCGCCAGGGCGCTGGCAAAAGCCGTGCTCGTATCCCCGTGTACCAGCACCATATCCGGCCTTTCCGCCTCATAGATTCTTTTCATACCTGATAGGACCTTTTCCGTAATGTCAAACAGGGTCTGTCCTCTTTCCATGATCTTAAGATCGTAATCCGGCACGATCCCGAAACTTTTAAGCACCTGTTCCAGCATTTCCTTATGCTGTCCCGTAACGCATACGACCGCCTGAAAAGAGTCCCTTTTTTTTAATTCCCTGACGAGAGGGCACATTTTTATGGCCTCCGGCCTGGTCCCAAAAACAAGAATCAATTTCTTTTTCATTTTTACCTCCATGGGTCGGGCAAACATTCCTGCATGTTCATCTGACCCTCAAATCATATTCCGTTAACCTGCATTTTCTTCCCCACAGGGCCGTTTTTTCTTTTTTCCGGAAAACACGGACCATATCCACGGAACCGCCGCCATCAAAAGGCCCAGGAGACTTACAAAGATTCCCGGCTTTAACAGGGGATAACGGAACGTGATCCTCGTCTCTCCCGAAGCCGTTTTAAGCAGATTATTCTGCCGTTCTATGGGTCTGTCGGAATCAAAAATATCCTGATAGGCCAGCGTGGTATTGATCACAGCCTTTTCATATCCGCCTTCCGCTCTGATGGTAAGCCCTTCTGCATCCGCCTCATATGAAAGAACAACCAGCTTTCTGAAAGGAAGCTGCTCCACAGGGATACAAAGAAGCTCCGTCATGACCGAAAGCGCCTCTTCATCTCCGGTCTCTGTGGCATGATACATCAGATTCAGCCCCAGATAGCAGATATTTTCGTGATTCGGATCCACGCCTGCAAAGACCAGTTCCTCCCCTTCAAAGGAAAATCGTCCGGTAATGTCCATATTGCCTGTAAGATACCCTGTATTCCACAGGGTGTTATCTTCCGAAAACTCCCTTAGGAGGATTTCCCTGTTGTTATAATACAGCATGGGAAAGCGTTTGTGAAAGGTAACAGGCATTGCCGTGATCCCCAGAAAAGTCTGCTGCTTCGTTTTCTCGTCGGCAGGCACATGGGTCATATCCAAAACGACCTTAACGCCCTTATCGGACGCATCCTGTAAAAGCTTTTCCGCCTTTTCCCTGTCCCGGTAAGAAAATCCGCTTAAGAATACGGCCTTATATCCGCAAAGCTCTTCTAACGTATAATCATCCAAATAATCGGAATTTCCCTCTGTAAAGCCCGGATAATATAAGGTCATGATATTTGCGTAGCTGCCCACTGCAAGCCCATGGTATTCCGTTACAGTCCCGAAGGATTTTGGAGTATCTTTTTTGAATATATACGCCACTTCGGTTTCCGCCGTTTTAAAATAGCCGCTGGCTTCTGCCCCCGCCAAAAGATCTTCATAGGTCTTTCCCTTTTTTCCGATATACTGCTTAAACACAAGGACCGTATCATTTCCTAACTCCAGACAGCGGTCAAACAAATATACATAGGCTTCATTTTCCAGGGCCGTATTCAGCATCACAATATTTTCACTCGTTGCGGCTCCCTGCCAGGCCCATCCATAAGTATAATCAACTGCCCCCTCTCCCCTGCAAAGCTCATAGGAGGGGTAAGAACCCAGACTGCTCAAATCCATAAGCGCGGCTCTCTGCACCGTCAGCTCTTTTACCTCTTTTGTATTGACCACCGCATTTTCTGAGGCTTCCGTCAGGTATCGGTCAAACATAAACGAAGGAACACAATCCGCTATGAGAAGAAGCACCGCCAGCGCACCGTACCGGACTTTCAGGCTTTTCCACTCCAGCATGGAGAGGAAGAAGAAACCGTACACGATCGTTGCAAAACGCATCATCCAGAAAAGCTGGTTTAAGGGCATCTTTCTTAAAACAGGAAGCAGCGCCGGCGTTGTCAAAATAAGAATCACAAGGCTTAAAATAAATCCCGCTTTCTTTTTATTCTGCGCCAGTAAAATGCCTGCCACAGACAGAAAAGTTACCGCAATGCCGTAATAAAATGTATCGGTTATGCCGCCTATCCGGTTCATGGGATTTAAAGACACGGACAAATGATACATCAAAGATTCCATGACCTTAGAACCGGCTTCCGGGTTCATGGATACCATACCGCCGGATAGAGCGGGAAGCAGCCAGATCCCGGTTATCATGATGCCGCAGACCATACTCCATAAAATCCGGACGCTTCTGCCAAATCTTCTGTTCTTAAAGTAGTCAAACAGCAGGAACAAAAACGCCCCCACTCCCGCCATTGCCGCTATCATCACATGGGAAAGAGTGATCATCGCCATTGTGAGTACGATCCCCGGTAAAGCCGCTTTTTTTCCTTCCCTCAAATATCTCCACAAAAAGTAGATCAAATAGGGGATGATGATTCCCGTCAGCATACGCGGCAGATTTCCTTCACAAAAAAATACCCGGAAATTTTCCGGCATAAAAAACCAGAGCAGGGCAAAGGAAATCCCCATATAGGGCTTTTCTCCCCTTCTTCCCATGAGAATAAAAGGGACGCCTCCAAAAAACAGGGATACTCCCGCAAAGAGATAATACGCTACGATCAGGCTGCCGTCTTCTATAAAGATCAAAAACGCCATCAGATAATAAGGAAGGGGCGCCCAGTAACGATACAGCTGAATGCCGTTATACCAGCTGCTTTCATAAAGGGGATAGAAATTTCCCTTTTTTATGTTTTCATACATGATCTCCGATTTGAATAAATGCCCCCAGATATCGTTTCCCGAAGGACCGATCCCTTTGTTTTTTAAAAAGATCACATAGCAGATGCTAAGGACTGCCAGAAGCAGAAGGCCGGCGAAAAATATGAAATTTTTCCATGAAAAGATAAGGCCGCTTTCCCGCTTTTTATTGTTTTTTTGCACTCTTGATCTCCTTTAACAGCATATCAGTCAATGTATTGAGGGACTGGGTATCCGCGTTTTCTCCCTCGTCGATCAGACTGATCACATAGGAGCGCGCAGGCGTCTCGCTCATTTCCATCATCAAAAAAATCCACCCTTCTTTATTGAGGATTTCTACAAGCCGGTCCTTAAAATATTCACAGCAGTTTTCCAGCGTGGGATTTCGTACGTCGAAGGGTTTTATCTCATTTAAAAGCCGGTCCTGGAATGTTTCCATAAATTCCTCCACCTTTCGTTCCAGCACATAAAACTCCACAAATTCATCCCTGCCCTTTATCACGTTTAAGGTAATCTCCCACGTATGGGGATGTACCTGTCCCATAACGCCGTCCCGGTATATGGCGTGTCTGGCATTGAGATAAAATTTAAATTTATATTGTTTATACCGCATAAAATCTATTCCTCCTGGTTTTTTAAAAAACCGCTCTTTTTAAAAGCCTCTGACGGCTCTTCTCCCTCCATGACCGGATACAGCTTTAATTCCAGTTTTAATTCCCTGCTCTTATCCGACTCATTCCATGCGGATATTATTTCCTCTTTCTGCTCTTTGGCTTCCGAAAGTTCTGTCTTGTAAAGGATGGCGGCAAATCTTCCCTTTCCCAGCTCAGCCAGTATCTGGGTATTCTTAAGGCGTTCCTTAATGAAATCCATAGCGCCGAAAATCTCGTCGCGCCCGTAATAGCGGTCTTCCATTACCACTCTTGCAAGCATGAAGGTAATGGGAAAAAGGGCCGGGTCCGAGGATTTATTAAGAAGCATCCTAAATACGTCCTTATCATAATATTCCTTTCTCCCCTGCCCGCCTTCATCCCGCAAAAGCCGCTCCTTTGCATCTTCTTCGTCCTGCAAAAGCTCCTCTTCGTATTCGGCAAACTTCTCGTTTCTCTCTACAAGCTCCCCCCGGACCTTAAAAAGGCTCTCGTCCCTTGCATTCAAAAGTCCTGTGACAAAGATCAGGCCGCCGGCAAAGATCAGCGTCACGGCGGACAGACACAATATGATATAAATCTCATGGCTGGTTACCCCCGCCAGCGATAGAGCATGGTCCCTATCCGATATGATGCCGATATAATAGTTTTTTCCCTCATCAGATAAAAAGGCGTCGCTGACGGTCAAAATTCCTTCCTGTCCCTCCAGATAAGCGAGAAAAGCTCCCGCTTCCTTTAAAGCCCCCAGATTTTGGGTCGTTGTATCGTTTTTTGCAAAGACTACCTCCTTATCATGATAAAGAAAGGCCCACTGCGCTCCCGATGCCGGAAAAGCCCTCCTGATAAAGTCAATCATTTCCCCTTCCGTCTGCCCTTCCAGGGCCGCTTTTAAAATCGTTGTCTCCTCCCTCTGGCTTCTCTCAAATTCCCCGATATAAGCCCTGCGGTTTTGTATCAATTCCCTGCCTGTAAACACAGCGCCTATGATCGTTAAAATAAGACACATATATAAGATCGCCGGCATTCTCTTTTCCCTGTTTGTAAACAAAGAAGCTAATTTTCCCATTATATTCTCTCCATAACTTTTTTCCCGTTTAGGGAACGAATCCCCGTCCTCTTACAGGGAAAGCCGCAGGTTAAAAGCTAATATTATACTGTTTAGCGCGGTTTTTATCACTTTCATTTTACTACTTCCCTTCTTATCCTCATAATGCAGCGAAAAGGGGACCTCCATAAAGGAAGCTCCTGAGCGGTAAAGCTTATAAAGCAGCTCCGCCATACAGGTAAACCCGCTTTCCTCTATCAGCCCTTCCCCATACAATTCTCCCGCCGCTAAAAGGGCTTCCCTTTTATAAAGCCGGTAGCCGCATGTATAGTCCCTGACGCCGGGAACCCCTAAGATCAGCTGGTATACAAAACGCGCTCCCTGGCTGGTCAAAAGCCTGTGTCCTGCCACTCCAAAAACCTCCGAACCCCTGCAGTATCTGGAGGCAATGACCACGTCGGGAGCTTTTCCGCTTTTGTACATGCCGTAAAGCATCCTGCCGATATACCTAGGCTTTTGGGTATTGTCGCAGTCCATAACGCAGACGCAGGCGCAGTCTGCCTTTTCTTTGGCATAGAAAAGCCCTGTTTTCAACGCTTCCCCAAGTCCCTTATTGACGGAATGGTTTATGAGACGGCACTCCGGAAAATCTTTTTCCATTTTCTCCCCGATTTCCTTTGTTCTATCGCTGCTTCCGTCATTGACGATAACGATTTCCATTCCCAGACGGAATTTATCAAAGATCCGCTCTTTGTAATGAAGCCATCCCTTTACCATGATCTCCACATTTTCTTCCTCATTATAGGCGGGAAGTACAACATACAGCTTTTTACCTGCATTCGTATCAATAATACTATCTGCATTTCTATCTATATTTTTAACTGTCCGTTTATCCATTTTTCTCTCCTTTTCCTTCTCTTGATCCTTATCTTAAACTCCGCCTGCTCCCGCCGATTTATCCGGCCGCCTGCTCCTTTGGCGCTTCCGCCTGCTTTCCTTCCTGCACATTGACTTCCCTTCTCAAGGCCTCTAACAAGGTGGTAAACCAGAGGAAATCTTTTTTTACGATTTTTTTTACCACTTCTTTTTCTTCCGTAAAATTCCTCATTTTCCAAGTGGACGCTCCTTTTATGGAGTTGATGATCCCTGCAAACCGGAACCAGAAAATAAGGAAATTGTACAGGGGCAGGAAAAACACCAGATACCATTTCCTGGCATAATATTTCCGCAAATCCTCAAATTTCCACAAAAACATAACGATGCAAAAATACAAAAGGACCGAAGAAAATACATACAGAAGATACATAACAAAAACCGACTGTATGATAAGGCTGAAAGGGTAATTGATAAACCCAAGACAGATCAGGGCAAAATACCATATCATTCTGGGGAAGGCAAAGGTGTGGTCAAACATGACAAGGCGGATGATAAAGCTGGATAAAAACCCTTTTACCGCACTCATCCTCTCCTTCTTAAACATGTGCATGACTTCCAGCTCCCCGCGCTGCCACCTCTGTCTCTGGATATAAAGCCGGTTCATATCCTCAATAGGGTCCACAAAGAAAATGGCGTCGACACAAAGCGCCACTCTTTCCTTTCTCATATCACGGATCTGAAAGGTAACGTGGGTATCCTCGCACACTGTTTCGGTATTATAAAGCTGGGTCTTTAAAATAGAGGATTTCCGGAAGGCAGAAAACGCCCCCGACAGTGTGAAAATATTATTAAATTCCGACTGAAAATTCCTTCCTGCCAGGAAGGCCTGACAGTATTCAAAAAATTCCAGTTTCCTGAACTGCCGTTTAAAAAATCCCTTTGTGCCGTCTATCATCTCCGGATTGGTCATGATGGTTCCCGTCATGCACTGGATCCCCGGGTCCTGCTCAAATTTAAGGACCATATTGCGCAGGGCATCCTTATGCAGCACACCGTCGCTGTCGATGTGGATGATATATTTACCGTAGCTGTTAAACAGACCCAGATTCAGCGCTTTCGATTTGCCCTGCCTGGAATTTACCCAGTTGATTGTCAGCCCCGGAAAATCCTTCTGGCACTGGCAGAATACTTCAAAACTGTTATCCGTACTCATATTATTCACTAAGAGAATATAGATCAATTCATTGTCATAATCCGAATTGTGGATCGATTCTATGCAGCGGTATAAGCTGTCCGCTGAATTATATACCGGAACAATCAAAGTGATTTCCGGGAAGAAATCCTGTTGCTCTTCCTTTTTATGAAAAATCCTTTTCTTTAGAAGGATAAAAAAATCAGCAACGGTGGGGAGCACTTCCATCAAAATGGGGATAATGACCCACGCCGCCCAGAAAAAGATAGAGCTTCTGAAAAAATCACTTATGAATTTCATACCGCAGCCCTCCTACTTTCTGTCTGATAATCTGCGACTTGGTAAATACGTAAAAATACAGGGCTATGGTACATGCATAAAATACCAGCCTGCCAATGATCGTATGGGCAAGAAAATACATATCTCCTCCGAAGAAATAGACCACAAGACAGATCACAAAAATGCGCAGAACGTTGGAGGCAAAAATCAGTAACCCCCCTGCAATGCTGACAACAACCTTCTCATACAACCGATACACAGGAAAAAACCATAGCAATGCAAAGAATGCCAGGGTTTCGATGATTCCCGAGCATTCAAAGTCGATATAAAGCGACAGGCTTGTGCCCCCCGTAGAAATGAAAATAATACCCTTTTGAAAATATGATTCATATATCCCGGTCAGCCGCCCCGGAATACCGGCGGCGGCTGCAACAGCCTTCTGGAGGGGCTCCACAGCCACGGGCTCTATAAAGATAACGGAAAAGATAAACAGCCCCACACTGCCGGCTATAAAATACCAGAAATCAAGCTTACCCCTTTTTAACACTGTCAGCAAGTATACCCAAAGGATAAAAACAACTATACTAAACCAGTTCATGATAAGCCTTTTTCTTCCTTTCTCCTTTTTGCCAGATACCCCGATGCGATCAGCAAAGCAGCCAGGGCTCCAAGCCAGGGACCCGTAGGCGTTCCGGAAATTTCAACGCCTTCCGCACCGATATTGGGATTGCTCAGCCTGATAGTAGACATCTGGTCTACCGGTACCCCCGTAATCTCTGCCAGTCTATCCAGACTGATGGAAAATTCAATCTCATCGCCCTTTCCTTCCATCGTATGGGCTTCATCATAAACGGTAAAGGCCACCTTTCCTTCACAGGAAGGGTAATACCCTACAAACACATCAAAATTGCTATGAGTGCCCTCTCCCCATTTTGCCTCGGAATTCTGCCAGTCAATATCCCCGCTGCCCGTTACCGGAAGTATCTGCAGAGGATAGGTATTTCCGTTGATCTGGAGATTCCAGATCTGGATCCGCATCTGGGACGTATATAGATCGCTCATGGAAAAATGGGCATACAATCTGTCCCCCTCAACGGCCATCTGTCCGATATGGACCGCATTTGCATTATTGCCAAGATAAGTGATCTGCGTTTGAGGATACCCCGACCAGTCGGCATAATATCCGTCTACGGCCAGCCCGGAAGTAATAACCGGCGGATTCGCAGGCATACCCTGGATTACCTCGCCCTGACCGCTCTCTCCCTCTGATCCGTCCTGATTGTTCCCTTGTGTTCCGTCTTGTCCGTCCGCATTTCCTATTTTGGAATCCGTGCCTTTATTTGGAATATTCCCATGGTCCAGCAAAACTTCTGTCCTTTGCCCTTTCCAGTCAAAGGATATTTCAGAAATCCCTTTTCCGCCATAAACGCTTACCGGGATCATTACCGACCATTTCATCGTCTCATATCCGTATTCCGGCCCTGGGTTTAAATTCTGTATCCGGCCTTCCGCACCGCCGATAGGCTGCCCCCAGGCATTATAGACCTGAAAGCTTCCGCCCTCGCCGCCGTTTCCTGTATTCAATACAATACCCGACATGGCTCCGTTTGCCGGGGCTCCATTCACTCCCACGCCAATCTGCGTTCCCAGATAATTAGACCAGGGGCCTTCGTAATCCATATAGATAAAAGTGCCGTCTGTGGTAATCTCCAACGTTTCCCCATCCGCAGTCCGCATCGTATCTGCAAGAACGTTCACGGTATGGCTTGTAAGGATCACGATAAAAGCTGTCAGTATAGCCAGTTTTCTCTTTATGGTAAAAGTTCCTTTCATATTTCATCTCCTCGCTTCAAAGTGGTCAACTGCTTCTTTCTTCCCAATATCTGTTTGAAGTTCCTCCCGCTCTCCTCCATGCTGGATGTGGGTAAAAGGATCCTGTCAGAAATCTGATAGACGCACAGGGGATTCTCAGAAATATCCAGCTGGTACAGGGAAAGCCCCGCTTCCTCAAGCCGCTTTCGCAAAGCCTCATAAAATACATCTCCCATATTTTCTATATTGGGCTCCTTCCCGGCAAATTCCGGCATATCGTTTAAGTATACCCCTTTAAAGTTTGTAAAGTACGCCTTTGCTATGGCGTCTATTTCAAAAAAAGGAATGTCCTTTCCCTTTTCAACGCCACCGATATACAGGCCCACAGTAAAAGTATGGGTATGGGCATTTTCCCTTTCATTGTAAAAGCTGTGTCCCGCATTAAAATAATATTTATATCTGTAATATTGAAACATAAATGATTCTTCCCAGATCTACTGTTCTTCCTGCTTTTTTGTTTCCTGCTTTTATTTTATTTTCTTTTTTTGTTTTTGACAATAGGTAAGGGGAAAGAAATACTTTCCTATACGCCCCGTTTCTTATTACTTTTGTACAAAAAATATTTTTATGATGAAACAGTTGACAACTGTTAAATACTGTTATATACTGTTTATCAGATGGAGGGAACACAAATGAAATTAATGATCAACAACTCGTCCATGCAGCCCATATATGAACAGATCGTAGAGCAGATCAAAAGAGCTGTTATGACGGGCGAACTAAAAGAAGAGGAAATACTTCCTTCTGTCCGAACACTTTCCAAGGATTTAAAGATCAGCGCATTGACGGCTAAAAAAGCCTATGACTGTCTGGAGGAAGAGGGCTTTATCATTACTGTGCACGGTAAAGGAAGCTTTGTAGCTCCGGCAAACCGCGATCTGATCCTTGAAGAGATGCGTAAGCAGGTAGAAGCCGATCTGGAAATGGCCGTTCAGAAGGGCAGAAGCTGCGGTATGACAAATCAGGAAATAAAAGAGACCTTTGATATGATTCTGGAGGACACATTATGATTTTAGAAATGAAAAATGTTTTAAAACAATATGATAACTTCAAGCTGGACTGCTCCCTGTCCTTAGAACCGGGATGCGTGACCGGCCTGATCGGGCAAAACGGAGCAGGCAAAAGCACCACCTTTAAGTCCATTCTGGACCTTGTCCACATTGACAGCGGGGAGATAAACGTATTCGGCAAGCCCCATACCGCTTTAACAAACAAGGATAAGCAGGATCTTTCCATCGTCCTTTCTGACAGCGGTTTTTCCGGCTATCTTACGATAAGCAAGATCATTCCCGTTATGAGCGCCATGTATGACAAATTTGACAAAAATGACTTTGCAGAACGCTGTAAACGTTTCGGTCTCCCTTTAGATAAACAGATCAAGGAATTTTCCACAGGAATGTGTGCAAAGCTTAAAGTACTGGTGGCATTAAGCCATGACGCAAAGCTTCTGATCCTGGATGAGCCTACTGCTGGCCTGGATGTTGTGGCAAGGGACGAGGTTTTGAATATGCTCCGTGATTATATGGAAGACGAGAGCCATGGGATTCTGATCAGTTCCCACATTTCCACGGATCTGGAAGGGCTTTGCGATGATATTTACTTTATCTGCGACGGAAAGATCATCCTCCACGAGGATACGGACGTGCTTTTATCGGATTACGCCTCCTTAAAGGTGGACGAAAAGCAATATGATAAACTGGACAAAAAGTATATTATAAGCGTTTTAAAGGAAAGCTACGGCTACCGCTGCCTGACCGCCCAAAAGCGGTTTTATCTGGAAAATTATCCGGGTATCATCGTGGAAAAAGGCAGCATTGACGACATTATCATGTTAAAAGTGAAAGGAGAAACATTATGAAAGGTTTATTGATCAAAGACTTCCAACTGATTTTTTTGAATATCAGAATGCTTGTAGCTTTATGCATTGTTTCTATCTTTCTTACAAGCTCCTCTACCAGCTCCGCCGCTTTTGTCATCAGCTATATAACCATCGTCTTTTTCATGTTTGTGTTGACTACCATCAGCTATGACGAGCTGGACCACAGTATCAGTTTTCTATTTACCCTTCCTGTCAGCCGGAAAACCTATGTACTGGAAAAATATGTTTTCAGTCTGATATGTGGCATGGTCGGCCTGATTTTTTCCACCGTCATCTGTACAGTCATCGGCATGATTAAAAATATCAACCTCATCGGACCGGATTTTATCCCTGTTGCCCTTACGATTTATCTCATGCTCCTGTTCATAGTGGCGTTTATGCTTCCCATACAGCTGAAATTCGGAGGGGATAACGGAAGAATTGCCATCTTTTTGATCTTCGGTATCATTGTTGCCGCCGTCTATATCGGCAATAAAGTACTGGAACACTTCCATATTTATAAAGCCGACATTATAAAATTTGTCCAGTCTCTGTTTACAGCCAATACAGCGTTGATCATTCCCGCCTTTATTATCCTAGTACTGGCAACATTGGGAATTTCCTACGGGATTTCATTACGGATTATGGAGCGCAGGACATTGTAGAAAACAGAAAGGCTGATTCAAGAAACCAGCCTTTTATAAACAAACGTTATAAAATCTTTATTTAAAAGCATTCGTTACTAAAAAGCTGCTGATAGGGATGAAAGCATCTTCTGTCAGCAGCTTTTTCATATTTCTCTTAATAGTAAAATCTTATACATAAAATTACGCTCATTTAATATATGCGCCTTTTATCAGTACCCCCTTCTTTAAATACCCGCATCATCTCGTGGGTCAGGCTTAAATCTTCCCCGTAATCCGGAACATCCTCTCTCTTCATCCACTCCGCTAAAGCCAGTTCCCCTTCATCCATATGAATGGAAGCCGTATCATCCAATTCACAAAAAAATCCCAACAGCAGATTCAGATCAAAGCCCCAGGGCTGGGATTTATAATAACGGATATTTTTTACATGAAGCCCTACTTCCTCCATAACCTCCCGTCTGACTGTTTCCTCCACGGTCTCCCCAATTTCCGTAAAGCCTGCAATCAGGGCATAACGCTTATATTCCCGGTTGGCGTATTTTGTCATAAGAATCCTGTTTCCGTCAGTTACTGCCACAATAACCGCAGGCGCTACCTTAGGGAACACCCTATTACCGCAGGCAGGGCACCTTAGCATCCTCTCTTTTTCATCCTCTTCCATTTTCTCCCCGCACCGTCCGCAGAACCGGTTGTCCCTGTACCACACATGCAGATGCCATGCGGTAGAAGCCGCCATTACCTGATATTTAGGGGCACGCCTTCTGATATCGAACATTTTGCAATAAACAAAGCCCGGAATTTCCAATTCCACATCTTCTTTCAGCAGGAAATATTTCTGCCTGTCGATGGCAAAAAGATATGTAAAATGAAATTCTTTTTCCCTCTCTTGTCCCGCTTTCCTTTCCGTCTCTATGTTTCCATGTATGTTTTCACGCCATTTAAAAAAATCCTCATAACGGATGAAATCCAAATCCCGTCCCGCTTCCCTGGCAAAAATCAGATTGCTGTGAAAACTGATTATGTAATCGAGGGGTTTTATGGCTTCTTTGTGAAATTGATTATAAAAATGTTTGGGATTGATGTCTTGTATCATAGGTATTTTCCTTTCGAATCGCAACATGAGTTCTCTTCTGCACAAGGGTAACATACATACTGTACATATGCAATTCTCAAAATTTTGTCCGAAGCCAAAATATTTATCAGAAAAGCCCCTGTTTCCTCCGCTCAGGACAAAACAGGAGCACATCCGCTTTTCTTTATGCCTTATACTTCTGAAAAGAGTAATAAGTAATGGGAATTGTTACGATTGTGAATAGCACATGCAGGGGCATTAATATTTCAAAGGGCGAATATACCCTGCCCCCAAACTGATACAGCACATAGGTGGTCAGATAATCATATCCCATAATGGTTCCATGTGGAAAGAGGGACAACACATCCTTCCAGAAGCTATTATAGACGGACTGGGTCGCTATGGCAGGAACCATAATGATCAGGAATGCCAGAATAATCGCTACAAAGGAGGATTTAAACTCAGAAGACATCAGCATGGTAAGTCCGCTCATGGACATACAGCCTATATAGCCCAACAGAAGAATCAGAATCCATGCCTGGGTCTGCGTCAGTGAATACAATCCCTTGTAAAATTCCAGCTGAACGGGAACCGTTCCTCCCGATGTAGAATACGCAAGCAGCAAGATACCGCTTCCCAAAAGCATTGTCCCCCAGTAAATGACCGTTGCAAGAATAAAACCGGCTGCAATTTTCATTTTATTTCCCGTTTTCTTTCCCAAACAGGTAGAAAAATAAATGGCGTCAGCTTTTGTCTGGCATTCTGCGGAAAAATTTCCCGCCAATACGATACAAATTACAATAACCGTTCCAAATACCAGCGTCAGGTTCATTTCCTTTACCTTTTTCCAGCCGTCATAATATTCGTAATAATAGGGCGTTTCCACATTCAGGGCATGCTCCCTGATATAAGCTCTCTTTTCATCGGAAAAAGTCTGGATTACCTCCTCTCTTTCCAGCCATTCGTCAAATACAGCCTCCTTTTTGTCATAAAACCCCGTGGCGTCATCAGGACTTAAACGATCGCAGGTATAATAATCATAATCGGAAAAGCTCTTTCCGTAAGTAACGTTGATCAGATTCCTTAAATCCTCAAATCCCTGCTGCCTGGAATATCCCTCGTCAGAAAGCCATCCATCCGTACCTATATAAGACGGATTGGCATGCAGTTTATTATTTTCTTCTATAACCCTTGCAACAACCTCCTCCGTTACCATTCCCTCCCACGGCTCTTTTGCCTCCTGCATTTTAACTGCCGCTTTGATTCCACGGATTTTACTGCCGTCCTCCTGTACATAGTATCCGCCATATATATAACCGATGCACAATCCCACCGCTAAAAGGATTAAAAATCCAATGGCGGCAATGGATGTTTTGGCACACAGCATTTTCTTTATTTCAAATTTTAGAATCGTCATTCTTCCTCTGCCTCCTCTCCGAAATAATACATATAGACATCCTCCAGGGAGGGCATAACGACTTTGGCATTGACAGCCGGTTTTTCTTTTGAAATTAAAGTAAGCATAATACCGCCCTCCTCCTTTTTCCGGTTGCAGACCGTATAGTGTTCTTCCGCATACGCGGCCTCCTCATGGGTCATGAGACATTTCCATACCATGCCTTCAAGCTCTCCTGTTAAACGCTCCACCCCTCCCGCCGTCTGGATTTTTCCGTTCTTCATAATTAAAATCTTATTGGCAATATTTTCCACATCAGACACAATATGGGTGGATAACAGCACAATCCGCTCCTCCGCCATCTCGCTGATTAAGTTGCGGAAACGGATTCTTTCCTTAGGATCCAGTCCCGCCGTAGGCTCGTCCAACACCAATATTTCAGGATCGTTTAATACCGCCTGGGCAATTCCCAGCCGCCTTTTCATTCCTCCCGAAAAATTCTTTACTTTCTTCTTGCCCGCTTTTTCCAGGGAAACCAGCTGCAGCAGCTCCCTCGTCCTTGCCTTGGCATAATTTCCTTTCATCCCTTTTAACGCCGCTATATAAAGAAGATATTCCTCCGCGCTAAACTGTGGATAATATCCAAAATCCTGGGGAAGGTAGCCCAAAACCTTCCGATAGCCCTCTCCCGCCTTTAAAACCGGCGCTCCCTCATAACGGATTTCCCCTTCCGTAGGATTCAACAAAGTACATATCATTCTCATAAGGGTGGTCTTTCCCGCCCCGTTTGCTCCCAGCAATCCGTAAACGCCCTTTTCCAACTGTAAATGAACATGTTCTACCGCATAAAAATCTCCGAATTTTTTGCTTACGCCATCAATTTCTAACATATTCCACCTCCGAAAGCCCATTGGCATTTTTTACGATCTTCCCTATGACAAATCCAAGATACACATAGGAAAATGCAAGAAGGATTCCCCACATAAACAGCTGTACCTTTTCATAAATGTGCAAATACCCTGTCAACCAGAAAACGGCCGCCATCCATAAGGCGCCGCCCGCCTCCGCCATGGATTCGGACGTTCTTTTTCTAAGGACCATAATTGACAGACAGACTATCAGCATGGAATTATAAGGCACTAAAAGCCATACCGCTATCTGATAAAAAGGAGAGGAGAGCCATCTGCTTGTGCACAATACAAAAACCGTCGCCATACACAAGTCCGCCATACCCAGCAGTAAAAATCTGGCAAGGTACGCTTTTTTTAGTCCGAAACGGGTACAGCTTTCCACATCCATAGCCTGATATCTGATATTTTTCCAAATTTCCGGCATAGCCGTCAGCACAAGAAGGGAAGCCGCTACCGCTATTACCTGATCAGCCCCCTTTCCTTCTTCCAAACGGATTCCGTACAAAGCAAGGAACATCCCCAGAAAAACAACTGCCTTTACCGCCCACGTCCCTTTTGATATAAAACGCATCTGTCCAAAAATGAATTCAAGCATTCCCGCTTCTTTTTCCTTCTCACGCTCCATAAGGATTCTTTTTGATAAAGCAACGGTCTCTTCCAGCCTCTCCGGCTTTAAAACGCTTTCATCCATCACAATATAACCTGTTTTGCTCTTTTTCGCCCAATCTGCTCCTTTACGCCTTTTCATGTAAAATCCTCCTTTCTCAATATTTCTTTTAACCTGTTCTTTGCCGCCTTTAACCGGTATTTGATATTGGACTGGGTCTGTCCCAAAATCGCGGCAACCTCTTTGATCTTTAATTCCTGGAAATAATACAGAAGCACCGCTTCCCTCTGTTCATTTGGCAGCTGTGAAAGCGCCTCCCGAATGCTGATTTCCTCTGCCGTTTTCCCTGCAAAATCCCTATTTCCCTCATCTGCCAGCGCATTTCTTTCTTCCTCGCTTAAAGACACTTCCTTAGACCTTCCCTTTTGCTCATAAAAATTTTTACAAAGGTTGCCTGCTGCCACATAGAGATAATTCTTCGCCTTACCCCGGTGTTCATACCGTCCGATATTCTTAAAAAAATTTAAGAAGGTCTGCTGTGTAATATCCTCCGCCTGCATAAAGTCCCCGGTTTTTGCAAAACAGTAGTTTAAAATCTCACTATAATATTTCCTGACGAACCGCTCTGCGGCATCCTCTCTTCCATTCCTGATGCCCAGAACCAGAAGGAAATCCTCATCCACTCTGTTACCTCCGATTTTTTATCCATGCGCAAATCCTTTACAGTCATCTGCGCTTTTGAAAGCTTTCTACTAAGTATAACAGCCTTATAGGCCAAAAAGTCAGTGACAGAGGAAAAATCGTAGGGTCTTTTCCTTCTGCTTATTTATCATAATTTCTGTTCCTTTTTCTCATAAATGTATTATAATATCTTACATAGAGTTTCAAATGCACCAACATAAGCAGCTCAAATTAAGAATTTACATTTGGATAAGCTATAAAATTCAGGGGGAATTTATGATGAAGTTCAATATCAAAGAAGATGGAAAAAGAATTGTTATCATCTGTCTTGCCGCCTTTATGATGGCATTAAATATCAAATCCTTCGTCCGCACCGGCGGTCTTTATCCCGGCGGCGCAACGGGACTGGCGCTTCTCATACAGCGGGGCGCAAAACTGTTTTTCCAGATTACCCTGCCCTATACGGTAGTCAATCTGATTCTCAACGCGATCCCCGTTTACATAGGATTTAAATATATCGGCAAAAAGTTTACCCTTTATTCCTGCCTGATGATTATCTTAACCAGCGTACTCACGGATATCATCCCGGAATACGCCATAACCTATGACACCCTGTTGATCAGCGTATTCGGCGGCCTGATCAACGGCTGTGTCATGAGCCTGTGCCTGATGATGAGCGCCACCACAGGCGGAACCGATTTTATCGCCATCTTTTTATCGGAAAAGAAAGGCGTAGATTCCTGGAACGTAGTACTTGGCTTTAACGTCATCATCCTTACCATAGCAGGCATCTTATTCGGCTGGGACAAAGCCCTTTACTCCATAATCTTCCAGTTTGCTTCTACCCAGATCCTTCACGTTTTATACAAAAGATACCAGCAGCAGACCCTGTTTATCGTAACCAACCACGCCAAGGAAGTATATAAAGCCATCTCCAAGATCAGCAACCACGGCGCTACCATCATGGAAGGCGAAGGCTCCTACGAACACCATGAGCGAAAAGTAGTCTATTCCGTAGTCTCCAGCGAAGAAAGCAAAATCATCATCCGCGCCATCAAGGAAATAGACCCCCATGCCTTCATAAACGTCATGAAAACCGAACAAGTAGCAGGAAGATTTTACCAACGCCCCAACGAATAAAATTGTTGTGTTCATTGTTAATACACTGTATTGACTTTTTTGTCTTTTTCACAATGTAGTGGCATAACACGCAAAATGCAAACTTATCATACACTTAAAGTGTCTCATACGGCATTTCTTTTAAAAAGTTATAAAGTGGTGTAAGCTGGAGATTAAGATGAATAAAATAGATACAAAAGGACTTGTATTGAGAATATTTATCCCTACAATAGTTTTGAGCCTAAGCTATTTGATATTGGGACATTTTTGCAGTATACCGCATATTTTACTATTTTGCATTTTAGGAACATTGGTTTTAGTGCCAATAGAGTTAGGAATTATTTTGAAAGCAGGAAAAAGTGAATATGGGAAGTATTCTCTTCAAAATGCATTTGCAGGACAAGAAAAATGTTCAATTTGGAAAGTATTGATAATTGCGTTTGTGTTTTTCAAAATTGCAGGTCTGCTGTCTGCTATTATTGCACCTATTGAAAATCAAGTTTTTGCAGAGATAAGAAGTGCGGTACTTAATAGTTTGCCAAGAGGCTTTGATTGGACAGATTATGACTACCTGAAAACTTTTTCAAACCCCATATTGATTATAACTTGTGCCTATTATGGTATTTTCAATGTGTTAATTGCACCTATAACGGAGGAATTGTTTTTTAGAGGATACTTAACATCGCATTATGAAAAGCAAAAGCCTTCTACTCCAATAATGATAGCTATTTTATTTTCATTATATCACTTTTGGCTTCCTTTTAATAATGTATTTCGTATATTGGCATTTGCACCAGTTGCATATGCAGCGTATAAGAAAAAGAATTTATATATCAGTATATGATTATACTATTTATCTAAAACAAATCTCTAACTATTTTTAATACAAACCGCCATATACCCTTTTCCCGTATTAAACAACAAACCATACTTCGGATATTCTATCCTGAAATCCTGAACCATCTGCTCTTCCGTCAGCATATTGGTTTTCTCAAGGGTATACATACCTGTGGATTTATAATACATGGCAATCCGTTTCATATACTGTTCCGCAATCAGCTTGGCGGCGTCTGCCACGACTTTGTCCATTTTCTTAAACTGGACGTTCAAAAGCTGTCCCACTGTATGTAGAACCAACCTCTCTTCCAAAACAAAGAATACCTGAATACGTTTATTTTCTTTGTCACGGTAAGTCATGCGGTAACAAATCTTTTTGCCGAAATCCTCTCCCGCATAATGCTCGCTGACCACCTGCAGCTTCAAACCGAATACCTCATTCATGACTTTTACAATCATTTCCTCTAAAACAGAGGTTTCTTCCGTCGGCTCATGAATCCACTTATTTGCCACTCTTCCCGTAATAGCATGGTCCTCCAGCATAATGTGTCCCGTGAGCCAGCCGATGCAGATTCCCAAAAAGTGCTTAACAGACTCCGGAGAATAACCGGACTCCACCATGTCCTGTTCAAGGGCGGGCAGCGTCTTATCCCTCAAGTCATCATGAATATGCTTATGGGCTTCATAGCCTTCATAATGGATGGATTTCATATAAGCCTCTTCATCCGCAAAATGCTTTAATGCATAGCTTTTAAAATACTTAATCCCTTCCGTGCAAATCCACTGTCTGTCCTTCTCATCGTCGTTGAGATCCACCATTTTGCGCACAATGGAAAACAAACGCTGGTGGGCCTTGTCAATAGAGCTTACCCCTATATTAAACCTGTCATTCCATTTGATTTCAGTCATTCTTCTGCTTCCCCCAATTTGATAATCGTACTATTCAGACCGTCTGCCCGGGAATTTCGGAAAGATCTGATAGTACTATTATCATAAAGGAAAAATCCTCTCTTGTCTATTACCATTCTATCTCATATACTCTGACAGCAGCATTTTGATCCGGCCTGCCGTTCTTTACGATATACCGTCCCGTAATCAGGCGCACATTTCCTTATTAAAGCTTCTTTCGTCACAGGACTCAAAAAGCCCCGGGAATTCCTGAATGAGATTTGCCCTGGTCAGGTTCTTTATCTTGAAACGTTTCTTTTCTTCATATATGGATGACCACTGTTTGGCTGTCTGCAATTTTACATATCCCTTTGGAATAAGGGCCTCCTCTGTCGGTTTTGAAGAAACGGCGGCTTATGAGTGTTACCAAAAAGAAAGAAGCGATAACCGTATTTTTAACCTTGCTTTGCTTTGGCATATGGGGCATATTATCCATTCAGTATTCATGTTAAATACCCCAATCCCTGCTAATCATTTGCAGCTTTACCATATGCGGGTAAATCCTGCCTGTGTCCATCAGTTCTTCCGGTGTTCCCCATTCCGCAACAGAACCGTCTGAAAGCACAACCACTTTATCCGCGCCACTTACGGTACGCATACGGTGGACGATAACAAGTACCGTCTTATCCTTTATCAGCCTTGACAAAGCAGCCTGTATCAGTGTTTCGTTTTCCACATCAAGGCTTGCCGTTGCTTCATCAAGCAAAATGATAGGGGAATTTTTGAGGAAAGCGCGGGCGATTGAAATTCTCTGCCTTTCCCCGCCGGACAGCTCGCAGCCGTTTTCACCAATCATACTGTGATACCCGTCCGAAAGCTTTGCCGCAAATTCTTACAATTTGCCAGTCTTGCCGCCGCGATCACTTCTTCGTCGGTCGCGTCCTTTCTGCCTATTCTGATATTCTCCATGATTGTGTTGTTAAACAGCGTTACGTCTTGAAATACGATAGAATATAAGAAAATCCTACATGGTCGAACACAATATCATAGCCTTTATTTGTCACGCAAGCGCCTCCCCGGAAAGCCCCCTGGCATTCCTTCGGTATTCCGCAAGGCTCTCCTCATTCTGTGCCTCCCGTTTCCTTGCCGTTGCCTCCCTGTCAAAAGCGTAGCCTGCTTATTCCAGCTTTTCGCAGAAATCGTCCATCAGGTACCGCCCGTTGCTGTTCCACCGGATTGCGCCGTCCGTATCGACTGTCGCCTGCGTGTCTGCCTGCGCCACCGCTTTCCTTACCTCCTCCTCTGCGTTCTTCTTCCAGAATATCCCAAGGCTGCCGTTTATCTCCCTTTCAAATCTTGTCATTGTGTTTTCCTCCATTTTCGTGTTTTTTCCCTTTCGACAGTACACATATTCGCTCTGAACGCACATATTATCAAGCAGTTTCAGAGCATAAGCTGCACAAACATCCGGGGCGGGAATTGTGTATTTTATATCTGCTTCGGCAGCCATTCCCAGAGCCTCATGTCCTCCTGCCCAAGCGACCACATACACATCCCCCGCAGCTTCCAGCGGTACGCCGCCTGGTTCGCCCAATAAACGAGGGAATCCACGTCCTGGTAATAGAGGTATAAGAAAAGCACCCGCCATTTCTGACAGATGCCCTCCTGTTCAGTATTCCATTTCTGTCTCACTTAGCTGTCTGCGGATATCCCTGCCGCCGTACATGATGCGGACAATGCTCACTGTGTTTTTGGTTTCATCCGGCAGATAAAACACAAGGTAATTATCAATAGGGAAAAAACGGAGCCCTTCGCTGTGCCACGGTTCTTCTTCGTACAGCCGGAACCGCATCGGCATTTCATCAAGAGCGCGGATTTCCTTCATGATCCGCTGCGCCTGTCCTGCTGCCGTTTCCGGCACAAGCAGTTCATATGCAATATACTCGTATATATCCCTCAGATCACGCCTCGCCCCGGCCGTGTATACGATATCCCAACTCATATCCCATAATCCCGCCGCATTTCTTCTTCCACTGCATCTGCTGAATATACCCTGCCTTCCCGTATATCCTCCATGCCCTTTCCTATCTCCGCATCAAACTGCTCTTTTGTAAGGGAGCCGTATGCAAGCGGCACCCTCTTCGGCAGCTTCATCTCGAACGGGATGCCCTGCTGAAGCACGACCTGCCTTAAAAACATACCGACTGCATTTGACATCGGTATCCCAAGCTGGTCAAGCACCCGTTCCGCCTGCTCTTTGATCTCAGGCTCCACACGCGCGAATACATTTGATGTCCTTGCCATTTAAACCACATCCTTTCACTATATAGTATACCGCTTTTGCTTGCGGTATGCAAGCGTTCTGCTTGATTTTTGTATGGATGCACAAATCAGAACACCAAAAGTCCGCGGGAATCGTACACGCTTTCGGATATCTGGTTCCCACAGCGCACCGCACGGTCAAGCCCCATGATCGCAGGTATCGTCCGGTCATCCGCTTCATCCGCACCGTAGATCACTGGGTAAAATGTCGGGTCAATCTTCCTGCCCTCTAAAATGTCCTTCGCCTTCTGGTGCGTCTCGTAACAGATGGAATGGGTGTCCGTCCCCGCCGTGGTAATGAGGAAATACAGCGGCTGCATCCTGGCGTCCCCGGATCCCTTGGTCATGACATCAAACAGCTTCCGGTTCGGCTGCGTGTGCAGCTCGTCAAACACCACGCCGTGGATGTTGAAGCCATGCTTGGAATACGCCTCCGCCGAAGGCACCTGGTAGAAGGAATTGGTAGGCGTGTAGATGATCCGCTTCTGTGAGACGAGTATCTTGCCTAATTGCGCACTCAGACAACCGATATTATTTTTTTCAGCCGTAAAAGGCCGGCTGCTGCCTTTTCATCTTTGGGAATGCTCCCCTGTGCCGGGCGGCATAAGCCTGTCCCTTTATACGGCATATGTCTCATGGTGTTTCCTTTCCGGGGACGTAAGTGTTCACCGCCTGCCACTTTCTGCTCCGGCAGCATTGAGAGCAATGCCATATAATCCGCCGCAGAGAACAAAACCTATTTATCCATAACAGAAGCATCGAATCCTGCCTGCCGGATGCTCCTTATGACCTCTTCTATATCCGGCCCGTTTTCATAACTGACTTTGCATTCTTTTGTAAGGATATCAACTTTTGCAGCATAGCCCTCCATTCTGTTTACCGCTTCTGTTACGGTCCTGCGGCAGTTCTCACAATGTATTCCCTCCACAGTAAGCGTAAAGCTCCCGGCAGGTTTGTTCAGTTTTTTCTTTTTCACTTTTACGTTTGCGGTTCCACAGCAGTTCTCTCCCTGTTTGAACTTCTTAACAAAAGAAAACAGCATCCCTGCAACTATAGCAGCGAGCAGAACCACCAAAAGCAGGTCAGGCAGCATCATCCAAGTTTTTCTCCCTTCTCCCAACATACCAGGGGTTCTCCTGTTTTCATGCCGCTGCAGCCCCGGCACCTTTTACAGTTTCCATTGCCCCCCGATGCATCCATGCGCACCCGTCTGACATATCCTAACTGTTCATATCTCTCCAGCTTGGCAGACAGCAGTTCTTCTGATATCTGAAGCCTTCCTGCAAGCTCCGGCAGGGAGGCTGTCTGTCCCTGCCGGAGGATTTCCAATAAATTTTCCACTTCCTGCTCCTCTGCTTAGAAAATCAATGCTGCCACATGGTAGACTGCATATGATAAAACCAGCGCCGTTCCGATATAATATACCGCAATCCTAAGCGTCCATTTCAGGGAATGGCTCTCCTGGTAAGTGGAGACGACTGCCTGCAGGCACGACACATTAAAGGTAACCGCAATCATGAATGCCAGCGCTTCTGCCTGGGAGATTGCCGTACTCGCCAGTTCCCCTACATTTCCTACTGCCGCCGCAGTTCCTGACGTGGAGTCAAAAATGCTTCCTGAATTTGCAAAAATAGCGGAAAGCACGCCCAAAACCGCCTCTTTCGATACCATGGATGCAATAAATGATACGAAAGTCTGCCACCCCATTCCAAAAAATTTTGTTACCGGCTCAATCCATACGCCCAGCTTATACAAAAGGCTTCCCTCAATTCCGGTACTGGAATAAGAGAGGAAATAGAACCGAACGCAGACAATAATTTCAACAGAAAACGCTTTCTTAAAAATACCCCATACCCTGTTTGCCGCCTGCCGGAACAAAAATCCCCAGCGTGGTTTATGATACAGCGGCAACTCCATGATAAGCCCTGCCCAGTCTTCTTTCGGATTCAGTTTTTTCCCGAAAATTTTTGCCGTGATCAGGATATGTACAAACATAATTGCAAAAATCAGTACCATGACCAGCATACCGCCCCAGCCAAAGAATGCGGTTGCCAGGGTAGGGATTACGGCAAAGGTTGCCCCGCAGGGCACCGCCCACACCACAGCCATGGTCAAAAGCCGCTGCCCCCATGTGTCCATAACCCTTGTTCCTGCCGCCCCGCCGATGGTACAGCCAAAGCCTGTCAGGATCGGCATGATCGCCTTTCCCTGCAGGCCGAGCCTGCCCATGGTACCGTCAAAAGCATAGGACACACGGGCCATATACCCGACTTCCTCCACCAGCCCAAAGACCAGATTGATCCCGAATACAAAACCAAGCATGGAAATTACCCAGCCAATGGCGGTCACAAAGGTAGACTCGATAAAATGAACGATTCCCGCAGACACACCGGCCGCAGACAATCCGGCTGTCAGAGCGCCGTTCAGGATTCCCGGGAGCGTGCCTCCAAGCACCATGATGGGCATTGCCACTACCATGGAGCCGATCAGCGACAGCAGCATAATCCCAACGGCCATGGGTTTCCCCCATCTCGTGCTGATTGCCGCACGGTCAAACCTTCCAAGAAGTTTTGACGGTTCTTTTTTCCTGGAAACCGCTCCCTTAAGGATACCTTCAATCCACCGAAATTTACAGTCGCTTGTATACTGAAAAACTGCCCCAGAACATGAAAATTGAGTTGATAATCCACGGATTCAGAGGTAATATGCACCACTGAGGAAAGGAGGATTCCGTTATGGATAAGGACTGCGTATTGTATCTGCTGATGGATATGCGGGTGAACGGCGTACTGGACCGCATCCTTGAAAAGAATGCTGATTATCAGGAAATCATCCGGAAATCCAGTGATTATTCCACCCGGCTGGATGCCATGGAGCTGCCTGCAGAAATCCGTTCACTGATTGATGAGTACATCTGCGAACAGAACTCCCTTGGCGCACGGTGCGGCGCTCTTGCCTATCTGCTCGGCTTTTCAGACTGTGTGGAGTTGATGACAAAGCCGCTGCATCTTACCGGCACGCAAAAGAAAACGGATTGAAACTACAGAACGAAAAAACAGCCAGCAGCATCGTTTCCAAATGCTGCGGGCTGTTCCTCTGGCGGTATTTCTGCAAATTCTTTCTGCGCCTTGCAAAAGAGTTTTAATAGGAAATCGTAGTGTTCGCCTACCAGTGCTTCAAATAAATCTTCTTTGCTGTCATAGTAGCCATAAAACGCCCCCGTCGTCACGCCCGCTGTTTTAACAATGTTGTGAACTAACTCCCGTAATCGTCAATGAATTTATCAAGAAAATCATAGTCCATGCACCGGAAAAGATAGACGGGAAGCGGGTACAGAAAGCAGACATTGTTTTCAACCTTGCAGGCATAATCAATTTCCTTTCTGCCACGCAACCGAAACGGCAAGGCACATAAGGAAAATACGCTCGTTGAGCGCAAGAAAAAACGGTACAGCCCTTGTAATCGGGGCTATACCGCCTAATCTGAAATTACTTCCTTATAACTTGGAACCCTTCTTTTGTGATGCTTTCCTCCATCCCTTTTTCCAAGCCTCCAATAAATTGCGTGTATACATCTTCCTCATGTCCTGAAGAATTTTTATGGTATATTCCACTTTTTCATTTCCCCGGAAATCAATCTCCAGCACTTCCGAAGCCGCCTCTTCCTCTATGAGAATGCCATATATGATATATCTGCTTAAGCCCTCGTAACAGAGCAGGCATACAATCTGCTTATCCGTCTCCTCCACATGCTCCACCCAGAAAGCCAAAGGTACTCCTTCATATTCCAAGCCATAATATGCCAGCAATTCCTCTCTCTTGGAATTCCCGTTTAAATACAGACTGTCCTCAAGATACATATTCGCGTAGAGACTGGACGGATAAAAAATAGACTTTGTATACCATTCCTCTTCTCCGTCATTATTGATGTCCGAACGATAATATGTTCCCCTATGAGGATCCTTTAGACCTTCCGGTGCATCCTCCTTTACTTCGCCGTTCCCTATATCAAGCAGCCAGTCATAAACGTAACCCTTTTCGAATCCGTCATCTGCCATTCCTGCAATTTTATGAGCCAATTCCTCATAACCGGGATCTGACAGTTCGATATCCGTCTCATACCCATCGTTGGTCAGGAGAATAGAAGCCCTTTCACGGCAGACTCCGTCCTCAAAAGCAGAAATCAGGAAACCGTTAGTATATTTCTTATTATAATCATAGGTTGTTTCCAGAAGGTAATTCTTCCCTTCAAATTCAATAAAAATAAGTTCCTGGGTAATGTTTTCCCATACATCCGTCTTGACAAAACTGCCGTCTTTTTGTCCTTTCAAAAACACCCTGCTGTTACTGCCTAGAGAACCACCCTCGGAAATCCATACAATCTTCCCATGATTCATCTTCCGGCTCCGTCCCTGTTTTTTCTTTCCGGGCTTCTGCCTTTTCGTCCACCGCTGTTTCTTTTCCCGCTTCCTTGCTTTCTCCGGTTTCCGGATTTTCTACTATTCCGTCTTTTCTTTCTTCCTCCATACATCCTGAAAGCAGCATACAGATGCATAAAATAATGACAGCATAAGTTGTCTTTTTCATCCTTTTTCCCTCCCGTCAGCTTTATTATACACAATCCATGCATCATAGTTGCATCATCATTATCGGCTGTATGGTTGCCCGCCTCTCCCCGCAGGCGTAAGGGAAAATTTCCTGTTTTTCCGCTGTTTCTGCCCTCTTTTATTCCAAAAACCGATTCCCGTTACTCTTTACCGATCATGAGTCATGCAAAAAGAGCATATAAAAGCCCTTTTTATTTCCGGTTTCCACATGCTCTTTTTTAAAATATTGCCGCTATAAGAAATACAAAAATCCCAATCTATTCCACCTGAAACGCAATTCCTGCAATCTGCTTTGCATCCTCATTTTTCTTTTCCGTCACCTCCAGATAGAACTCCTTCTCCCCGTTGTCTAACAATGTAATCTGATACACATGGGTTCCGTCGTCCTTAATGCCGTCATAGCATCCTAACATCGTCATCCAGTTGCCGGCTGCATCCTTGATACCGATTTCCGGATCGTTATAAGGGTCATTATAAGGCGCTTTTGAAAAATCAGGCGCTTCTATGGTCAGATTCACTGTAGCCTTAGTCCTTACTGCATTTACAAGCCTTACTCCGTTGTCCTCCTTGTTGATTTCCGTTACCACATTGGCAGACGTATCCACCGTTACAGGGAAAGAAAGCCTCCATTCGCCTTCCACAACCTCTGTGTACACATATTCTCCCGTCTCATCGTGGTTATCATAGTCGACTCCCTCAAAACGCTTTAAACGAATCTCTACCGGCACGATATCTCCATTTTCATAGTTTTTCGGCATAAGGGTTGCAAAAAAGTCATAATCCTGTACTGAAGTAAAGGTTCCGTCCGCCTGTTTCCGGAAGGAAAAGGGAGAGGATTCGTTTTCCCCGCCAACCCATACTTCACAAGTCTGTTCTTCCTTTGTAGATACAACATCCGAGAAAACCCCGTCTACTTCTTCTGCAGTCAGAATTTCATTGTCGGTTTCTAATTCCAAAGTATAATACAGCTTATAACCGTCGCAGAAAATATCACACACCCGCAGCTTCACGCCTGCATCTTCCGCTTCTAATATTACTTCTTCTCCTGCAGATTCTGCCCGTACACTTTCTGCCGGTACGCTCTCTTCTCCGATTTTCGTATAGATTTCCTTTATTTCGTCTGCGTTTTTCTCGTCCTCGCTTCCCGCAATGATCTTCTCATAAAGATTATTCAGAAGCGCCTTTGCCGCTACGGGATTGCTTCCTATGGCTATGGCGGATACAGCCACACATGCCGCTGCCGCAATTCCTGCGATTTTCCTTCCTGTCTTTCTGTTCCCTTTCTTTTCCTTTCCTGCTTTCATATTCTGTGCTTTTCTGTTTTTGGTTCCTTGTTTTTCCGTGTCTCTCTCTTCCTGTTTATTCATGGTCCTTACCTCCTGCAATAACCGGTTTTCGATTTTCTGCTTTTCCTCGGAGGATAACTCTTTTTCTTCATATTCATCCAAATCCATTTCCACATCGTTTAACAAGTCATAGATTTTATGGTCCATCTCTTCATGCCTCCCTTTCCTTCAAATGCTGCTTTCTCATACGCTGCTTCCCGCGGGAAAGTCTGTTATAAATAACCGCCTTACCCATGCCCGTTTCCCTGCTGATTTCATCCATTGATTTTTCTTCCACATATAGTTTCAAAAAAAGCTTTCTGTCCTCCTCAATCAAACAGGAAAGCAATTTTTCTAATTCTTCTGATAAGGTTCCGTCAATCAGCCTCTTGAGCTCTAAATCCTCTTTGGAAATCACGACTTCCTCAAGCTCCGTATACTGGATTTTCTGACGGTATTTTCTCAGATAATCAATAGACTTATACTTGGCAATGGCCGCAGCCCAATTTTTAAAGGTACTTCTGCTTTCATCAAAGGAATCTATATGATTCCAGATGCTTAAAAGCACATCGTTCAAACACTCTTCCAGCTCTTCCGGCATTAAATAGAGCGTTTTCCTGATGATAGCCTTTAATAAGCCTCCGTATGTTTCTATGACATAAATCAATGCGTCTTCATTTTGCAATTGTAATTGCTGAATATAATTATGTTCTCCGATTCTCATATGTTACCCTGCCTTTTTGTAAACCTTTATGGCTCCCATGGGTGGTTCCTTTATGTCTACATCTGTTATTACGAACAGGTAATGGATTTTCTATCAAGTTAAAATAAAATTTATCCTGAATCATTTTTTTACCGCTAAATATTCCCCCTATAAACGACTTTGGTCATACAACAGCTTTTCATTCGGCCTTAAGCAATACTTTTGCACATAGTTCTTGAATTTCCGGTCAAATTCCACACTGCTGTCCCTGAATTCACGCAGGGATTCATGCAGATTCATATTATGATGGGCAATATCCGTCACACATCCCGCAATATTGGAACAGTGATCGGATGTCCTCCCCAGATCAGTAAGCAGGTCCGACCATATAAATCCTGCGCGGATAGAGCATTCTCCTTGCTGCATCCGGAGAATATGACGGGTCCGCAGCTCCTCTTTCAATTCGCTGATTACCTGCTTCAGCGGTTCTACCGAAGCTGAAGCATCCATATCATCATCCAGAAACGCTTTCAATGACAAGTCAAGGATTTCCTCCACTGCTGAAAAAATTACGGCAAGCTCCGAAGCTGCTGCATCGGTAAATTTCAGCTTTTTGTCCTGCATTTCCTCCGCCGTTGCAAGCAGGCTGACCGCATGATCGGAAATGCGTTCGAAGTCCCCGATGATCTTCAGAAGCTTTGCCGCTTCCCTGCTGTCCGCTTCACTAACCTGTTTCATGCTTAATTTCACAAGATAAGATCCTAAAATATCTTCATAATGATCCGTTTTCTCTTCCTTTTCCCGCACAGAGGACGCCGTTTCCGGCAAATACCTTTGAAGGGATTCCAGTCCTTCTTTCAACGAAGAAACCGCTGTTTCCGCCATATCGGCCGCAACCTTCCTACAGCGTTCCAATGCAATAGGCGGTGTCGCAAGCAGCCGCTCATCCAATTCTGTGTGTACCTCCGGCTGCCTGGAATCAGGAACAAGCCCTGTCACAAGCTTTTCAAGGAAACCGGAGAAAGGCAGCATCAATATGGTACACAGCACATTAAAAACCGAATGCGCCACGGCCACCCCCAGCAGGGAAGCCGGATATTCCAGGAATATTGGATGGAAGATTGCCTTTATCAGGCCGAATACCGTCAACCAGACCGCTGTGCCAATGATATTAAAGGATAAATGCACCATTGCAGCGCGCTTCGCATTTTTATTTGCTCCCACGGAAGAAAGCATTGCCGTTACGCAGGTTCCGATATTCTGTCCCATAATAATGGGAATTGCCGCACCGTAAGAAACCTGTCCCGTGACCGCCAGCGCCTGTAAAATCCCCACTGACGCAGAGCTTGACTGAATAATAGCCGTAAGAATTGCCCCGGCAAGGACTCCCAGAACCGGATTCTCAAATGCAATAAAAAGGCTTTGAAATGCCGGAACATCCCTAAGTCCCGAAACCGCACCCGACATTGTCTCCATTCCGTACATCAGCGTGGCAAATCCCAGCAAAATCATACCGGTATCTTTCTTCTTTGCTTTTTTGCAAAACATATAAAAAATAATTCCGATAACCCCCAGAACCGGTGTAAAGGAAGAAGGCTTCAATAACTGCACCAGCATATTTCCGCTGTCAATTCCCGCAAGGCTTAAAAACCATGCGGTAACCGTCGTACCGATATTGGCCCCCATAATCACATTGACCGCCTGACCGAGAGTCATCAGGCCGGAATTGACAAACCCTACCACCATTACCGTTGTAGCGGAAGAACTCTGGATGACAGCCGTAATCCCCAATCCTGTAAGAAGACCTGCCCATCTGTTTGTGGTAAGTCTGCCAAGCAGTGACCGCAGACTATCTCCCGCTCTCCGTTCCAACGCCTGTCCCATAATGTTCATACCAAACAAAAACAGGCTCAGGCCTCCAGTCAATGTAAGTAGATCAAAAATATCCATAGTAGGAGCTTCCTTTCATTTTCTATATAAATGCATTATCAAATCTATTACCACGCTTGTAATCCACAGGCAATGCCAGGGATTTTAAACAGACTTTATCAACTGCTTTTTTGCAGCTTTGGGAAAATGACCGTGACAGTAGTGCCTTCATCTGCCGTACTTTGAAGTTCAATATTCGCATTATGAAGCCCTGCCGCATGTTTGACGATGGAAAGTCCCAATCCGGTACTGCCCGTTTCTTTTGACCTGCTTTTATCCACACGATAAAATCTTTCGAAAATCCGTTCCTGATGCTCTGCCGGAATACCGATTCCTGTATCTGTAACGGCTATTACAGCGCAATCCTCCCGATTTGTGACCGTTATAAAAACACGTCCGCCTTTACGGTTATATTTAACGGCGTTATCACAAAGATTGTAGATAATACTCTGTATCAGCTGCGGTATCCCGCTGATCACAGCCGGTTCCCCGTCCATTGAAATTTCAATACCCATATTTTTAGCCTCCGGCAATAATGCCTGTACTGTCTCGCCTGCCAAAGCATAGAGATCAATCTCTTCACTTTTCATAGCTTCTGCGCCCTCGTCAAGGTGCGAGAGGCGGATAATATCCTCCACCAGGCGGATCATGCGTTGTGCTTCTTTATAAATACGGTGGTAAAAGTCCTGCCGGTCTTTCTCCTGCACGATTCCGTTCAGCAAAAGTTCCGCCGAGCCTGCTATGGTATGCAGAGGCGTTTTCAGTTCATGGGAAACATTGGCCGTAAATTCCCTGCGCATCTTTTCTGTCTTTTCTTTCTCGGTAATATTAATTGCCAACAGCACGAACCCTGATAATTCCCCGCCGGAAATAACAGGACTTAACAACATCTGATACCTGTTATCGCCAAGATTTATCCTCTTTTCTGCATGCAGTCCTTTTTCCGCTTTCCGCAAAAGTTCAGAAAGCTCAGCGCTACAGCTGACCGACAGAATGTGCCGGCCGATACAAGCTTGGCCAACCCCAAGTAACTGTGTGGCGGTACGATTGATTCCTAGCACTGTTCCACTGGCATTTAAAAGAATAATTCCTTCTGTCATATTTTCCGTTACCGTATCGAATTCCTTTTGTTTTTGCAAAAGCTTATCGCTCTGGCTTTTAATCTGTTTCTGCTGACTGTCGATACGGTAAAGAAGCGGAAACAGTTCATCATATCCTTCATTATTGAGGGGGGCGTCCAGATTCAGCTCATTGAGCGGCTTCACGATCTGTTTGGATAAACGGGCGGCAAATAAAAGGGAGAGGGCAAAGGCAATGGCGATAATCATACAGACCGGCTGCGCCATCCCCAAAAACAACATCAGCAAAGTATTTTGCAAAACACCGAGCCGGATTACCGTTTTGTCGGGCAGGCGCATGGCGCAATAGAGTGTGCGCTCCATCAGTGTAACGGAATATCGTGAGCTCTCTCCGAAACCGTTTGCAAAAGCTTCCTTAATTTCCGCACGTTCCAAATGATTCTCCATTTCATCGGAATCCCACCGATTGTCATAAAGAACCTCTCCATCCTCTTCAACCCATGTAATGCGGTATTCTGCCGTATCCAGCCCGTCAAAATAACGGATGCCTTCATTTGCCACGGCCCGTGCCACAAAATAGGTCTGCTCTTTAAGCTGGCTTTTACGGACATTTGAAAAGTAGTTGTAAAGTACCCACATAAACAACGCAACAGACGCCGCAAAAACACCCATGGCGACCATGCAGATAGAACGAAAAATCCTTTTTGTCATAATACGGCCTCCATCCGATAACCCACACCCCGTACCGTTTCAATATAATTTCCGCAGTTCCCCAGTTTCGTCCGCAGGGTAGCAATATGAACATCCACAGTCCTTGTTTCGCCGATATACATGTCTCCCCAGATATCTTGTAAAAGCTGTTCGCGGCTAAATACCATACCCGGATTTTCCATAAACTTTTTCAAAAGTTCATATTCCTTCAGGGTCAGCTGTATACGCTCCCCCTCTGCGAAAACCGTATGCTCGCCGGTATTTATTTCCATATCCCCTATCCTCAGCAGTTTAGAAAGTTGTTTTGACTCTGTACGCCGCAGCACGGCTCTCACACGAGATATCATTTCCATCATGCCAAAAGGCTTTGTAAGGTAATCATCCGCCCCCAGATCCAAGCCGATTACTTTATCATATTCCGTTCCTCTGGCTGTTGCCATGATAACGGGAATTCCCGCCGTTACAGAGCTTCCCCGCAGTCGTTTTAGAATTTCTATTCCGTCTTGCCCCGGAAGCATAATGTCTAACAGGATAAGCCGTGGCGTCTCTTTGCCCAATGCGTCAAAAAAATCCTTGCCGCACTCAAAACCTTTAGCCTCAAATCCTGCAGAATTTAAAGTATATATTATTAAATCACGGATACTGCCGTCATCCTCCACACAATAAATCATATCCTCATTCTCCATTTTGCCCTTTCAAGAAAAAATTATAGCATATTCTTTATCATTCGGTAACCGACGCACCCCGCAACATTCTATTTTGTTCTTTTCGGTTATGGTTACAGGATACCTTGAAAATATCAAATCTATTATCGTTGTATTGTAAAATTTATGTAAAATAAAAACCTCCCAAATTGAGAGGTTGCTATTTCCGTATACCGGATACTCTGTCATTTTAATATCAATCTTATCCCCGTCGGTGGGGAACTTCCCACTCGTCAGATACCAATGATTCAGCGATTTTGGCCAAATCCTGAATATTACCCTTCATTCATCTTCGCCAGCTTAGCCGTCTGATCCGCAGCAATCAACGCATCCAGGATTTCCTGAATATCCCCGTTCATGATTTTGTCCAGCTTATATAAGGTCAAGTTAATACGGTGGTCCGTTACCCGTCCCTGAGGGAAATTATAAGTCCTGATTTTTTCGGAGCGGTCTCCCGTTCCGATCTGGCTCCGGCGCGCTTCTGCTTCTGCATCGTGGGCCTTCTGGCATTCTATATCATAAAGCTTTGCCCTAAGCAGTGCAAACGCTTTTGTTTTGTTTTGAAGCTGGGATTTTTCCGTCTGGGAATAAACCACGATTCCTGTGGGGAAATGGGTCAGACGAACGGCCGAATCCGTTGTATTAACGCACTGTCCGCCGTTTCCGGAAGCACGCATAACATCAATACGGATGTCCTTTTCATCAATCTGTACATCCACCTCTTTTGCTTCCGGCATGACCGCAACGGTAATGGTAGAGGTATGGATACGGCCTCCCGATTCGGTTTCCGGCACACGCTGTACCCTGTGAACGCCGCTTTCATACTTCAGCACGGAATATGCTCCCTGTCCCGTTACCATAAAGGTCACGTTTTTCATGCCTCCGATACCGATTTCCTCGCACTCCGCAAGCTCTACCTTCCAGCGTTTGCTTTCGGCATAATGGACATACATACGGTAAATCTCCGCCGCAAAGAGAGCTGCTTCATCCCCTCCGGCGCCTGCACGTATTTCTACAATGACATTCTTATCATCATTAGGGTCTTTGGGCAGTAAAAGAATTTTTAACTTCTGCTCCAATTCCTCAATGGACTTTTTCGCATCGTTGAGCTCCTCCTTGAGCATCTCCCTCATATCCTCGTCAGATTCCTCCTCCAGCATGGCAAGGGAATCCTCCACATCCTGATTCCGCTTTTTGTATTCCCGGTAAGCCTCTATAATAGGAGTCAGATCACTTTGCTCCTTCATAAGCTCCCTGAATCTCTTCTGGTCATTGGCAACCCCCGGCTCATTTAAGAGCCCCATTAATTCTTCATATCGTCCTATAAGGTCTTCCAGTTTATCAAACATCTTAATCCTCCAAAAAGGTTCCGAATACTACCCGATCCAGACCTGCATAATCCTTTTTTATTTCTATATCAACATAACCCGCATCCTCTAAAAGCCGGGATACCGCTTCTCCCTGGTCATATCCGATTTCAAAAAACAGCATACCGCCCCGGATTAGGTATTTTGCTGCCTCTCTTATGATCTCCCTGTAAAAATACAGACCGTCCTCCCCGCCGTCAAGGGCCGTCAAAGGCTCATGCTTTGCAACCTCCGGTTCTAACATGGGAATAACCTTCGTAGGAATATACGGCGGATTGCTTACAATCAGGTCAAACTTAATTTCTGCTTCCCATACGCCTTTAACCTCCACGGCATCTTTTTCCGCCATGCTTCTCTCCGGGTCTGTTCTTCCTGCGCCCTTTCCACTCATACCGTTTTGGGCTTCATATGCAGTCAGCGCTTCCATATTCAGCGGCTGTAACAAATCCCCCTGCAAAAAATGGATTTCATTTTGAACCGGAAATGCATTCTCCATCATGACCCGCATATCCCTCTTGCCCAGAATTTTCTCCGCATTTCGTTTAGCAGTTTCCAACGCTTTTGAGGAAAGGTCAATGCCTACTCCTCCACAGTCATTGGAATATTGCAGAAGACTGATTAAAATACAGCCGGAACCGGTACATACATCCAAAATGCTCATGCCGTCATGAACATGAAGCATAACCTCTTCCACCAGTATTTCCGTATCCTGTCTGGGAATCAGTACGTCTTGGTTTACATAAAATTCAAGGCCCATAAATTCCTGAACTCCGGTAATATGCTGTAACGGAATGCGTCTCGCACGGTTTTCTATGTGGATTACATAACTTTTTTCCTGCTCCTCCTTTACCGAGAGCTCCGGATGGATTAACAGGGTATTCCTGTCCGTCCCGCACACATGCTCCAAAAGCAGCCTTGCATCCAGCTTCGCTTCGGCAATTCCCGCTTCCTCCAACTGCTTTACTCCATATAAATAAAGTTCATCGTATCTCATGCTTCCTCTTCCAGTTCCCTGGAAACCTTCTCCGATTCTTCCATAATCTGCGCCGCATCGTCCACATCATAATGAAAGGTTTCCTTAAAATACTGTTTCCAGTCAAAAACCGCCTCTACAGACGCAATGGCAACCTCAATCATATCGTCATCCGGCTCTTTGGTCGTCAGCTTTTGTAAAAGCATTCCCGGCGCCGATAGTATACTGACCAGAATATTATCGCTCTTACCCGCAAGACGGATAATCTCATAAGCAATGCCCGCAATGACAGGAATCAGAAGAATCCTGATCGCCACGCGTAAAAAGGGACTGTCCACACGGATAAAGAAAAACAGTACCGCGCTGATAAATACCACAAAAAGAAGAAAACTGGTTCCGCATCTCTTATGCTGTCTGGAAGATTTACGGACATTTTCCACATTCAACTCTCTTCCCCGCTCAATACAGTTAATGCATTTATGCTCCGCACCGTGATACATATAAACTCTGCGGATGTCCTTCATAAGAGAAATGGCAGTTACATAAATCAATAATATCACAATACGGATAACCGCCTCTAACAATGCCAAAAGAGAATCGTTTCTGACATAAACCTTCAACAAATTCGCCAGAAAATAAGGAAGAACCATAAACAAGGCAATGGCAACCACCATAGACAGCGCCACTGTTAAAAAGCTGAATACCCCTTCGCTGTTTCCGTCTGAAATCTTGTTGACAGCCTTATCCGCTTTTGTCTCCTCCTTTTCCTCATCTTCATAAAAGGAAGCGGAGTAATTTAAACATTTTGTGCCTAAAACAAGAGAATCCCAGAAATTAAACACGCCACGGATAAAGGGCAGCTTAAAAAATTTGTTTTTATCCGCACTTGACTTGTACTCATCAACCTTAACCTCTATCTTTCCATCCGGCTTTCTGACCGCAACCGCATATTTATCTTTATTTTTCATCATAACGCCTTCTAAAACCGCCTGACCGCCGATTCCGCAATAGCGTTTATTTGTCTTTTCTGCCATAAATGCCTCCTGATAGGTGGTAATCAAAAAGAAAAAGGTTGAGACGTGAAATCTCAACCCTTTTAATCACATGATTATTGAACGCCGTATTTCTTATTGAATTTATCAATACGTCCACGAGCCTGCGCTGCTTTCTGCTGACCTGTGTAGAATGCGTGGCATTTGGAACAGATTTCAACGTGAATATCCTCTTTTGTTGAACCGGTTACGAATGTGTTACCACAGTTACAGGTTACAGTCGCCTGATAATAGTTAGGATGGATTCCTTCTTTCATAATTTCACCTCTCTATATAAAATATCAATGATTTTTTCACAAACAGCTTTATAAGTGTAGCATAGTTTTTGTGAGTATGCAAGTTATTTTTTAGAAAAACAACATAATTTTGTCCTATTCATCATTCTTTTTTAGAAAAACTTGATTTTTTGAACCATATCCACAAATTCCCTGTTGGTCCGGGTACGTGCAAACATGTCCAAAATCTTTTCTACAGCTTCCTCCGGCTTCATACCGTTTAAAGCCTTTCTCATAATATTGATTGCCTGCAGTTCCTCTTCGTTTAAGAGCAGATCCTCTCTTCTGGTGCTGGACTTGGGAATATCCACCGCCGGGAATACGCGCTTTTCTGAGAGCTTTCTGTCCAAAACCATCTCCATATTACCGGTTCCCTTAAATTCCTCGTAAATAACGTCGTCCATTTTGCTTCCGGTTTCCACAAGGGCTGTGGCAAGAATGGTCAGACTGCCGCCCTCTCTCATATTTCTGGCCGCTCCGAAAAATCTCTTAGGCATATGAAGCGCCGCCGGGTCAAGACCGCCTGATAAGGTACGTCCGCTGGGGGGCACCGTTAAGTTATAAGCCCTTGTAAGACGGGTAATGCTGTCTAAAAGTATGGTTACATCTTTTTTGTGCTCAACCAGGCGCTTTGCACGCTCGATTACCATTTCCGAAACTCTTTTGTGATGCTCCGGCAGTTCGTCAAAGGTGGAGTAGATCACTTCTACATTGGGACCTTCAATGGCCTCCCTGATATCCGTAACCTCCTCCGGTCTTTCATCAATCAGAAGAATGATCAGATGCATGCCCGGGTTGTTCCTTTTGACTGATTTTGCCACTTCCTTTAATAAAGTTGTTTTACCTGCCTTGGGGGGAGAAACGATCATACCACGCTGTCCCTTTCCTACAGGGCTCATCAAATCCATGATCCTCATGGCAACGCTGGCTCCCGGCGTCTCCAGTTTCAACCTTTCATCAGGAAAAATAGGCGTCATATCCTCAAAGCTGTATCTTCTTGCCGCCTCCGAAGGATGATATCCGTTAATCTTCTTAACATACAACAATGCGGAAAACTTTTCGTTTTGGGTCTTGACCCTGGTATTTCCTTCCACAATATCTCCGGTCTTTAAATTAAATTTGCGAATCTGGCTGGGCGCCACATAAACATCATTCTCTCCCGGAAGGTAGTTGGCACAGCGGATAAATCCGAAACCATCCGGCATAACCTCCAGAATTCCGCTTGCCGTTTCTCCGCTGTCAAGGGTGTCGCTAAGCTTTTCGGGACTGATCTTGCTTCTCTCGTCCTCTTCTAACATTGCCTCCACCACTTCCGCCTTTTTCATGGTAGAAACGCCCTTGATTCCTCTTGCTTTGGCAATTTCCTTTAGATCCGCCAAAGCCAGTGATTCATACTTTTCTCTCATTATCATTCTCCTTCATTAAAACAATCAATATAATTCATCGTTTATCTCAGTCCGTTTTTATTTATCATAAATTTCCTTTGGGAATTCACTTTCAGAAAATCCAGTGCACGATTTGTTTGATTTGTAAGATTAAGTATACACCAAGTTTATTTTTTCGTAAAGTTCTTTTTCAAAATTATTATCGTTATTACAAACGGAAAAGTCATCTTTTATGTGATAGCGGCAGTTCGTAATAACAGGGCCTGCAAGGCTTGCAAAAAAATCACACGTACTATATGATAAGAAGGATAACATAGTTAGGTATGAGACAAATTAGTTCATAAAATACAGTACCTACAGACATAGCAGAAAAGAGGAAATATTATGACTGTAAATGAAAAAGCATTGAAGCTACACGAAGAATGGAACGGCAAATTAGAGACTGTTTCCAAAACCCCCGTAAAATCCAGAGAAGATTTATCCTTGGCTTATACTCCCGGCGTTGCAGAGCCTTGCAAGGTCATTGCCGCAGATCCGGAAGCCGCCTATAAATATACGATCAAATCCAATACCGTTGCAGTCGTTTCCGACGGAAGCGCAGTTTTGGGACTTGGCAATATCGGTCCCTTAGCTGCCATGCCCGTTATGGAAGGAAAAGCGGTATTGTTCAAGGAATTCGGCGGCGTAAATGCCGTTCCCATCTGTCTTGATACCCAGGACACAGAAGAAATTATCAAGACTGTTACTTACCTGGCTCCTGCCTTTGGCGGCATCAATTTAGAGGATATCAGCGCTCCCCGCTGTTTTGAGATTGAAGAAAGGTTAAAGGAAACTCTGAATATTCCTGTCTTTCATGACGACCAGCACGGAACGGCCATTGTAGTTCTGGCAGGCGTTATCAACGGATTAAAGGTTGTGGGCAAGCAGAAAGAGGACTGCAAGGTAGTGGTAAACGGTGCAGGCAGCGCCGGCGTTGCCATTACCAGGCTTTTACTGACCTACGGCTTTCAGAACGTCATCATGTGCGATAAAGTGGGCATTTTAGATAAAACCACCGAAGGGCTGAACTGGATGCAGCAAAAAATGACGGAAATTACCAATCCCAACCATGAAACCGGCTCTCTTGCCGACGCTTTGAGAGGAGCCGATATCTTTATCGGCGTTTCTGCTCCCAATATTGTGGCTCCCGAAATGGTTTCTTCCATGAACAAGGACTCCATCTTATTTGCCATGGCAAATCCCGTTCCCGAAATCCTGCCCGATGCGGCAAAGGCTGCCGGCGCTAAGGTTGTAGGCACGGGACGGAGCGATTTTCCCAACCAGGTCAATAATGTGGTAGCCTTCCCCGGCATCTTTAAGGGTGCTTTGGAAGGACGGGCTTCCCAGATTACGGAAGAGATGAAGCTGGCTGCCGCTTTTGCCATTGCAAGCCTGGTACCGGATGAAGAATTGAACGAAGATAATATTATGCCGGAAGCTTTCAATCCCGAAGTAGCCCAGGTCGTAGCGGATGCCGTAAAATCCCACATTAAGTAAGATGACAACAAACTGGAAGGGCAAACCCTATTATTCGCTGGATTGTTATTGTAAAGAGACCTTCGGCGAAAAGCTATATAAAATTGCATTAGACGGCGGATTTACCTGCCCCAACAGGGACGGCACAGTGGGATACGGCGGCTGCATCTTCTGCAGTCACGGAGGAAGCGGCGAGTTTGCGGTTCCTGTGGCCGTCTCTTTAGATGAAAAAGCATCCCGCAACAGAAAGAAATCCGATAATGCGGAAACAAGCGGCAATAAAGCGCCGTCCGGCGGCAAAAATGCCATAGATATAGGCGAAGAAATCCAGAGAGGCGTTTCTCTCTTTCAAAAGAAAAAAACAGGCGATAAATATATCGCCTATTTTCAAGCCTATACAGGAACTTATGACAAACCAGAACGCCTCTACTCCCTCTATTATGCCGCCTTATGCCATGATAAAGTAGCGGGCATTTCCATTGCTACCAGACCGGACTGTCTGGAACGTGAAATATTAGAGGCGCTTACCAGACTAAAGGAAGAATTTCCTCATAAATTTCTCTGGCTTGAGCTGGGACTGCAGACCATCCATGAGGATACTGCCGCCTATATCCGGCGGGGTTATAAACTTCAGGTATTTGAAAAAGCTGCCGCCAATTTAAAGGAAGCGGAAATTCCGTTTATTGTACATACCATTTTGGGACTTCCCGGGGAAGACCGCAGCCGTATACTGCAAACGATAGATTATGTCAACCGAATAAACCCTTTTGGAATAAAATTACAGTTGTTACACATTTTAAAGGATACGGATTTGGCTGTGGATTATGAGAAGGGATTGGTTCCCGTCTATTCAAAGGAAGAATATCTCCACACGCTTCTTGCCTGCATTACCCGTTTAAGTCCCCACATTGTGGTACACCGCATTACAGGCGACGGCCCCAAAGATTTATTGCTTGCTCCCAAATGGAGCCTTAATAAGCGGGACGTCTTAAACAGTTTCCATAAGCTTTGCAGGGAAACGGGAGCTTTCCAGGGAAAATACTGCGAAAGCCAAAAATAACAAAATTATGCGAAAAAAATTCAGAAAAATTCAGAAAAGAGGTTTCGATATGACACAAGAACCTATGACTTTATATAAACTGATCGTATTGTATATGCTCGACCGGGTATCCTTCCCCTTAACCAGGGCGCAGATTGAAGGCTTTATCCTGGAGAAGGAATACACCAACTATCTGACCCTGCAGCAGGCAATCGGGGAGCTTTGCGAAATCAAGCTGATCTCCACCAAAACCGTCCACAATCGCACCCAGCTTATGTTAACTGACGAAGGCCGTTCTACTCTGACTTTTTTTGGCAGCAACATACCGGAACCTATCAAAGAGGAAATCAACAGTTATCTGAAAGAAAATTCCATGGAACTGCGCAATGAGACTGCCGTTACCGGACAATATTTCAAAACCGCCGGCGGAAGCTATCAGACCCTCCTTGCCGCTACAGAGCGGGGAGAAACGTTGATTGAGCTGAAGCTGTCTGTTCCCGATGAAAAAACCGCTTCCGCTGTCTGTGACCGCTGGCAGAAAAAAAATGAAGCAATCTATGCAGCCATTATGAAAGAACTTTTTTAATATCTTTACGGAAAAATCCAATCAATCAACCAAGAATCATTCCAATATCTCATCAAAGCATCTGCCGTCGGCATGAGGTAAAGTAACACCTATTATTTTTGCTAAGGTAGGCCCCTCATCATAAAGATGCATGGAAGGAAGCTCCACGCCTTCCTTTACGCCATAGCCAAAAGCCATAAAGAAGGTTTCATAGTCAGGCTTATCCGGCAGATAACCGTGAACAGCCCTCATTTTCCCCTTTTTCATTTCTTCTACCGGCTCTGTCAGGGTGTGGCAGGCATCCAAATAAAAAACAGGTGCTTTTGCTTCTATTAAATAGACACATTTGTGATCCGCCCCCAGTTCTCCCGCTTCTTTTCCCGTAAATATACGGTCTACGCCGCAGACAGGATTCTTTTTACACTTTTCTAATAATGCCGTCAGTCTTTTGAAATCCCTTTTTGTTGCCTTCTTTTTCGGATTTTCATAAATATAGGTACACCCGTCGCAGTTTTTGGAAATATAGGTATAATCTGTAATAACGTCCCCTTTTGCTTTTAAAAATCCCGCCTTTTTCAACAGATGATTAAAGTATACAACCCTCTCTGTCTGATACTGGCAGTGGTCTCCAAGTATAACAACCGTTGTTTTATTCATATCCCCGGTGTCCTCTATGGCATCCATCAGTTCTCCTAAGCGCTTATCATGTCTGTTTAAGGCTTCCGTTACCTTTTGATGGTCCACCCCGTAAATATGTCTGTTGGTATCCACATCCGTAAAATGAATGAGCACCATTTCCGGATTATAATGTCTGATGGTATAAAGCGCGCTGGCATGGACAAAGTTATCCAATGCCGGTTGCCGGATACCATCTATCATATGTCCGAATTTGCGGTACAAATTCATTTCATAGAAAGCGCTTCCGTTATATGCGGAAACCATTACCTGATTCTGCCAGGGCCTGTTGGCAAAAATTTCGGGCAGGTTATAGGTAATCCTGCTTCTTGCCGTCACGGGCCAAAGCAGGGCGGCAACCTTCCATCCCTTTTTGAGAGCTTCGTCATACAAGGTCGTTCCCTTTATAAATTTTCTCTGCCAGATCCAGTCCGGCGTCGGGCGTTTGGGCTGCAGTCTGGTATTATTGATGACTCTGTGATGGACCGGTTTTTTTCCCGTCACAATGGAAACATGGGCAGGATAAGTAATGGAAGGGTAAACACTTTGCACATGGGCGCATTTTGCCGCCCGCTCCCAAAGTCTTTTAAAATTGGGAAGGGTGCATAAATAGGCAAGATCCCGCTGTCCTACCGCATCTAAAGAAATCATGATCAAGCGCTGGCTTGTACTCTTTTTTATATTCTGCCTGCTTTTTTTCATTTCGGTTCCACCTCAAATCATATCTTTCGTTGTTCTTTGCCGCTATTCATTACTGTTATTCTTTGCCGTTGTTCTTTACCGTTATTCTTTGCTGATATCTGAATCCATTTCTACTTTCTTCGGCTTATCCTTCAGCCATTTCATATGCTCTTTAATCTTCTTTTCATAGCCGTTGTCCGTTGGACGGTAAAATTCTTTTCCGTTTAGTTCATAAGGCAAGTACTGCTGCTCCACATAATGTTTCTCATAATCATGGGCATATAAATAGCCGACGCCGTGTCCCAGCTTTGCCGCCCCTTTATAGTGCGCATCCTGTAAATGGGTGGGAATGGGAAGGTTCCCGCTTTTCTCCACCTCCCCATAAGCTTCGGCTATGGCATTATTGGCGGCATTGCTTTTGGGTGCGCTTGCCACATAGGAAACCGCCTCCGATAAAATAATCCTGGCCTCCGGCATTCCCACGCGCTCCACCGCCTGGGCGGCGCTGACTGCCACCGTTAGGGCATTGGGGTCTGCCAGTCCCACATCCTCGGCAGCGCAGATCATGATCCTCCTTGAAATAAAGGTTACGCTCTCTCCTGCATAGAGCATTCTCGCAAGATAATAAACCGCTGCATCCGGGTCAGACCCCCGCATACTCTTAATAAAAGCGGAAACCGTATCATAATGGTTATCCCCCGTCTTGTCATAACGTACTACCCTCTTCTGGATACATTCACTTGCCACCTCCAGGGTAATATGGATTTTTCCGTCCTCACTGCGCTGTGTAGTCAAAATGCCCAGTTCTATGGCATTTAAGGCATGTCTGGCGTCCCCTCCTGCAATTTCTGCAAGAAACTGCGCCGCATCCTCATCCATGACCGCCTCATATGCTCCCATTCCTTTTTTCTCATCATAAACAGCCCTGTGAATCAAGGTTAAGACGTCTTCCTTATCCAAAGGCTTTAATTCAAATACAATAGAGCGGGAAATCAACGCGCTGTTTACCTCAAAATAGGGATTTTCCGTGGTAGCGCCGATTAATACCAGGGTCCCGTCCTCCACAAAAGGCAGAAGATAATCCTGCTGTCCCTTGTTAAAGCGGTGAATCTCATCCACAAAGAGAATGGTCTTTTTCCCGTACATGCCGTAGGTGTCCTTTGCCTTCGCTACAACCTCTTCCATATCTTTTTTTCCTGCCACCGTTGCATTAATCTGGGTAAATTCCGCGCTGGTGGTATTGGCGATAACCCTGGCAAGGGTCGTCTTTCCCGTCCCCGGCGGTCCGTAAAAAATCACGCTGCCCAACTTATCCGCCTTGATGGCACGGTAGAGCAGCTTGTCCTTACCGATAATATGCTGCTGCCCCACCACCTCATCCAGGGTGGCGGGACGCAGCCTCGCCGCTAAGGGAGACTCCTTCTCCATTTTGTTTTCTCTCATATAATCAAATAAATTCATGTCCATTATGATATGCTTCCCTCGTAATACAAATACAGTACCGCAGTCTTAATTCCCGCAGGAGTTCCTTATATCCCGCCTGCACGCTTGAAAATATTTATGCTCTTTAGAGTACTTGTGCTCTTTAGAGTACTTGTGCTCTTTAGAGTATCTATGCTCCTTCCCACAACGCTTACAGCGGGGTCTTTGACTCACACAAAAATAATAGCACTTTCTCCCTCTTCCGTCACTAAAAAGGCGCAAAAATTTTATGTCTTTTTTACAAAAAACGCTAATATACTAGGCATGATTTCCTATATATGATAGAATATCCGAAGGTACTTTCACAAATATTTCCCCCGGGAATACATCTGTATAAGTACCTGATTATATTTTCGGAAGGAGCATTCTTAACATGCAGAAATTTCTGGACAAATTCCATAACATAAAGCAAAAAATCATCTTTTACGTCATGGCAGTATCCATTTTACTGGCATTTTTAATTACCCTTATCATGTCTGTGGGCAGCATCCGCTCCACAAACTCCATTATGCTTGATAATATGCAGACCACCACGCGCATTGCTTCCCAAAACATAAGCTCCAATCTGCATCTGCTTACGGAAAGAATGTACAATATTTCCCACGAGGACATCTTCGTCTCTTCCTCAAGCGACGAGGAAAAACAGGCCCGTCTGGATGAAATCAAGCTCCAGATAGAGTTTGTGTGGCTGTCTGCTTATGATATCTCCGGTCAAAAAATGTACGGGGACGACATTGCCCCTGCCTCTATTGCCGATATGAAATATTTTTCCCATCTGACCCAGACAGGCAATATTGTCATCGGAGAGCCTTATTACGATCATGATATCATGCAGCTTTGCGTAGGCGCGCCCCTTGTGAAAGACGGCGAGGTTACCGGGTATCTGGTGGGAAGCTACAAATATGATCTTTTAAACGATGTATTAAGCATGCTTATTTTGGGCGATACGGGAAGCGCCCGTATTTTAAATGAAGAAGGCTTGATTGTCGGCGACCGCGATTTGGAACAATTAAAAGAAGCTCATAATATTTATGATTTATATCCTTCCTCCGGGAACCGCAAAATTTATGATAAAATTCTTTCTTATCAGACCGGTTCGGCCCTCATGCGGTTAAAACATGTAAACAATTATGTGGGCTACGCGCCTATTCCCGGAACGAATTGGGCATTATTTGTCAATGCTCCCCAAAGAGAATTTATGAGTTCCATGATTTTCTCCATTATTCTGACGGCATTACTATCCATTGCGCTGTTGATCGTTGCCGCTATCGTTATCATTCCTGCCGCAGCAAAGATTTCCGATTCCCTCTCTTTAGTGACCAAACGGCTTACGGCGCTTTCGGAAGGAAATCTTACGGAAGAAGTCATACTTTCGGATTATATTGACGAAACCGCCATATTAACAGAGGCTTTATCCAAAACCATTACCAGCTTAAACAGCTATGTCCAGAATATCAGAGAGTGTCTCGGTTCCCTTTCAGAAGGGGATTATACCGTTGATATTCCCGATAATTTCTCCGGGGATTTCTCTTCTATCAGAGAATCCCTCAGTACCATTACCGACGCCCTGAACCGCACTATGCTGCGCATGAATTATTCCTCCGTAGAGGTTACCAGAAACTCCAACGAAGTTTCTGATCACGCCAGATTGCTCCATGACGGTTCCATGAGCCAGGCGGCTCTTTTAGCGCAGTTAGAAACAAGTATGCAGGCAATTACCGCTTCTATTGAGAAAAACAAGAATCATGTTTTACAGATAGAGCATTGTTCCAAAAATGCTGCAAAAAAGACTTCCTTAGGCGACGCCAATATGCAGACCATGTTGGATACCATGGATCAGATTCATTCTGCCGTTCAGGAAATCTTCCAAATCAGCCAGTTGATCGAGGACATCTCCGGTCAGACAAACCTGCTTTCCCTGAATGCTTCCATAGAAGCGGCAAGGGCAGGGGAATCCGGCAGAGGTTTTGCGGTAGTGGCTGCGGAAATCGGAAACTTATCCCAGCAGACCAGTGAAGCGCTGCAGAAAACGGCGAAAATTATAAAGCGCTCCGCTGATACCATTGAAAAGGGTATGGAAACCGCCTCCCAGACGGCCAGGGCTTTTCAGGAAATCCAAGAGGTTACGGAACAGTATCATAAGATTTCAGACAGACTTTCCGACACTGTATCGGAACAGACTACTTCCGTAGCTTATGTCAACGAGCAGCTGTTGTCACTGAAAAATATTGCAGACGCCAATAAGTCTTTAGCGGAAGAAACTGATAAAATAGCCTCTGACTCACTGGCGCAGTCCGAAACGCTCAGAGACTATGTTGCCCAGGTTAAAATTAAAGAATCTGTATAGAGGAGGATGATAGGATGAAAAAATATTTTTGTATGATGCTGATTGTCATGACACTTCTTATAAGTGGCTGTGGTTCTAAAATGAAGGATGGCTTCTATACGGCGGAAATGTCCGATTATTCTTTCGGCTGGAAGGAATACTTATGCATTCTTGTCAAGGGCGGGGATATTGTTTATGCAGAATTTAACGCCAAAGACCCCAGCGGCTATATCAAATCCTGGGATAATGCATATATGGAAAATATGGGCACGCTTTCAGGCACATATCCCAACGAATATACAAGATATTATGTTGCCGAACTGATCGAATCCCAAAATTCCGAAGACATAGATACCCTGACGGGGGCCACTACCTCCGGAAGCAACTTTACAAGACTTGCCGCTGCGGTAACAAAACAGGCCGTCAGGGGAAAATCCACCACGATTATCGTAGAATCCGAAGCGGAATAGAAATCCTGCTTTAATCCAGAAGAATTTCGTCTACCGTTACAAATTCATATCCTTCCTTCTGCAGTTCGTCTATGATGGTAAATGCCGCCATAACGCTTGTTTTGTACTGGTCATGCAGCAAAATAATGCCGTTATCCTTGGCATTTGCCATAACCCTTTTGACTACCTTGGAAGCGTCCTTGGTACACCAATCCTGGGGATCAATGCTCCACAAAACACAAATCATCCCCGTATCGCTTTCAATCCCGTCGTCGCATTGTCCAAAGGGCGGGCGGATAAACTGGGGACGTTCTCCCGCTATCTTCTCAATCAATTCATTGGCGGATACTACCTCCGATTCAATCAACGCCGTATCAGCATTTTCAAGCCCTACATGATGGAAGGTATGGTTTCCGATCAAATGCCCGTCATCTGCAATCTGCTTCACAATATCGGGGTATTTTTCCACTGCGCTTCCCATGAGAAAAAAAGTAACCTTTACTCCCCGCTTCTTAAGCCCTTCCAAAAGCATGGGCGTATAGACGGGATGAGGACCGTCGTCAAAGGTCAGGGCAATTTTTTTTCCGCCTGTTTCCTCGGGTTTATCATCCTTTTCCGTCTCTGATTGCCATATTACGGTTTCTTTCATTTTATCCTCACGAAACCTTCCCGTAAAAACCCAATAGCCTGCAAGGAGCAGATAGGCCGTTACAACGCCTCCGATCATCAGCCGAAATAATTTGCGTCTGTCTTTCATAGATTCCTCTTGCATGGTTTATTATACAATATATGTGGCGAAAAGGAAAAAATGTTGCCCTTTTACAGGGCTTTGCTATAATAAAACCAACCTTACAACAGCTGTAAGTGGTATCCGGCCGTTCACGCTCCTATAATGAGACCAGACAGAAGCCTTATTGTCAGACCGAGTTTAGAGCGCCTCATTTAACAAGGCTATAGGTACTGGCAAAATCAAACAAACAGGAGGATTGTTATGAATCTGAATCATCGTATTTTACAGGTGGACCGGCTTACCAAAATCTACGGCAAAGGCACCCAGAAAACAGAAGCCTTACAGGGCATTTCTTTTGATGTGCTGGAGGGAGAATTCCTTGGCATTATGGGAGCAAGCGGTTCCGGCAAAACCACCCTTTTAAACTGCATCGCCACCATGATTAAACCAAGCTCCGGAAAAATCCTTTTGAAAGATAAGGATATTTCCTCCCTTAAGGGAAACGCCCTGGCAGACTATCGGGGACATGAAATCGGCTATCTTTTTCAGGAATTCGAGCTCTTAGATAACATGACCGCACAGGAAAACATCGCCCTGCCTTTGTCCCTTCAGGGAATCAGTTTAGAGCAGGCACAAAAAGATATTCTGCAAATTGCAGAGCGCTTCGACATTACAGAGGTTTTGGAAAAGTTCCCTCCTCAGATGTCCGGCGGACAAAAACAGCGGACAGCAGCAGCCAGAGCTTTCATTTCCAATCCCGGAATCATACTGGCGGATGAACCTACAGGCGCACTGGACAGTAAAAATTCCAAAATCCTTATGGATATGCTTGCCGCCATGAATCAAGAAGAACACAAAACCATTATGATGGTTACCCACGACCCTAACGCGGCGAGCTATTGTTCCCGTATTCTTTTTATACAGGACGGACGGCTGTTTCATGAACTTAGACGAAACCGGCAGGAAGAAACGACGGAAGCATTTTACGATCGAATTGTAACGGTAATCGCACAATTGGGAGGAGGGAGCGCAAATGTTCTTTAAACAGGTATGGCGCAACGCCATCAGACACAGAAAAGACAATGGTCTGTTCTTCGGTTCCCTGATCATTGCCATTATAGCCTTCTATACCCTTCTTTCCTTAAAGGAGCAGGACGTTATGCGCTACCTTGCAGCCGTGGAAAGCGTCGCAGTTTCAAAGCTGTTTAAACTGATTCCCTTAGTGTATATGGTTTCACTGTTCTTTGTGTTCTTTCTGGTATATTTTGCCTGCAAATATCAGACGGACAGCAGGCGAAAGGAATTTGGCATGTATCTTATGCTGGGAATGAAATACAGCCGCCTGTTTGCCATTCTCTTTTGCGAAACCTTTTTAAACAGTCTGATTTCCCTGCTGACAGGCATTCCCCTTGCCCTGTTTCTGACGGAAGGAATCAGCCTGACCACCGCAAAGCTTGTAGGTTTAGGCATTATCGGGCACCGCATATCCTTCTCCCCCGACGCCCTCCTCTATACTGTATGCGGCTTTACCCTTGTACAGCTATTATCTGTATTCGTTATCTGTATGAGACTTTCCCATACGGAACCCGCAGCGTTTCTGGCTGATGATTTTGCACAGGAACATGAAAAAAACTTTTCAGGAAGCGGAGCGTTCTTCTTTTTGGCCGGTGTGCTCCTTCTCATCATAGCTTACGCAATGGGCATGGCAGTCTTGGATACCCTCGGCTTTGGGGCATTTTTTATGGTTTTCCTCTTTGGAACCTTAGGCACCATTTTCCTTTACAAGGGGCTTGGATATGTAATCGGAAAAGGAATTGAAAAGAAAAGCAGGCGCAAGGCAGGGCTTTCGGTATTTACTGCCAGACAGCTTCAGGAAAATGTGTTCTGCCAGCACCAATCGCTGGCCGTTTCCTCCCTTCTGCTGCTCTTGTCCTTAGCCTGTATCTCCTTTGGTATCGGAACAGCGGCAGGCAGCCATGAAACAAGAACCACAGACCTTTCCGTCAAGGGAAGCGACGCACAAATCCAAAGCTTTCTTTCGGATGAGGAAATTGCCCCCATGATAGAAACCGCTTATCCCATGTACTTGTCCTATACTCATACTTCCCGGGATTTGGAGCCTGTCAAAAATGCGATGGCAAAGCTTCCTCAATCAGACCTGCGGGATAATATGATGGAAAATATCACAGACAGCTGCGATTACATTCTATCGGAGTCCAGTTATAACAGTCTGTTGTCCGCAATGGGAAAAGTGCCTGTTTCATTAAACCCGGATCAGATGGCGTTATTCTCATCTATGTCTACAGCTGATTTTACCAATATCATGAACGCCGCCTTAAATCAGAATGTGACTATAAAGGTAAACGGCGCAGAGTACAGTCTTCTGCCCTGCTTATACTACGACAACATCGTGGCCGACCGTATGATTTCCCTTTATACCGCGCTGATCGTCCCTGACGAAGTATTTGAAGAAATCGCAGACGATTCCGAACCTTTCTGTTATAACCTTCATCTGTCCGAGAGCTTTACTGCGGAAAAAGGGCTTCTGGCAGCACTTTCCGACATGGGAGAAATACTTTCAGCCCGTGGATTGGAGTACGACAGCTATCTGGGCGGAATCGGAAGGAATCTTTTTTATACGGTGGCATCCAGCTACCTGACACTTTACCTTGGCATTTTGTTTCTGCTGATTGCCAACACGGTAATCGGGCTGAAATACCTGATATGGCAGCGTCAGAACAAGCACCGCTATATAACCCTGCTGATGCTTGGCGAAAACAGGAACGCTTTATGTCAGTCAGCGAAAAGCCAGATACAGACATTTTTTAACCTGGCGCTTGTGATAGCTGCCATAAACGGTATTTTTGCCGTATTCTCCATGTTCAGGAGCTTTTTAAGACTTCCTTCCACTGCCGCCTTTTTATTGGTGGCATTGATGGCGGCTGCTGCCTTCCTGCTGTTTATTTTGACGGAACTTGTGTATATTCATGTGGTAAAACGGACAGCGTGCCGGGAAATTATGGAATTAAAACTATCCAGATAATTGCAAGGCATTAAAACCGGAATGGCAATGATTCATGAAACTATTTTGTAAGGAGGTAATACGTCTTGACACGGATTATGATCGTAGAAGACGATATGTATCTGAAAGAAGAACTTATGATGACCTTTGCAAAGAAGGGATACCGGGTAGGCGGTATCTCTTCCTTTGCCGCACCGGAACAGGAAATCATGGATTTTGACCCGGATCTTTGTGTACTGGACATCAATCTGCCCGGCAAATCCGGCTTTGAACTGTGTAAATGGCTAAAAGCCCATGCTTCTTTTCCCATTCTGATTCTGACTGCCAGGGATACCCTAGAAGATGAGCTTACCGCCCTGGGCCTGGGAGCCGACGACTTTTTAGTAAAGCCCTGTCATCCGGATCGCCTTTTAGCCCGCGGGGCACGGCTTTTACAAAATTTCCGGAAGGTAAAAAGCCTGATTCTGGCTGGAAGCCTTTCTCTTGATACCGATACCTATAAGCTGATGTTTAGGGACACCTATGTCATTTTGCCGGAAACCGAGGGGAAAATCATGCAGCTTTTAATGGAACGCCACCCATCCCTTGTTACAAGAGCCGAACTTTTTTACGCCGTATGGGGTACGGAAGAATTCTGTGATGAAAACATTTTACAGGTCAATATCACAAGGCTTCGGAAAAGACTGGACGCTCTGGGACTTGGTAAAGCTGTGCAAAACATCCGGGGACAGGGTTACTATCTGGAGGTGGATAAGCTATGAAAAATTTGTTGCATAAAACCGGGCACTGGCTGCTTCTCTTTTTCATAACAGATTTGATTTTTTTCTTTGTCACATGGCTGTTAACTCCGGGCATGTTAAAAAGCGTGGGATTATTCCTTGTGCTCTTTACCGCAATTGCCCTTGCTGCAGGCTATCTCATGGAAAACCGACAGCAGCAAAAACAGCTGAAGGCACTGGATAATTTTCTGGAAAAAATAGATGAAGAATCATTTCTACAGCTATCGGCTCTTATGAAAGAGCCTTTACAGCCTGCTATGAAGCAACTGTACGACCAGTTTACAAGTCTTACCGACGCCATGAACGAAAAACAATTGAGTCTGGAAAATTACAGGGACTATATCGAGGCCTGGACCCATGAAATGAAAACGCCTCTTTCCCTTGCCGCCCTTGTTATAGGTAATCACAGCGAAGAAATGAGTCCTTACGTAAGGAGCCGCATGGGTTATGTTTTCCATTTGATTTCTGAAGATGTGGAGCGGATTTTATATTATGCCCGCTTACAGGCTGACCATGTGGACTATCATTTTTCCAATGTAATGCTGAATCAATGCGTTTCCCTGGTCTTATCAGATTTCCAACCGTATATAGAGGAAAAAAACATTGCAGTTTTCTCAGACCTTCAGCCTCTTACGGTTGTAACGGATAAAAAAGTATTAAGCTTTATGATCGCCCAGCTCCTTAGCAATGCCATAAAATACGCCGCTCCCCATAAGGGAGAAATCCGCATTTCCATAAATAGGCACTCCCATAAGACCATACTCTCCGTTTACGATAACGGAAAGGGAGTTTTGCCCGAGGATGCTCCGTTCATTTTTGACAAAGGCTTTACAGGAAACCATCAAAACCGTCAGAATGCCACGGGAATGGGGTTATATCTGGTAAAGAAATTTGCCGATGCCATGTGTGTGGAAGTCGGTCTGGGGGAAGGAGCTGATCGCGGAGAAGGGTTTTGTATAGAATTGGAATTTCCTTAAATGCTGTATTCCTCGCACAGCGCTTTAAGGTACGCTTCATCGTCTACTGCCCTTTTTAAATCATCAATGCGGTTGTCAGACAAAAGGATTTTGTTTAGCATCAATATGCGCTCTACTTTAAGCCGTCCCTCTTTCCGACCAAGTTCTAATCCTTCTTCCCGTCCAAGCTCCCGCTCATCCGCACGAATCAATCTCATCTCTCTCTTCGTCAAATTCATAAATACTCATCTTCACAACCTCCGCCTTTCATGCCCTGCATTTCCTGCCTCGTCTGAAACTCCTGCTTTTAAATTATTTGTCTGGATTTTAAAAGCATTGATTTCAAGATGCCTTCCGGCAAGAAATTAGAATGCACTAAGACGGTGCAAAAGAATGTCAGAAATATATACTTTGGTCAGATTCTGGCACTTGCCGCATTATATGTCAATATAATTTTTATGTTTTTTCGTTCAGTTTTTTCTGCAAAAAATATATCTCTATTGACATTTTATCCACTAATCATCCTTTATAATATTTCTAAAATTCTTTATAAAAAGGCTGAAACACGGGAGAAAGGAAAAGTCCTTCTCCATATTTCAGCCATTTTCTATTACTATATTTCCTTTTTGCCAATTTTCCTACAGAAATTTTTCTTGTGCCATCAGCTGCCTAATTTCTTTGTAAAATCAGACATCGCCTCCGATATCTTAATCTGCTGGGGACATACCGCCTCACAGCTTCTGCAGCCCACACAGGCGCCGGGACGTTTTTCTTCCGGTATTGTTGCTATTAACATAGGCGCAAGGAAACCGCCTCCCGTGAAGCAATGTTCATTGTACATATCTATCAATTCCGGAATATTTAATCCCTTGGGGCAATGGCTGACGCAGTAATGGCAAGCCGTACAGGGCAGGTTGCTCTGCTTTAACATTTCATCAGCAATGCCTAAAAGTCCGTCCCACTCCTCTTTATTAAGGGGCTTATCCGTTTCAAAGGTCTGTATATTCTCCTTTAGCTGCTCCATATTGGACATACCCGAAAGCACCATAGTTACCTCAGGCAATGCCTGTAAAAACCGGAATGCCCATGCGGGAACGCTCTCATCCGGTCTCAATGCCTTTAGCTTTCCTTCATCCTCAGCCTTCAGGGAAGCCAGCTTGCCGCCTCTTAAAGGCTCCATAACCCATACGGGAAGGTTCCATTCCTTTAACAATTCCATTTTTCCTTTGGCGTTCTGGAAAGACCAGTCAAGCCAGTTTAACTGAATTTGGCAGAATTCCATGGATTTTCCGTACTTATCAAGGAAGCGCTTCATTACCTCACAGCTTCCGTGTGCGGAGAATCCCAGATGGCGGATGCGCCCGTTTTCTTTCTGTTTTACCAGATAATCATAGATTCCGTATTTTTCATCCAGATATGCGTCAATATTCATCTCGCATACATTATGCACAAGATAAAAATCAAAATAATCCACCCGGCATTTCTCAAGCTGTTTTTCAAAGATTTCTTCTACCTTATCCATATTGGACAGATCATAGCCGGGAAACTTTGTAGCAAGATAGTAGTTTTCCCTGTCATACTGACTGAGCACCTTTCCCATAACGGTTTCGGAATTGCCGCTATGATATCCCCATGCGGTATCGTAATAGTTGATACCCTTTTCCATGGCATATGCCACCATTTCCGCCGTCTTTTCCTCATCGACCCTTGCATCATCCCCGTCAATGACCGGCAGGCGCATAGTCCCCAGTCCCAATGCGGAAAGCTTTAAGTCCTGATACTCTTTGTAAACCATTTCCATTTCCTCCTTGTTTTCAAATTTAAAAAATATGCCAGCGGCTCCTCTTTGTAGAGCTCCTCTGCCTTACATGAAGCATTGGGCGTAACATAATCCATGTCCATCCCATGTTCCTTTAAAAGCAGGAAGATTCGGGATAAATCATCTTTCAGTTCTTCTGTTACGATTCTGTCATTCCCCAGCTTATGCTGTACATGGTTATATGTGGGCAAGATCTGTCTTGCCTGAAGGCAGAAACGCCAGAGACATGAATTGCCGTAAGAGTCCTTGCCGTTTACGTCCGCCCCCATTTCGATCATTTTTTCGAGAATGCCATAGGCCCTGTCCGCCTTTTCCCTGGTGGAAAAAACTTCCATCCCGCCATAAGGGGAATTGGTATTCCATCTGCAATTCATGACTGCCGCATTAATGGCATCATGAAGAACCGGCGCCCTCCATTCATTCGCGCAGGTATCCGCTTCCATAAAATTCACATCAGCCCCTGCATCCAGCAGATACTGGGCAATATCAAAATTTCCTGTTTTTAAAGCAACCTGCAAGGGCGTCTGGCCGTCGTCTTTTTTAGGCGGCTGCTTGGCTGTACATGCAATCAGCTCCGGTTTCTTCTCAAGCAGTTCCCTGACCGTAGCAAGGTCATTCTGCCTGACAGCCTGAAAAAGCTTTTTCATCTATGGCTTATCCTCCGTACCCTTCACGATTATGATAACTTTAATTGTAAAATTATTATAACGATAAACAGATTTAAACACAAATAGTTTTTACACATATTCTATGATGCTATAACAAAAACATCAGCGTATATCACACCAATATAATCCCCCACAAACTGCAACAGTCAAACCATAAGCAATATCTAAAGCAGATATCCGATCCCCTTTTTCGTTTCACGCCCGGATTACGCCGTGCTATTCCCAGCTTACCTTAAATATCCGTGCGCTGAAGGGAGCCAGATCCACTACCGCCCTGGCTTCCTTTCCGTTATATTCCTCCGGAAGCACATGGCAGTTATCGTCCTCCGGCTTTGTCTGTCCCCCATAGCATTCCCAATCGCTGTTAAGCAGTTCCACAAGCCTTGCACCCTTCCAGATGCCGAAGGTAAAGTCCTTCCAGAACTGGTCTGACAGATTCAATGCGGTAATGATTACCTCCCCGCCTCCCTTTCTGGCATAAACATAGGTAGAGAATTGCTTTGCATGAATCTCCAGCCATTCAAAACATTCTCTGTTGTATTCTCCGTCATAAAGAGCTTTCTCTTTCGCGTACAGTTTACATAACTCCACGTAATAATGATGGAATGCATCATGGAAAGGATACTTTATCAAATCCCAGTCCTGCTCCCGTTCTTCATCCCATTCCCGGAATTGTCCGATTTCATTTCCCATAAAATTCAGCTTCTTGCCGGGGTGGGTATAGAAGTAAGCATAGAAAGCCTTGATCTGACGGCATTTATCTTCATACTGTCCCCACATTTTCTGTATGATGGTAGCTTTGCCGTGAACCACCTCATCATGGGACAAAGCCAGCAAAAACAATTCCTGATAAAAATACTGCATGGAAAAGCTCAATTTGTAGTAATGGGCAGGTCTGTGGACAGGCTCCAGCTTAAAATATTCCAGAGTGTCATTCATAAATCCCATATCCCATTTATAATCAAAGCCCAGTCCCTGATAGGTTACGGGAGCCGTTACTTTCAGAAAATCCGTAGAATCTTCTGCAATAAGGATTGCCTCGGGAATCCTATTATGTAAACCAAGATTCATCCTTTTTACAAAATTGACCGCACAAGTATTGACACCTCTGTCAGGATTTCCCTGCCAATAAATCATTCTGCTGATGGCGTCCATCCTCAGACCGTCAACATGAAATTCCTTCAGCCAATAGTAGGCACAGGACTGGAGAAAGCTTGCCACCTCGCCCTTTGCATGATTAAAATTGTAAGTTCCCCACTCACTTAACGCCACATCCTTACTGGGAAATTCATACAAAGCCGTTCCGTCAAATTTTCCCAGACCATAACTGTCTATGGCAAAATGTACCGGCACAAAATCCAATATGACGCCAATGTCATTCTGATGGCATAAATCAATCAGCTTTTTTAACTGCTCCGGCGTTCCATATCGGGAGGTCGGTGCATAAAAACCTGTGTTCTGATACCCCCAGGAGCAGTCGGCAGGATGCTCGCTAAGGGGCATAAATTCCACATATTGGAAGTTATTATCCTTTAAATAAGCAATCAGTTCTTCCGCCATCTCATCATATTTTAAATAAGACAGCGATACATCTTCTCCCTCTTTTCGCTCTTTCTGCCTGAAACTGCCGGGATAAAATTCATAAATATTCATAGGACGGTTATAATTTCTATCCCGCTTTTCTTGCATCCATGCTTCATCCTGAAATTCATAGGCGTCCAAATCCACTATGATGGAAGCCCATTTTGGCCGAAGCTCCATGGCAAATCCATAAGGATCGGAATGCTCCACCCGGTCTCCCGCCTTCGTATAAACCACATATTTGTAATACATTCCCGGCCCTGCCCCTTCAATATAGGCCTGGTAAACACCGGGAACCTCGCAGGGATACATATTATATTCCTGCCACTTTGAAAAATCCCCCTCCAGCTTCACGTCCTGCGCATTAGGCGCATATACCCGGAATGTAACTCCCTTCCCCTCGGAATGAGCTCCGAAATAAGTATAAGCATCAAAAGCTTCCCCTTTAAAAAACTCTGCGCTGTTCATCATAACCTCCACTGTATTTACTTCTCATCGTAGTGCATATGTTTTATCGTAACATGCCTCTATATCTTGATAGATACTTGCCTGTTTCCATGCTACAATGCCCGAAAGCTTGTTTCAATCAGCGATTATACGTTATTGTAATGTTTACTAGACTTTTTGTATTAATTCGTCTATTATAGTGTCAGATACAAAGCACTCTACATTTATGCAAGCATGTTCGCTTGACCCCTGGAGGCAAAAATGAAAAACGACAGACGTATAAGGCGGACAAGAGCCGCCATTCAATCCGCATTTCTGAAACTGATTTATGAAAAGGATATCAACAAGATTACCATAAAAGAGCTGTGCGAACGGGCAGATATCAATAAAAGCACCTTTTATCTGCATTATCAGGATATTTATGACCTGGAAACACAGTTCAAAGAAGATCTTTCCGAAAAGGTATGCCATATCATACTGGAATATGAGGTAGAAGAACTGATTCCGAAAGCCCCTGAAATCTGGGTCCGGATATTGAATCTGCCTTTGGACGAGGGCATGATTCTTTCTTCCTTGAAGGATACCTCCTTAAAACACATCATAGAGGATATCGGTACTCATGCTATCCACGCAATTCTGGACAAGCTGGCTTCCACGCTTCCTAAACGGGATGAAGACAAGCTTTGGAAACACCATATACTTACTTCCTTCATTATCAGCGGTTTTCTGGGCGTTTTGCGCTCCTTTGATAAAGAAGAGCTGGTTCAAAGAGAGGCTTTTGAGAAAATTGCGGAAGGACTGGAAAAGGGGATTCATTTAGGATGATTTTTTTGGTAACGCCTTTCTGAGCGTCATGTCTTCTGTATGTTAATGTAGTTTACATAACTATTTGCAAATTCTTCCTCCGTTGCAAGATTAATTGCTTGCATCTGCCGGGGAAGGTCTCTGCATGTTCCTGTTAGGATCTTATAGCCGTAAACGGCGGCGCCTAAAAGGGCGGTGTTTCCACAGGCAGTTGTTTTTTCTTCCAGTTCTTCGGGCAGAAGTCCGATTGTTACCGCTCCGTGTACGTCCAGATAGTAGCCGAAGCCTCCTGCCAAAAACACTTGTTTGATTTCGCTTTTTTCAACGCCTGCTTTCAAAAGCAGGATTTCTATGCCGCTTCTGACTGCGGCTTTGGCAAGCTGGAGGTTCCGGATCTGTTTTTGGGAAATCTGCATCGTTCCGTTTTTAAGGGGTACGGAAACTCCTTTTTCAAAATAGGCGTCGTTCAAGGTTCCCATCTCATCCACAATTCCCTTTTCCAAAAGTCCCGCTAAAACAGCAATCATGTCGCTTCCGAAAAATCCGGTACCGGCGTCTCCGTCAAATGCCGGTCCTGCTGCCGTGGCGCAGCAGATGCCCCTATCCTTACCAAACAATACCAGCTCTGCATTGGTTCCAAGGTCTATGAATAAATTCCATTCATCCTTTGTTTCTTTCTGTTTGCTTTCTCCCAAAAAATGAAGCATATAGAGCCCGGCTCCTATATCTCCCCCTACAAAGGCGGAGAAGCCCGGCATGATATAGGTTTTTAGTCCCCCGATTTCCGTAAGGATTTCATCTAAGGTTTCCGGTATAAAGGGCGAACGGCCGAGATTTTTTACAGAATAATTCATAAGGAGATGGATCATGGTGGTATTGGCGGCTATTACCATAAAATCAGCTTTTTTTCCATCGTTGCAAAGCTGAGTAACGCCTTTTTCCAGCTGTCCTTTCATTATTTGGGAAAGTTCTTCTCCTTTGCCTGAAAGGGAAGCTTCCATTCTGGTCAATACATCGGCCCCAAAAACTCTCTGGGCGTTTACCTCCTTATAGACGGCCTCTACCCTTCCGTCACATTTCCGTCTTTTTTCCATAACAAGGGTAGTTGTCCCTATATCTACGGCAATAAAATATCCCTCTGCTATATTGCCGCTGTCTAAAGCGCGTCCATCCTTATCATGTCCGGCTGCATTGTAGATATCCGGATTATATGAAGTTCCTCCGGGTTTGGCATTGTCGCATTCCGCTTCCCATAAAATGTTCTCCCAGCAAATATCATATTTTCCCCCGATCACATCCGGCTTCTTTTCTCCAAAAAGCAGAATTTCACAATCCCCTGAGGGCTTTGTCACGCATAAAAGCCTGATCCCCTGCCTTAATTCTTGGGGAGTCAGACTGTTTCGCTCCGCCGGCTGGGGAAGGGGCGGATTTTTCAAAAATTTTACTCTGCATTTTCCGCAGATTCCCTTTCCCCCACAGGGCGCTTCTAAAGAAATACCCGCTTTTTGGCATAGCAAAAGTAAGCTTTCTCCTCTTTCAAAAGAAAGCTTACTTTCCAAATCCGTATTTTCTCTTCTGATAATCAACTGAAAACGAGACATCTTTTACTATCCTTACATTTATAGGAACTGGTTATTTTCTTCCTTATAAACATAACCGATTCCGGAAAGTTTATCAAGCAGAGCCTGCTTATCCACATCTTCATTCTCACATAGGTCATCCAGATTTTTGTAATAGTCTCTCAGCTTTAAATTTACATAACTTAAAAGCATGACCGGATCATTTGGTATCATATTTTATGCCTCTCTTTTCATTAATAGCCGAACAGCCCTCCAAAAAAGGAATCAGGGTCGCTGTAATAAAATCCCCGTCCGGAGCTTCCCCTGTCATCCTCTCTGCCGGTTTCAGCGCTATTTTCACTGTTATTTCTATCCTGATCGGAAACGGTATTTTCATTAACGCCTAAAGTAATGCTGACCTTCTTTTCCTCATAACCGCCGTTTTCTCCTGCTCTCTGGATAGTCACATCTATGGTTTCTCCCGCTTTATAATATTGCAGGGTTCTTACCAGTCCATTATAATCCGTAACGGAAATGCCGTCAAAGGCAGTAATGATATCTCCTTGCTGCAAACCTGCCTTATGGCCCGGGCCGTCCGTTTCGGTTCCTAAAATATAAACTCCCTGTGGTATATTGTACATCTGGGAAATATCCGAAGAAACATTCTGACAGGAAATCCCCAAAATTCCTCTTTCCTCTTCATCAACCACATCTCTGGTCTGCCTCGTCATCAGTTCTTCCAGAATCGGAAGCGCTGTGGAGATAGGAATGGCATATCCCATGCCCTCTACCTTTGTGCTGGCAAATTTGGAGGAGTTGATGCCGATTACCTCGCCCTTCATATTAAAAAGAGCGCCTCCGCTGTTGCCCGGATTGATGGCTGCATCTGTCTGGATCAGATTAGCCGTAATATTCTCAATGGTAACCTTCCTGTCCTTGGCGCTGACAATTCCCGTCGTTACACTTTGTCCGTATCCAAGGGCATTTCCGATTGCCACAACCTGGTCTCCCACATTAACGCTGTCGGAATCTCCCAGCTTTGCAATCCTTATATAGGCCTTTGTATCATCACTCATGTCATCAAGGCTTACGGCAATAATGGCCAGATCATTGCCTGCATCCGTTCCCTTTACCTTGGCGCTTGCCACCTTTTCCTCATCGTCTCCGAAGCAAACGGACAATTCACTGGAACCGCTTACCACATGATTGTTGGTAGCAATTAACAGTTCTTCTTCATTCTGTCCGATAATAATACCGCTTCCCACACTGGTGGCCTCATACTCCCTTGTCCCAAACATGCTGGTCAGTTCTTCCACACTGGTATTGGTAATGGATACAACGGAGGGCTTTGCCCCTTCCGCTATCTGGGCAATCGTATAAAGATTATCCGACGACTGGGACATATTGGCAGTGGGAACAGCATTTCTTATAATATCCTTACCCTCTATATCATCTACAATCTGATTAACCTTATCGTCTGCATCCGCCAGACTGCCGCTTTCATTCTGTTTTGAAATAGCTTGCATATTCTCCAGAGCCCGGTCTATGCCGCTTGCCTTTACCACTCCGATGAAGACCAAAGAAGCCGCCAATCCGAACGCCACGCCGCTGGCAATGACCGAACAGCTCTTTTTCAAAAGGGGATGGGACTTTTTTCTTTTTCCTTTTTTCTCTCCACCGTTATTTTCTGCAGGATTTATATCGGGAGCTGCACCGTAATAACCGGCGGAACTTCGGAATTCGTTTTGAACATTTTGATTTTCTTCGTACATACCAAAACCTCTCTTTCTTTTCTCTATGCTGTTAGCATAGTGAAAATTTGTTATAAAATTATGATGGTTTTGTGAAAAAAATGTGTTTTATACTATCGCAGTCTGCTGTTGTCGTATTGTCTGTAAAAAGCTTTTGCATATTCCTTTCCCGTCTGACTTTCCAGATACCGGTCAATGACTCCGTAATCATCCCACATATGCATGGGAAAGATTTCTTTTACCGGAATCTGTGAGAGAAAATGATCCATGCCATAGGTGCAGGCCTTCTTCAATCGGGGGTCTAAAGGAATAAAGGCGGCGTCCAGTTCTTTTTTTCCTTCTTTTTCCAGTAATTCCTTTAAATAAGCGATTTCCCCTTTATATCCGGTTTCCTGGTCTTTATTAAAGCTGTCCGCTTCTCCTTCCCAATGCCACCAGTTTAAATCTCCTCCGTGGTATATCCGTATATTTCCCGCTTTGACATAAAAAGCAACGCCCGCGTCAGTAGATTTTAAAGCATGGATCGTAACTGTTTCTTCCCCCTTAACACCTACCGGCAGGCTCAATACCGTATGTGGGGACATCCTGTGGATCTTTTCCTTAACCGCCGGATTTATGCCGTGCCTTTGAAGATATTTTTCGCTTAATTTAATATCATTTCCAAATACATACGCCGCCTTGCCGGGGTGGTCCTTTAAATCAAATATATTAAAAGCAAAATGATCCGGATGTTTGTGGCTGGCAAAAACAATCAACGGCTTATTATCAGGAAAAGCCGGCAGCTCTCCTTTGTAATAATCAAACAGAAATACCGCCGGCTCCGTTTCTACCAGAAAACCACTATGGTAAATATACGTTACTTTCATGGCTTCTCCTTTTATGAAGGCTGTATTTTCCTAATTTTTATTGTACGCCTTTTCATTTAGCCCATAGCCGGATGTAGCCCGGCTTTCGTGGCAGTTGCATACCTTTTCATTTTTTACAGCTTCTTTTTAAACTACATTTTCTTTGCGACAAGCTTGTCATTTTCCACATCAATGAGAATTTTATCCCCTGTTTCCACCTCATCCGCCAAAATCAGCTTGGCCGCAGCGGTCTCCACATATTTTTGGATATAACGCTTTAAGGGTCTTGCGCCGTAAACAGGGTCGTAACCGTTTTCCACAATATAAGCTTTTGCCTCATCGGTGCACTTTATGCAAAGCTCCTTGTCTCCCAGACGTTTGTTTAAATCCTCTATAATTAAGTCAATAATACCACCGATATTTCCCTTTGTCAGCGGCTTAAAGAGAATCATTTCATCCAGCCTGTTTAAAAACTCCGGTCTGAAATGGGCGCGCAGCTCGTTTAATACCGCATTTTCTGCATCAGGAGCAATTTCCCCTTTTTCATCAATGCCTTCCAATAAATATTGAGCGCCGATATTAGAGGTCATGATCAGGATCGTATTTTTAAAATCCACTGTCCTTCCCAAAGAATCGGTAATCCGTCCGTCGTCTAAAACCTGCAGCAATACATTGAATACATCGGGATGAGCCTTTTCCACTTCATCGAAAAGTACCACGGAATAGGGTTTCCTTCTGACCGCTTCGGTCAATTGACCTCCTTCTTCATATCCCACATATCCGGGAGGCGCTCCAATCAGCCTGGATACAGAATATTTTTCCATATATTCGCTCATATCAATGCGGACCATATTGGATTCGTCATCAAACAGCGCCTGTGCCAGTGTCTTTGCCAGCTCCGTTTTTCCTACGCCTGTAGGTCCCAAAAACAGAAAGGAGCCTATGGGCTTACTTGGATCTTTGATACCTGCTTTGGAGCGCATAATGGCTTCTGACACCTTTGTCACTCCTTCTTCCTGACCGATCACGCGCTTGTGAAGCTCATCTTCCAAATGAAGAGTCTTATTTCTCTCGCTCTCTGTCAGCTTGGCAACGGGGATTCCGGTCCATCTGGAAATGATCTTTGCGATTTCATCCTCATCCACACTTTCGTGAACCAGGCTCCGGTCTCCTTCCTTAACCTTCTGTTCTTCAAGCTCTAACTGCTTTTTCATGGAGGGCAGTCTGCCATAGCTCAATTCCGCCGCCTTTTCCAGATTTCCCTCCCTTGTGGCTATCTGGATTTCATTATTTACCGCCTCAATATCCTCACGAAGCTTTTGAAGCTTTTCCACGCTGTTCTTCTCATTCTCCCAGGTTGCCCTCTGGCCTGTAAAGGTTTCCTTAAGCTCTGCCAGCTCCTTTTGCAAAGCCTCCAGGCGTTCTCCTGAAATACGGTCATCCTCTTTCTTTAACGCCGCCTCTTCTATTTCCATCTGCATAATGCGGCGGTTTAATTCGTCCAGCTCCGTAGGCATGGAATCCAGCTCCGTCTTAATCAGGGCACAGGCCTCATCCACCAGATCGATCGCTTTGTCAGGCAGGAACCGGTCCGTAATATAGCGGTTGGAAAGCACCGCCGCGCTGACTAAGGCGTTGTCCATAATCTTTACCCCGTGGAATACCTCGTAACGCTCCTTCAAGCCTCTTAAAATGGAAATGGTGTCCTCTACCGTAGGCTCATCCACCATAACGGGCTGGAACCGCCTCTCAAGGGCCTGATCCTTTTCAATATACTGCCTGTATTCATCCAAAGTAGTGGCGCCGATGCAATGCAGCTCGCCTCTTGCCAGCATTGGCTTTAACATATTACCTGCGTCCAACGCCCCGTCGGTTTTGCCCGCACCTACAATGGTATGCAGTTCATCAATAAACAGGATGATCTGACCGTCGCTGTTTTTTACATCATCCAAAACCGCTTTTAAACGCTCCTCAAATTCGCCTCTGTACTTGGCTCCCGCCACTAAGGCTCCCATATCCAGTGAGAAAATCTTTTTGTCCTTCAGGCTCTGGGGCACATCCCCTCTGACGATACGCTGGGCAAGTCCTTCCACCACTGCTGTCTTGCCTACCCCCGGCTCGCCGATCAGCACCGGATTATTCTTTGTTTTTCTGGAAAGAATTCGGATGACATTACGGATTTCATTATCCCGTCCGATTACCGGGTCTAATTTCTGGTTTTTTGCCTTTTCCACCAGATCCTGCCCGTATTTTTCCAAGGTATCATAGGTAGCCTCCGGGTTATCGCTGGTCACTCTCTGGTTTCCTCTTACGGTAGAAAGCGCCTGTAAAAACCGCTCCCTTGTAATTCCGTATTCCTTCATCATTTCCTTCATGGCGGCATTGGGATATTTTAACAGGGATAAAAATAAATGTTCCACGGAAACATATTCATCTCCCATGGCTTTTGCCTCATCCTCTGCGGAAACAAGCGCCTTATTTAACGCCTGTCCCATATATACCTGACCGCCCTGGACCTTGACTCTTTTATTCAGCATATCTTTTGCATAGCCCACAAAATGCTCCGTCTGTATCTCCATCTTTTCTATCAGCTTTAAAATCAGGCTGTCTTCTATAGAAAGAAGGGATACCAACAGATGCTCCTGTTCTATCTCCTGATTTCCATACTCATATGCCAGCTTTTCACAGCCGTTTATGGCTTCAATTGACTTTTGTGTAAATTTTGAAATATTCATAATGAAAGCACCCCTTTCTGTGTGGCTTTAACCGTTGCGGCGGCGTGATTGCCTTGTCGCTAATCCTGTTATAACACAAGTTGTTAGCACTCGCAAGTATTGAGTGCTAATTTTTTCTGACAATTTATGAAAATCCAGTATTTATGCGGGTTTGCAGGTTCTAAAAACTTTATAAACTGACCGTTTTAGGAATTTGACGCTACTTTTCAAAATTTTTTGACAAAAATAAGGGGCTGCTGCATATAGTGATATGCCCCTTTATTTTTCTTACAGATTTTTCAGGCTTTCAGATAAAGCCTCTTCTTTTGAATTCATAATAAATACCGTCATCCCAAACGTCTCCGCAGACGTGATCCGCCATATCCTTCAGCTCTGCACAGGCATTTCCCATGGCGATACCGACTCCTGCCGCCCTCATCATCTCATAATCGTTCATACTGTCTCCTAAATAGTGTCTGCTGATTAACCTGCATAAGCAGGTAACCAGCCCTCCCTGTGGTTCAAAATATCCAACAGATAAAAAAGCGCAGAAAGTATTCGTTGCTGCATCCTTACGATGTTTGCAACAAATACAGA
>Ga0209064_1000616_pt1 | contig 75551 bp, 65 predicted proteins | sample Inofromicrocosms_FD_187498 | JGI IMG/M metagenome (GOLD analysis project Ga0209064, IMG submission 187498) | Mouse cecum microbial communities from Vienna, Austria - Inoculum for glucosamine and mucus D2O microcosms (SPAdes) (version 2) | ecosystem: Host-associated > Mammals > Digestive system >...
CATCCTCTATTATCTTCCTCGCTTCATTACGATTGCTCGCAATTACTCGCTTGGTTTCTTTTGATTCAAATGAATCTCAAGGGTTTTTTCTTTAAGCATTGTTCAATTTTCAAGATACCTGCTGCTTCGGAACAGCTTTAATATTTTACCACATTCTTTTCAGTTTGTCAAGTACTTTTTTCAAGTTTTTTCAAACTTTTTTGAATGCTTGTTTCTTTCGAAACAACTTTTATATTATATCACTTTCCTTCGAACTTGTCAAGCCTTTTTTTAAAAAAGTTTTTGTTCTTTTTCTCTCTCGCTCTCTCTCGTTCGACAGCTTTATTATTATATCACTTTCTTCGAGCTTTGTCAAGTATTTTTTTCAGATTCCTAAAACTTTTCCCAAAGTAGGTGATCCTTCTTCATACTTTGCTACTCTCTGACAGCTTTATTATTATATCATGTTTTTTTGCCTTTGTCAAGCCAACTTTTAGACATATTTATAAATAAATTTTATACAAATACTACAAAAAAGGGAGCAATTTTATGAAATTGCTCCCTTTTTGCTTATGCCATGAGCTTAACCATAACTGCTTTCTGTGCATGCAGACGGTTTTCAGCTTCTTCAAAAATTTCTTTTGCGTGTTCTTCAAACACCTTGCTTGTGATTTCCTCTTCGCGATGTGCAGGCAGACAGTGCATAACAAGCGCCTCAGGATTCGCAAGCACCATAATTTCATCATTTATCTGATAACCTGCAAATGCTTTACGGCGTTCCTCAGCTTCGCTCTCCTGTCCCATTGAAGCCCATACGTCTGTAAGTATAACATCAGCCTTTTCAGCAGCTTTCTTAGGATCATCGGTAATTTCAAAACAATCATAACCGGAAGCAAACTCCATTACCTCATTCGCCGGACGGTAACCTGCAGGAGTTGCAGCGGAAACAGACATTCCAACCTTTAATCCGCCCACAATAAGAGAATTTGCCATGTTATTACCGTCACCGATATAGCACATTTTAAGCCCGTCAAAGCTGCCCTTAAACTCACGTATAGTCATAAGGTCAGCCAGCACCTGACAAGGGTGTGAAAAGTCTGTAAGACCGTTTATTATAGGAACATCACCGTACTCAGCAAGGGATTCAACCTCTTTCTGGTCAAAGGTACGGATCATAATTCCGTCAATATAGCGTGACAAAACACGTGCAGTATCCTGAACCGGTTCACCGCGGCCTATCTGAAGATCATTTGCCGAAAGAAACAGAGGATAGCCTCCAAGCTGATACATACCTGTTTCAAAGGAAACACGTGTACGGGTCGAAGCCTTCTGAAATATCATGCCCAGTGATTTACCCTTAAGGTGCGGGTGTGGTATTCCATGTTTAAGTTCATATTTAAGCTGATCCGCCAAATTGAGAATATCAAGTATTTCATCCTGGCTGAGATCCAGCATTTTTAAAAGATGTTTCATTATTTTCTTATCCTTTCAATATTAAATTGCCCTCAGGCATTAAATATTTCTGTCAATATATTTAAGCCCCTGTCTATTTCATCGTATGTAATATTTAAAGGCGGCAGCAGTCTTACCTTATCCTTAGCCATAAGAAGCAGCAGTCCTCTTTCAAGGGCAGCTGAAACAACATCTGCGGCACTCTTGGTTTTAAGCTTAATGCCTATCATAAGTCCCAGTCCGCTTACGCTTTCTACTTCCTCGACAGCTTCAAGCTTTTCCTTAAAATATCTGCCCTTATCCTCAACTTCTTTAAGGAATCCCTCAGAGGTTACACGTTCAATAACTGCCTTTCCTCCGGCACAGGCTATGGGATTTCCGCCGAAGGTTGAGCCGTGAGTTCCCTTTGTCAGAACCCCTGCGCATTTCTCATCAGCCAGACAAGCGCCTACTGGTACTCCTCCGGCAAGCCCCTTAGCAAGAGTTGTAATATCAGGGTGAACACCGTAATACTCCGACGCAAGAAATCTACCGGTTCTTCCAACGCCGGTCTGCACCTCGTCTGCAATCAGCAGTATATCATTTTCATGGCATATTTCACATACCTGCTTCACATATTCCTTATCAAGAGCAATAACTCCGCCCTCGCCCTGAACAAATTCGAGCATTACAGCACAAGCTCCGTCAAGCTTTGCTTTAAGGTCCTCAATATCATTAGCCTTAGCATAGTCAAATCCCTCAACGAACGGGAAAAAGTAATTATGAAAAGCCTCCTGACCCGTAGCCGAAAGTGTACAAAGAGTTCTTCCGTGAAAAGAATTTACAAGTGTAATAATCTTGTGCCTTCCTTTTCCGTATTTGTCAAAGCTGTATTTTCTTGCAATTTTTATTGCGCATTCATTTGCTTCCGCACCTGAGTTGCCGAAAAACACCTTTGAATATCCTGCAGTATTGCAGAGCGCACCAGCAAATTCCGCCTGAATTTTTGTATAGTAATAATTTGAAGTATGCTGAACGGCTCTTACCTGACTGCAAACTGCGTCCGCCCATTTTTCGTCGCAGAAGCCGAGAGAATTTGTTCCTATACCGCTGCCGAAATCGATATATTCCTTACCGTTCTCATCTGTACACACTCTGTCGCTGCCCTTTTTGACTACCAAGTCAAAACGGCCGTAAGTATGCATAACGCTTTTATTAAATTCCTCAATTGTGTTCATATTATTCTGACTCTCCTTTACAGGCAGTATCTGAAAATCATTATCACGCACCCCAGAGCCATCATAAGGCCGCAGGTTATAAGTATTTTTTCTGCCGTCCCGCTTCGCTCTTCAGGAACAAACTTACGGTTATTCCCGGAGCTTACTCTAATGCTGATTGGCTTTCCACGTTTAAAGCTGTATACCCCTTCAGCAAAAAACTTAGATGATACCGCCGTAATAATCTCGCCGTTAATTGTATATTGCACCACCGGGGCTTCAAGATTTATCCTCACTCTGGAGTACTTTCTTTCAGTATGTGCAATATCAGTAATTACTCCTGTTACTGATATTCCAGATTTTCTCCTATAAACCATAAGGATAATGCCCGACAGCGCCAGTATTGCTCCTATAAAAACAGGAACAGCAAGAACTATTTTTTCCATATTATTTAAACTGAGTACCGATTCCCTCATTCGAAAGAATTTCAATAAGAATCGAATGAGGAATACGTCCGTCGATTATTGAAGTTTTTCTGACGCCTCTTCTTACCGCTTCAACACAGCAGTCTATTTTCGGAATCATTCCTCCGGAAATAATACCCTGACGTTTCATAAACGGAACCTCGCTTACGTTTACAAAAGGTATAAGAGTAGTCGGATCCTCCTTGTTTCTGAGAAGTCCGGCTATATCCGTCATAAGAATAAGATTTTCCGCACCCAGCTCAGCGGCAATCCTTGAAGCAGCAGTATCCGCATTTATATTATATGTCTGTCCGTCCTCACCGCATGCAACAGTTGCAATAACAGGTACGCATCCATTGTTAAGGGCATCCGTAATAGGCTTGGTATTAACCTTAACTACATTCCCTACATAGCCTAAATCTTCTCCGTTTTCGCCCTCGGCTCTTTCGGCAACCAGCATTTTTCCGTCAATGCCGCACAGCCCAATAGCATTGCCCTTATGTTCTGCAAGCAGTGAAACAAGCTCTTTATTTACCTTTCCGGCAAGAACCATTTTAACAACATCCACAGTTTCCTTATCAGTATATCTCAGACCGTTGATAAATCTGCTTTCTATATTCAGCCTTTTAAGCATATCGCTAATCTCAGGGCCTCCGCCGTGAACAAGGACAACCTTTATTCCCACCAGCGAAAGAAGTACAATATCACTCATTACAGCCTGTTTTAAATCATCATTTGTCATTGCGTTTCCGCCGTACTTTACAACAACCACCTTATTGTTATATTTCTGTATATAAGGCAGTGCGTCAATAAGCACTCTTGCACGGGTATTATTTGATATATCCATTTTTATTTCAGCTCCTAATCAAGAACGGTAATCACCGTTGATTTTAACATAGTCATAGGTCAGATCACAGCCCCACGCTATGGCAGTGCATTCCCCGTTACCGATAGAAATAATCACGCAGATTTCTTCTTCTTCAAGGATTTTCTTTGCTTCCTCCTCAGAAAAAGGAACTCCTGCGCCGTTTCGGCACACTGCAATTTTTCCTGCGGCTGATGATAAATCAACATCAACATATTCAATATCAAATTCAGCGTCGGCATAGCCCACAGCACAAAGGATACGTCCCCAGTTAGCGTCTTCCCCGAATACTGCCGCCTTAAAAAGACTTGAGGTAATAACGGACTTAGCAACTGTCTGAGCTGTTTTAACATCGTTTGCGCCCTTGCATACGCACTCAATAAGCTTTGTTGCTCCTTCTCCGTCCCTTGCCATCATGCGGGCAAGATTCATCATTATAACATACAAAGCATTCTTAAAGCTTTCAAAGTCTGCATCTTCGCATTTTATTTCCTTATTTCCCGACATTCCGTTTGCCATAATACAGCACATATCGTTAGTGGAGGTATCCCCGTCAACGCTTGCCATATTCAGTGTTGTCTTTACTGTATCGCTAAGCGCTCTCTGAAGATATTCAGGAGCAACAGCTGCATCAGTGGTAATAAAGGAAAGAGTTGTAGCCATATTAGGGTGAATCATGCCGCTTCCCTTAAGCATAGCGCCCATTACGCACTTTTTACCGTCAAGAATAAACTCAACAGCCACTTCCTTTGGCATTGTATCAGTTGTCATAATTGCCTCAACTGCCGCCGCATTGCCCTTATAGCTTGCATTACTGCAAAGTTCATGCATTCCTTTTTCAATGGGTTCAATAGGCAGAATCTGTCCGATTACTCCCGTTGAAGCAACAATTAAATCAGACGGCTGAAGTCCAAGCTCTTTAGCCGCAAGACAGCACATTTTCTCTGCCTTTTCAACTCCGTCTGCGTTGCAGGTATTGGCATTTGCAGAGTTTACAATTACTGCCTGAGCACATCCGTCCTCAATATTTTTCTTAGTAACAGCAATAGGCGCTCCTTTTACCTTATTCTGAGTATAAACTGCCGCCGCATTGCACATAACGTCAGACACAATCACACCCAGATCCTTTTTGTTTTCAGTTGCAGGAGACTCATTGCCATCCGGAATACCATGTTTCTTTATTCCGCAGTATATCCCATTGGCTTTAAATCCCTGAGCCGCACAAACGCCTCCGTCAATATATTTAAAGCCGTTAAATTCAACTTTATTTATCATAGCAAAAACCTTTCAGTTAAACATTATTTACAGCGGAGGCGTCCGCTGACGCCGTATCAAATCAAACCCGTTGTTTCGTCTATTCCCATCATGATATTAAGGCACTGGACAGCGGCGCCTGACGCTCCCTTTCCGAGATTATCAAGCCTTGAGCATAACAGCATTTGCTCGTTATCTCCGAAAACATAAATTTCCATCTTATTGGTTCCGCTGAGTGCGTTTGAAGCCAGAAATCCATCAGGAACGCATTCGCTTCCCGCAGGCTTAACTTCAATAAAATTAGAATCCTTATAATTTTCATAAAGTACTTCTCTTACATCTTCGGGAGTATATTTCTTCTGGAGAAGTCTTGACTGAATCGGAACAGACACTACCATTCCGCTGTAATAATTATCAACAATAGGATTAAACATCGGCTTGTAAGCAAGTCCGGTTATTTTCTGCATTTCAGGCAAATGCTTATGGTTCATATTTAAAGCATACTGTCTTGGACTGTAAAGCTCCTTCGGCTTATCCGGATTCTCATAAGAGGCAATTCCCTTTTTACCTGCGCCGCTGTAGCCGGAAGTTGCATACGCAAAAACAGGATAAAAGGCAGGCATAACCCCAGAAGCCACCAAAGGATAAACAATAGAAATAAAACCGCTTGCATAGCACCCGGGAACAGCTACCCTTGAGGATTTTTCGATCTTTTCCCTGAAAGCCGCTGAAAGCTCAGGAAAACCATACGCCCAGTCAGGATTCGTTCTATGGGCAGTTGAAGCGTCAATTATTCTTGTATCAGACCCCTGCGCAAGCTGGACTGCTTCTATTGAAGCTGTATCCGGAAGACAGAGAAACGTATAATCCGAAGCAAAAATAAGTTTCTTTCTTTCTTCCGGATCCTTACGCTTATCCTCATCTATTTTAAGCAGTTCTATATCGTTTCTGCCTTCAAATCGTTCCAGTATTTTCAGTCCGGTAGTACCCTCCTGACCGTCTATATAAACCTTTACAGCCATGTTCATTCTCCTAAATCATTACCACTTACGGCTATTTTTTCTTCTTTTGCTGTTCTTGCCGTCAAAACAGCATTTGAATACGCTAAGCATAAGCGTTGCTATAATCATTATTACTGTCCACACTGTGGCAGCTGTTCCGCCTAAATCAAAGACAAATCCTATTAAGATTACTCCCACAGTCCATACGGCAAATGCAGCAATAGTCAGTAATACTATAAATTTTACCTGTTTTTTACTCATAATACGCCTCGAGCTGATTTCTTGTGATTTCAATTTGTTTTAAAACAGATTCCGGCGCCGGTCCGCCCTCAGATTTTCTTTCCCTTACGCAGGTTTCAAGCCTGATAGCCTCATAAACGTCCTCACTAAACAGTTCAGACAGCTCCCTGTAGCTTTCAAGAGGAAGAGTTTCCAAAGTCAGTCCCTTATCAATACACTCAGCAACAAGCCTGCCAGTGATCTTATAAGCGTCCCTAAAGGGCATTCCATGCTTTACAAGATAATCGGCACAGTCAGTAGCGTTAATAAATCCGCCTGCCGCCGCCGCTCTCATATTTTCAGCGTTTACCTTCATTGTATCTATCATCGGTATAAACGTCTTTAGGCAAAGCTTAACATTATCAACAGCGTCAAAAATGGCTTCTTTATCCTCCTGCATATCCTTGTTGTACGCAAGGGGAAGTCCTTTAAGCATTGACAGCAAAGTCATAAGATCGCCGTTTACTCTTCCTGTCTTACCTCTTATAAGCTCCGTTACGTCCGGATTCTTTTTCTGAGGCATTATAGAAGAGCCTGTTGCATAAGCGTCATCAAGTTCAATAAATTTAAATTCCCATGAGCACCACATAATTATTTCTTCCGAGAATCTTGAAAGATGCGTCATAAGAAGGGATATTGCACAGCAAAGCTCGACACAGAAATCTCTGTCAGAAACACCGTCAAGGCTGTTTGCCATCGGCGCTTCAAATCCCAGCTTTTCAGCAGTCATATGCCTGTCGATTTTATATGTTGTTCCTGCAAGGGCACAGCTTCCAAGCGGACAGAAATTCATTCTTTTTCCGGCGTCCTCAAGACGTCCCAAATCTCTCACAAGCATTTGCGCATAAGCCATAAGATGATGACCCAAAGTTACCGGCTGTGCTCTCTGCAAATGTGTATAACCGGGCATAATTGTTTCCGTATGCTTTAAAGCCATATTGCAGAGGGTATCTGTCAACTTTACCACAAGAGTCATAATTTCACTTATCTCATCTCTGAGATAAAGGCGTATATCAAGCGCCACCTGATCGTTTCTGGAACGTGAAGTATGAAGCCGCTTGCCAACATCGCCCAGACGTTTTGTAAGCTCCGCTTCAATAAACATATGAATATCTTCAGCTGTCATGTCCATTTCAAGCTTTCCTGAATCAATATCCGACAGGATCCCCTCAAGACCGGAAATAATAGACCGGCTGTCTTCCTTTGAAATTATTCCGCATTCACCCAGCATTTCAGCATGAGCCATACTTCCCTGTATATCATGTCTGTACATTCTTCCGTCGAATGAAATCGAAGAATTGAAAGCGTTTACAGTTTCGTCCACTTCCTTGGAAAACCTGCCCGCCCACATTTTATCTGCCATGTCTTTTGAATCCTTTCGTCTAAATATAAAAAGAATATACGGGCGAACAAACCCGTCCGCCCATATTCGTCTGTAATTTTTTATTTGTTGTTTCTCTTCTGATCAAGCTTAGCCTTAACCTGAATCGGAAGTCCGAACAGATTGATAAAGCCTTCTGCGTCTGACTGGTTGTAAACTTCATCAGCGTCAAATGTAGCAACTTCTTCATCATAAAGTGTAAACGGAGATGTTACGCCGGCATTGATGATATTACCCTTGTAAAGCTTAAGCTTTACATCGCCTGTAACAGTCTTCTGTGTTTCAGTAACGAAAGCGCTGAGTGCTTCACGAAGAGGAGTATACCACTGACCGTTATAAACAATATCAGCAAACTTGATACCGATATGCTGTTTCATTCTTGAAGTTTCCTTATCAATTGTAATAGTCTCAAGAACTTCGTGTGCATGATAAAGAATTGTACCGCCCGGTGTTTCATAAACACCTCTTGACTTCATACCTACAAGACGGTTTTCAACCAGATCAGCAATACCTATGCCGTTAGCTCCGCCGAGCTCGTTAAGCTTTTCAACGATTTCAACTGCGCCCATTTCTTTTCCGTCAACAGCAGTAGGAATACCCTTTTCAAAATGAATAGTAACATAAGTCGGCTTGTCAGGAGCCTGAATCGGTGAAACGCCCAGTTCAAGGAAGCCTTCCTTTTCATACTGAGGTTCATTTGCAGGATCCTCAAGATCCATTCCCTCATGTGAAAGATGCCAGATATTTTTATCCTTAGAATAGTTAGTTTCACGGTTGATCTTCAGCGGAATGTTATGTGATTCTGCGTAATCGATTTCTTCATCTCTTGACTTAATATCCCATTCTCTCCAAGGAGCGATAATTGTCATATCAGGAGCAAAAGCCTTTATAGCAAGTTCAAAACGCACCTGGTCGTTGCCCTTGCCTGTACAGCCGTGGCAGATAGCGTCTGCGCCTTCTGCAATTGCAATTTCAGCAATTCTCTTAGCGATTATAGGGCGTGCGAAAGAAGTTCCGAGAAGATATCTGTTCTCATAAACTGCGCCTGCCTGAACTGTAGGAAAAACATAATCTGTAATAAATTCCTCAGTCAGTCTTTCAATATAAAGCTTGGAAGCGCCTGTTTTCTTAGCCTTTTCTTCAAGACCGTCAAGCTCGCTTGCCTGACCTACATCGGCAGAAACAGCGATTACTTCGCAGTTATTATAGTTTTCCTTCAGCCACGGAATAATGATTGAAGTATCAAGACCGCCCGAATAAGCCAAAACAACTTTTTTTATATCTTTTACATTCTTTTTGCCCATTATGAGTTTCCTCCATTAAAAATTCATATTAATTTCTTTATGTTTATTATACACCTTTATGTATAAATGTCAACCCCTTTTGCATAAATATACATAACTTTTTTTATTTTAAGCATAAATATACACAATTTATGTATATTTATCAAGTTTAAATGCATATTATTCAAATTAACATACAAGTATACATTTATTAAAAGCTTCGGCCTCCGCCCCCATGAGAGCCGCCTCCGCTGGAGGTATGAGAAGAACCGCCGCCTGAACTGCTGCTGTCTGAGGATATCCTTACCTTCGAAGTATATTGGCGTATAAAGACATCGCTGCTCTCAGTAAAATTCGTCTGGGACTTGTCAATGTACCTAACTGTTCCTGAAGCCGCATATTTCCTGTACCTGCTCCTTACTATAAACAGTACTGCTATGCCTATGCCAATACCGATAATCAGTCCCGCAAACCCGAAAATTAACCACTTCATTTTATCAGTTTTATAATAATGCTCAAGGTCATCGCACATATTATCAACGGCGCCTTCTATATCATGGCTCCTTAAATCACTGACCATTCCGTCAATTATGCTGTCCGTATGACTGTTGTAGTAATCCTGAGCTTTGCCGCTTGTGCTGAAATGAACATAATTGGGATCAAATCGTATAAATAGACATATCCCATCTGTATTAATACCGAAATTCTCTTCATAGAAAACATCAGCGTAATCCTGGTAAGTATATTCTCCGCCCTCTATGCTGTTATTTACAACAACGCACAGATTAAGTCCTGTCTTTTCAGATGTTTTTTCAAGACGTCTTTCGATATTTTCAATTTCATCTTCGTAAAGTTCATCTGCATAGTCATATAATTCACATAAATAGCTTCCCCTTGCAGAAACATTTAAAGAAAACGTCAGTATTGATATTAATACTGCTGCTGCAAGACTTAATTTTTTTATCATAGCAGTCCTCCGATTATTCCGAATAAAGCAGCAGAAGCAGCCGCTATAATTCCGCAGAATGACAGCAGTCTCGGATAACTCAAAGGCGGTATTCCGTCTGTTTTTCCATTCTGGGCATTAACTGCAAAGGAATACATCTTATCGCCGTATTTATAAGTCATGAACCAAACCGGCAAAAGCATATACTGCCAATCGGTACTAAGTATATCTATATGAACATTCTTGCCAACCATTATCGAATAATTTCCAATGGATTCATTTAATACGCTAACGCAGGCATCGTTTACCCTCTGCCGCACCCGGGGAAACACTTTTCCCTTATCAACATCGTATTTATTTGCAATAAAGCCGCTTAGATAAGACATAGAAAACTCACGGCTTTCCTTATAGTCAAACGGCTCGATTGCCTCCATCAGCTCATCCGGAATCTTGCTTGCACCGTCTGCCGGAACTCCCTTCACCTTTATATCTGCCCGCCTTGAAACAGCAAATTCCCTTGTTTCAGTATATTTATAATCACCGGCTGTCCATGATCTAATTTGTTTTCCTACTGCATTAAGTCCGGCATTTGTTTTGCAGTCGGCAATCCAGAACGGAACATACACTCCTGTAATTTTTTCAAGCTGACGTTTGCTTTTAAAATCTTTCGGGATAAACCATTTAGACTTGCACCATCTTTTAAAGCTGTCAACAGCGGCTTCTCTTGTCACCTTAAAAGGAATAACCCTGCCGGGCTTATATTCTCTTGAAAGACGTCCTGACAATATTACCGGATTGTGACAGTAATAACAGAAGGTTGCCGAAGTAGTTTCCTCAGCCATTATCTCAGCGCCGCAGCTTGGACAAGTATACAAGTTCGTATGCTCTTCAAAGTCCTTTACAGCCTTATCAGCATTTTTTTCAGACAGATCGGTTTCTTCATTCTTCTTAAATATCTGCTTTACCTGTTCCTCTGTAAAATCGCTTAAGCAGTATTCGCAGGAAAATAGCTGTTTTTCTGCATTGAACTTCAGCTCTCCGCCGCAGTTAGGACATTTATACTGAACTGTTTTCATAAATCATCACTCTCCAGAAGCTTACTCAGGTCTTTTAGAACCGCATTCCGGACAGAACTTTCCTATACTTTCAGCGCCGCAGGAGCATTTCCATTTTCCGTTATCCGGCTTTTTTGCCCCGCACTCGCAACAAAAGTTTCCAGTGCATTCAGCACCGCAGGCACACTTCCACTTCCCTGCCGGAACAGGTTTCTTCGCACCGCATTCAGCACAGAAGTTGCCCGTATTTCCGGTATGTCCGCATGAGCAGTCCCAAGCTAAGCCGGACGGCTGAGCATTTCTTGAAGCCTGAGTCTGCTGATTCATCTGCATCTGAGCCATATTGGTTTGACTTGCTGCATTCATAAATCCGCCTGCGCCCTGCATTCCCATACCGATACCCATAAACGACTGAGCTGCTCCCGCTGAATTAGAACCGGCAGCCTCCATGCCTCTTGCAACAGAGCCTTGGATATAACCCTCTCTTATTGAGGCATCTGAAAGCATAGCTCCCTTGTTTCGTATATTTATAAGTTCCTTGCTTTCCTCATCGTAGCTAATGCTTGAAATTCCCACTGACTGGACTTCAAATCCTCTGTGTTCTTTCCAGTCTGCGTCAAGAACGTCAGACATATATTTAGAAAGCTCCATGCCCTTAGACGGCAGAGCGGAGATTCTTACTCCGTCAACAGACATCTGATTTATTGCCGCCTGCAAAGCCGTCATAAATTCTGAGAGATACTGCTCATTTATATCCGTAATGTCAATTCTGCTGATTTTCTTCGGCACAGCCTCCATAAAAAATTTAAGGGGATCAGTTATCTTAATGGAGTACATACCGTGACAGCGCAGGAAAAGCTCAGCATTGTACATATTATCAAAATACTGAATAGGATTTCTTGTTCCGAATTTTATCCCCTTAATCTCAGCAAGATTAATATAAACCACCTGCTGTGAGCCTGACGGCTGTCCGCCGAACTTTATCCGTGAAAAGGTTTCCTTAACGGATGACTTCAGCTCTCCGTTAAACATTGACGGAGCAGATGACAAAAACACCTCGTAGTATCCCTCTTCCGCAGAGTAATCAACAATTCTTCCGCCGTCAAGCAAAAGCATCATTTGATTTGGATAAACATGAATAACAGAACCGTTTGATATGATTCCGGATGTTCCTTTCTTATTACTGCTTCTTTTATTTCGTACCTGCACTCCGGCAGTCGCCACCGTAGTATCAGTCATATTATCAGGTTCAATAACTTCGAGCCAGGAATCGGCAAGACCGCCGCTTATTGCTCCTGCAGCCGCTTTAATAAGTCCCATAGTTAATACCTCCATGTCAATTAATAAATCAATTATATCACAATGTTTGATTCTATGCAACAAAAAAGAAAAAGCCTTCCTAAAGGAAGGCTTTAATTTAATTCGATTATTTCTTTTTCTTAATTTGAGTAACCACTCCGGCAGCAGCTGTAACTACCAGTCCCGCAATGGCGATTGAAGCAATGCCATTATCGCCCGTAGCCGCAGAATTTATCAAGGTTGAGTTTCCCAAAGTACCGCTGCTGAGATTTCCTGTTGTTGTAGTTGCCGCAATACTGTATGAATTTATTGAGGTAGTTGTGGTCAAACCAGAATTATCTGTAACTGTTGTTGTGGTAACCCCAGTACTGCCGGAAACAGCTGTATCAGAATCTGCGACAATGCTGTCTATTTTAATAGTCAGACCGCATTCTTCGGCGCTTGGGGGATTAAGAACATCAAGACCGTTAATGTCAATATTTGTCTGAAGCACCAGACAGTCAATTGTAGATGTAGTATCCTTTAGATTAAAAACCGCAGTATACTGACCGTCCCCTGTAATCGGAACCGGTTCATTTTCAACAGTATCATCAGATTTATCCCAGTACTGGTTTATTCCCATTGTACCCATAAGGACAGCTTCATATGTTGAGATCTGATTTCCTGAGCTGTCAAGATTAGCAGTATGTGTACCCAAACCGGAAACTGTAAATGTTACAACAACATTTTTTTCTACATTAACAACATTGTTAATATCCTTAACGCTGTTACCCCACACATTATAAATATTAACACGATAATCGTTATTATTGCTTCCTGTTCCCACTGCGCCTGTACCAGGACCGCTGTAAGCAATTTCAGTCTGAGCAGTAGTCTGGAATGTCATAGCCGCAAAAGAAACCAAAGCAGCCGCAAAAATCGAAGCTGACGCAAGTATCTTCTTTAACTTCATATTCTATCACCTCAAAAAGTATTATGTTTTTTATCCGCAGCAATTTTCCCATTTTAATTCATTTATATATAAAGATTTTTCTACTTTTAAATTATATCACTAAACAAGGAATTTTGTCTATATTTATATTTAATAAATTAAAAAAGATAAATCCCCTTAAATCGTAAATTTTGCACAATAATCTGCTAAGCGTTCTTCATAACTGTAAGCACTTCTTCCATCAGCTTTTCCGGACGCTGATTACCTGCAAGCCTTATGCTTATATACGGCTTTGAAAGACTGTTGAAAAGAACACGGCCTTTAAAGCTTCCTGAAAGAGCGTCGATCTGCTCCGGAGAAGGGTGCTCCGTATAGAAAAACAAGCTGTCCTTACGCTGCTGTATCTCAGTGATCCCAAGAGAAGCCGCAGTATTTCTCAAAAGAGAAGCGTCAATAAGTCCTGTAACTGATTTAGGCGGATCTCCGTAACGGTCAATAAGCTCGTCTATCATGTCAAGCTTGTCGTCCTCTGTTTCAACAGCGGCAATTTTCTTATAAATATCAATTCGCTGAGAAAGGCTTTCAATATAATTTTCCGGAATATGGGCGTCAATGTGAATATCAACTGAACATTCTCCGGTTTTTTTCAAAGGTTCGCCCTTTTCCTCGGCAATGGCTTCGTTAAGAAGTTTCAGATACATTTCATATCCTACCGCTTCCATGTGACCATGCTGTCTGCCGCCCAGAATACTTCCGGCGCCTCTTATTTCAAGATCTCGCATGGCAATTCTGAATCCGCTTCCAAACTGAGTAAATTCTCTCATGGCGTTAAGCCTCTTTGCGGCGATTTCACTCAGCACCTTTTCCCGTCTGAAGGTAAAGTATGCAAACGCTCTTTTATTGGATCTTCCCACACGTCCTCTAAGCTGATAAAGCTGGGAAAGCCCGAACCTGTCGGAATCTTCGATTATAAGCGTATTGACATTAGGAACATCCACTCCGGTTTCGATGATAGTAGTGCATACAAGAACGTCAATTTCATGTTCTACAAGCTGCCTCCATATTTCAGACATTGCCTCCTGAGTCATTTGACCATGGGCGTAGGCAACCCTTGCTTCCGGAATAAGTTCCTGTATCTTTCCGGCGCATCCTGCAATAGTTTCAACCCTGTTATGAATATAATAAGCCTGGCCGCCCCGCTTCAGTTCCTTTGAAATTGCCTGAATGATCATGCCCATATTATGCTCAACAACATATGTCTGAACCGGATGTCTGTCCTGAGGAGGTTCTTCAATAACCGACATATCTCTGATTCCGCTCATAGCCATGTTAAGGGTACGAGGTATAGGCGTTGCTGAAAGGGTCAGCACATCTACACCGGAAAAATGCTCTTTAAATTTTTCTTTATGAGCTACACCGAACCGCTGTTCTTCGTCAATAATTGCAAGCCCCAGATTTTTAAACTCTATATCCTTTTGCACAAGTCTGTGAGTACCTATTATAATATCAACAAGTCCTTTTTTCAGGTCTTTGAGTATATCCTGCTGCTGCTTCGGAGTACGAAAACGTGAAAGCAGTTCAATTTTTACCGGAAACTGTTCAAATCTTCTGAGAGCAGTCTGAAAATGCTGCATTGCAAGTACTGTTGTCGGAACAAGGATCGCACATTGCTTTCCGCTCATAACACACTTCATTGCCGCACGCATAGCAACCTCAGTTTTTCCGAATCCTACATCGCCGCAGAGCAGTCTGTCCATAGGACGAACTTTTTCCATATCCTCTTTAATTTCACTGATTGACCTAAGCTGGTCATCAGTTTCAGCATAAGGAAATCTCGCCTCAAAATCACGCTGCATTTCATCATCGGGCAGAAAAGCAATTCCCTTGCTGTTTTCACGCTTAGCATAAAGAGCAATCAGCTCCTGCGCCATATCCTTGACAGCACGTTTTACATTATTTCTGGTTTTCTGCCATTCCGCAGACGAAAGCTTATTCAGCTTAACTCCCGTATCATCCCGTGGTCCGATATATTTCGACACCAAATCAAGCTGTGTAACCGGAACATACAAAACATCTTTTCCGGAATACTGAATCGTAATATAATCCTTTGTCACTCCCTCAAGCTCCAGCTTGCGTATGCCAACAAATCGTCCTATACCATGAAGCGAATGCACCACAAGATCTCCGGACGTAATATCAGACAGCGACCTTATTTCTTCGCCTTTTTTATGCTTCTTTCGTTTTTTCTTTGACTCAGCCGCTCTCGCCTGAGTTATTACTGCGGTTTTGTTTTCAGGATACTCCATTCCGCCGGAAATACTTCCGGTTGTAAGAATCACACGTCCCGGGAGGCATTCAGTATTTTCAGAGGTTATATCGCATTTTATTCCTGCATTTTCAAGGTCCTGCCTTATTATCGGAAGAGTTTTTTCACTTCCTGCCATAAGCAGTGTTCTGTATCCGTTATCGCAGAGATTTTTCAGTTCCTCGTTAAGCTGGCGCATTTCACCGCCCCACGGAGCGTTCTGAAGCGCTTCAAAGCTGATTATTTTCTTATACCCAACACGGTCAAGTCCCTGAATAAAAGTATTTAAAAACAACAGCGGATGCTTCTGCGCACGGCATAAAATATCCTCCGGTTCAAAATAATGACCATCAAGTCCTCTGCACAATTCGCCTTCTTCAAGCAGAATACGGCAGTCCTCTTCGTACTGAGAATATGCGCCCTTAGCACGTTCCAAAGCCCCGTTGTATTCTGAAAAAACTGTTACACCGCTGAAATAGTCGAATAACGATGATTTTTTATCATATATCAGCGGAATATACTTATCAATACTTGTCAGCTGTGCATTTTCTTTAAGCTTTTCAACATCCCTTGCAAGACGTTCACGTATTATATCTCTTCTCTTTCCGCGTACTCCCTTTGAAAGAGCCTCAATTTTTTCCGCAAGAAGCAGTCTGTCAGCAATGGTTTCAATTGCCGGAGCAATCTTTATTGCGTCGATCTGCCCGGTTCGTCTCTGAGTCTCCGGATCAAAATAGGAAATACTGTCTATTTCATCGCCCCATAATTCGATTCTTACCGGCAGCACCGACTGAACCGGAAAAATATCAAAGATTGCTCCCCTGACAGCAAACTGTGACGGACCTTCGACCTTATCGCTCCGTGAATATCCTGATTCTACAAGACGTTTTTTCAGTTTCTCTGTATTAAGCACACTTCCTGACGCTATTTCCACCGTACTGTTTTTCAGGATATCGGGAGGAATAACAGGTTCAAGCATAGCCTCCATTGACGCCGCAAGTATCCCGCATTTCCCCTCAAGCAACAGAGAAAGAGCTTCAAGCCGCTTGTGTTCATATTCTCTGGAAACACCTTCTGCGTCGGTAAAGTATAACTCCCTCGACGGAAACGGCATAGCAAGTTCACGGCTTCCGGCCATAGTATTAATATCATCGCAGAGTTTTTTTGCCGCCGCCTCGCTGTCAGTTATAACAAGCAGAGGATTTCCATTAAACATTGTATAAATAAGCTGGGCCTTGTGAACTCCGGAAAGTCCTGCGGCACAAATCGGACTAAGCCCCTGCAAAAGACACTTTTCCGTATCTTTCCAGCCCTCAAGTTCCATAAAGGACCGTTTGAAAAATTCCATTCAGGACTCCTTTCTGTCACACGCAAATACAGCAATTTTCATTAGAAAACTGCTGTATCCATCATTTATTTTTATGAATTGAATTTGTTCATCGCTTCATCAGTTTTTCCTGATACAATAAGCTTAATGCTTTCACACACCTTGCCGCAGACTTCATTGATTTTTTCCATATCGCTTTCACTGAACCGGCTAAGTACCCAGTCTGCCAAATCAAATTTAGGGTGAGGCTTTTTTCCGACGCCTATTTTTATTCTGGGAAAGTTATCTGCTCCCGTCAGATAAATTATGCTTTTGATTCCATTGTGACCGCCGTCACTGCCTTTTCTTCTTATTCTAAGCTTTCCCGGTTCAAGGGATATATCGTCATATACTATTATAATATGCTCAGGGTCGATTTTATAGAAATCCATTGCCTCTTTCAGAGCCTGACCGCTGTTATTCATAAAGGTCGAGGGCTTCATTATCAGGCATCTTTTACCGCAGATACTTACATCAGATATCAGAGATTTAAATTTCAGCTTTTTTATATCTGTACCAGTATCCTCCGCCAATGCGTCCATTGCAATAAATCCGGCATTATGCCGTGTAAAAGCATACTGCTCCCCGGGATTCCCAAGACCTGCAATTATATACTCCACCGGCCCTGAGGGCTGAGCTTCCTTTTCTATCATTCTGAATTTATCAAATATACTCATTTTCCTGGATTATTCCTTTTCAAGTCTTTTCTTAAGCTTTCTAAGACTGTAGCCTTCCTTGATCTTCACTACGCCTCTGTCAATAGCAAGAGCATAATCGGGAACATCTTTAGTTATGGTTGTTCCGGCGGCAGTATAAACGGCCTTGCCCAGCTTTACAGGAGCAATAAGATTTGTGTTGCAGCCGATAAAGCAATTGTCGCCGATTTCACAGCGGCTTTTTACAATTCCGTCATAGTTAACAGTAACAGTACCGCAGCCGAAATTTACTTTCTTTCCAACATCGCTGTCGCCTACATAAGTAAGATGCGCAACTGCTGTTCCCTCTCCTATAGTTGAATTTTTTATTTCAACAAAGTCGCCTATCTTTACACCGCTCATAATACGGCTTCCCGGACGGATATGAACCCACGGACCAATCTTTACGCCTGCCTCAATAACAGATTCAAAAGCCTGAACATAATTAAGGCTTACTCCGTCCTTTATTTCACAGTTATCGATAATGCAGTTGGGACCTATACGGCAGTCCTTTCCAATTACAGTATTACCCCTAAGCTGAGTTCCTGCCATTATTTCAGTTCCGCTTTCAATAACAACATCTCTTCCGATAACTACTCCGTCAGTGCAGGTAAACTCAACTCCGTTTTCAAGATGCTTTTCAATAACTGCCATTCTCGCGGCTGTATTAAGCTCAAGCAGCCCTTTTCTGTCGTTTGCTCCCAAAACCACGTCAGGATTTTCCGATATATATGCATTGACTCTTCTGCCCTTGTTCAGCGCTATAAACACTGAATCGGTAAGATAATATTCACCCTGAGAATTATTTTGGGTAAGCTCACCCAAATACTCCAGCAGATCGTCGGTTTTGAACCAGTACGCTCCGGAATTGACTTCCCTTATCTCACGCTGCTGAGGATTAGCGTCCTTTTCCTCCACAATACAGCTTATTCCGTCCCCGCTCCTGACAATTCTTCCGTAACCTTTGGGATTCTCTATTTCAGCAGTAATTACAGTCACGGAATTCCCCTCGCTTTCATGGAGCTTCAGGGCATTTCCAATAGTTTTGCTGTCTATAAACGGTGCGTCTCCGCAGAGAACAAGAGTATTTCCTCCGCTGCGGCGCTTCATGAACGGAACAGCCTGCATTACCGCATGGCCTGTTCCCAGTCTTTCACTCTGGATCACTGATTCGTAGCGTCCGTTAAGATATTCATCTATCACTTCTGACATAAACCCCGTTACTATGCAAAGCTCCGTAATATCAGCGCCCTCGCACGCCTTGATTACCCATTCAAGCATAGGTTCGCCGAGTACCTTGAACATCGGCTTTGGAATATCAGCCTTCATTCTTTTGCCCTGTCCTCCGGCAAGAATTACTGCATTGTTCATTTTGTGCCCTCCGTTATGTGCTTTTTATATCATAAATCTAATTATCATATTAATATATTATGACAATATTTATTGGATTTTTCAAGTCATTTTTGAATATTTTTCTAAATATCAAAATTTTTGTGAATAATGCCAAAAAAACAATTTAAAGTTTTTTTTAAAAAAGTATGGTATTTAGCTGGAATATATGGTATAATATTCATTAACCGGACCGGCTTTTTCCGGTCTGTGAAGTATTAAAATATCTGGAGGTATAAACCAATGAGCAAAAAATGGGTTTATCTATTTTCTGAGGGCGACGCTACAATGAGAGAACTTCTCGGCGGTAAGGGCGCTAACCTCGCTGAAATGACCAAACTCGGTCTTCCCGTTCCTCAGGGCTTTACAATCTCAACTGAAGCTTGTACACAGTACTATGAGGACGACCGTCAGATCAATGATGAGATTCAGGCACAGATTAACGAACATATCGTAAAAATGGAAGAAATCACAGGCAAGAAGTTCGGAGATCTTGAAAATCCGCTTCTCGTTTCTGTTCGTTCAGGCGCAAGAGCTTCAATGCCTGGTATGATGGATACAATTCTTAACCTCGGTCTTAACGAAGAGGTTGTTGACGTTGTTGCTAAGAAGACTGGCAACGAAAGATGGGCTTGGGACTGTTACAGAAGATTTATTCAGATGTATTCCGACGTTGTTATGGAAGTCGGCAAAAAATACTTTGAAGAGCTTATCGATGAAATGAAGGCTAAGAAGGGCGTTACAGAAGACGTTGACCTTACAGCTGAAGACCTTAAGGAGCTCGCTTCACAGTTTAAGGCTGAATACAAGGAAAAGATCGGCGCTGAATTCCCAACTGATCCTAAGGAACAGCTCATGGGCGCTGTTAAGGCTGTATTCCGTTCATGGGATAACCCAAGAGCTAACGTATACAGAAGAGACAACGATATCCCTTATTCATGGGGTACTGCTGTTAACGTTCAGGAAATGGCATTCGGTAACTGGTCTGACGAATCAGGTACAGGCGTTGCATTTACAAGAGATCCTGCTACAGGCGAAAAGAAACTCATGGGCGAATTCCTTATGAACGCTCAGGGCGAAGACGTTGTTGCCGGCGTAAGAACTCCTATGCCTATCGCTAAGATGGCCGAAATCATGCCTGAAGTATTTGATCAGTTCAAGTCTGTTTGCTCAACTCTTGAAAATCACTACAGAGATATGCAGGACATGGAATTTACAATCCAGGACAGAAAGCTTTTCATGCTCCAGACAAGAAACGGCAAGAGAACAGCTCAGGCAGCTCTCAAGATCGCTTGCGACCTCGTTGATGAAGGCATGAGAACTGAAGAAGAAGCTGTTGCTATGATCGATCCAAGAAACCTGGACACACTTCTTCACCCACAGTTTGACGCTGCTGCTCTTAAGGCTGCTGCACCAATGGGCAAGGGTCTCGGCGCTTCTCCTGGTGCTGCATGCGGTAAGGTTGTATTTACAGCAGACGACGCTGTTGCTTGGCACGAAAAAGGCGAAAAGGTTGTTCTTGTTCGTCTTGAAACATCACCTGAAGACATCACAGGTATGAAGGCTGCACAGGGTATCCTCACAGTTCGCGGAGGTATGACTTCACACGCTGCCGTTGTTGCCCGCGGAATGGGTACATGCTGCGTATCAGGCTGCGGCGATATCGTTATGGACGAAGCTAACAAGCAGTTCACTCTCGGCGGCAAGACATTTGCTGAAGGCGATTATATTTCAATCGACGGTTCAACTGGTAACATCTATGATGGTATCATTCCTACTGTTGACGCTGTAATTGCCGGCGAATTTGAAAGAATTATGTCTTGGGCTGACAAGTACAGAGTTCTTAAGGTTAGAACAAACGCTGATACACCTGCTGACGCTAAGAAGGCAAGAGAACTCGGCGCTGAAGGTATCGGTCTCTGCCGTACAGAACACATGTTCTTTGAACCGGACAGAATCGGCGCTTTCCGTGAAATGATCTGCTCTGACACTGTTGAAGAAAGAGAAGCTGCTCTTGCTAAGATAGAACCAATGCAGCAGGCTGACTTTGAAGCTCTTTACGAAGCTCTTGAAGGCTGCCCTGTTACAATCAGATTCCTTGATCCTCCGCTTCACGAATTTGTTCCAACTGAAGAAGAAGACATCAAGGCTCTTGCTGACGCACAGGGTAAATCTGTTGAAAGAATCAAGGCTATCATCGCTTCACTCCACGAATTTAACCCAATGATGGGTCACCGTGGCTGCCGTCTTGCTGTAACATATCCTGAAATTGCTGTAATGCAGACAAAGGCTGTTATCAAGGCTGCTATCAACGTATCAAAGAATCACCCTGACTGGACAATCGTTCCTGAAATCATGATTCCGCTTATCGGCGACATCAAGGAACTTAAGTATGTTAAGAACGCTGTTGTTAAGACTGCTGATCAGGTAATTGCTGAATCTGGTTCTGACCTTAAGTACGAGGTTGGTACAATGATCGAAATTCCAAGAGCAGCTCTTACAGCTGACGAAATTGCTAAGGAAGCTGAATTCTTCTGCTTCGGTACAAACGACCTCACACAGATGGCATTTGGTTTCTCAAGAGATGACGCTGGTAAGTTCCTTGACGCTTACTATGACGCTAAGATCTTTGAGAACGATCCATTTGCTAAGCTCGACCAGACAGGCGTAGGCAAGCTTATGGATATGGCTGTTAAGATGGGTAAGGAAGTTCGTCCTGAAATGCACATCGGTATCTGCGGTGAGCACGGCGGCGATCCTTCATCTGTTGAATTCTGCCACAAGCTTGGTCTGACATATGTATCTTGCTCACCATTCCGTGTTCCGATTGCAAGACTCGCTGCTGCTCAGGCTGCTATTTCAAATAAGTAATATTTTATCAGAAGTTTAAGGTTTGTCAAATGACGCTTTGAACCTTTGAAATAAAAGTTATCCCCTGTATTATTTGGTACAGGGGATTTCTTTATATATACGCAAAAACGGCGCCACATGGTGTAACGCCGTTAATTTTATTTATCTTCAAGTTCCTTTAACGCCTTAATTTCTTCCTTGTTTACCTTTATCTGGGAATCCTTTATAATCTTAACATCTTCCCTGCTGACATAAATCGGAACGTCATTTTTCTCCGGCATAACCTTAAGCTTGCCTGTAATAAGATTAACCTCTTCCACATAACCCTTGCATTCAGGAGTTTTTACAAAAGCCCCCACCTTAGGAGTAATCTTAAGCAGCTCCTCATAGGAATGCTGTTCATGCTTCAGACAGCACATAAGCCTTCCGCAGGTTCCGGAAATTTTCGTGGGATTAAGTGATAGTCCCTGTTCCTTAGCCATTTTAATTGAAACCGGCTGAAATTCGCCCAGATAACCCTTACAGCAAAACTCTCTTCCGCATATGCCCAGACCGCCTAATATTTTAGCCTCATCTCTAACACCAATCTGCCGAAGCTCTATTCGTGTACGGAAAATTGCTGCCAGATCCTTTACCAGTTCACGAAAATCAACTCGGCTTTCCGATGTAAAATAAAATAAAAGCTTATTATTATCAAAGGTGCATTCAACATCCACAAGATGCATATTCAGCTTTCTGAAAGCAATTTTTTCTTCACAAATCTTGAAAGCCTCTGCTTCCTTAATGCGGTTTTTTTCAACAATCTTCATGTCATTAGGCGTTGCCATTCTGATAACCTCTTTAAGAGGAGGCACAATCTCAGATTCATCAACCATTCTGTTGGCAATTACAACCTCTCCGCACTCTACTCCCCTTGAAGTTTCTACAATAGCCTTATCCTCAAGAGTGAACACAATATCCTTTGGGGAAAAATAATAAACTTTTCCTCCAGTCTTAAAACGTACTCCTATAATTTCAACCATATATTATCTCCCAGCCGGATTACTTATCCGGTTCTAATTTTCAATATCCCATAATTTCTCCGCACAAAGCAGAAAATATAAGCGATACATTAACATTTGACGAAATATCATCTGCCGCAGAAGCAATAAATTTATGTATCCTTACGGCTGAGGAAACCGATAATCTTTCTGACAGCTCCCTTGCGGCTTTCTTTGAACAGCCGGCAAAACTCATTTCAGGATTTATCTTACACACAACCGAGTCCCGTATAATGTTATCCAGCATTCTCAGAAACATCAGTGCCGCTCCTCTGTCCTTCAAAAGCGGATCAGCAGCTGCTACAAGAAAATCATATTCATCTCTTTTTATTATACTCTCAGCGGCTTTTCTTGTCAACGCCACTGTATTCCTCAGATTTTCATTTTGAATATACTCTATGCACATACCTGCATTACTGCCGAAACTTAAGCAAGCTTCCTTAATTTGCTCCCTGTCAAAGCCTCTGTCTTCAAGAATCCTTGCGCATTCATTTTCAGTACACAAAGTAGCCGGCAAAGATATAACCCTTGAAAGAATTGTTGGAAGAAAAACTTCCTTTGATTCTGCCGTAAAAATGAAGTAGGCATAATCCGGAGGCTCTTCAATTATTTTCAGCATAGCATTTTGCGCAGCCGTCTGAATATCAGAACAATCGCTGAAAACATAAACCTTTCTTTCGCCGTCATTTGGCTTTACATAAGAATCTGTACGAACATAACGACAGGTTTCAACAGAATATGTTTCAAGCTTTCCGGATTTTTCCGGAAAAATCAAATCGGGATGTGACTTAGCGGAAGCGTTTTTGCACGAACGGCATTTACCGCAGGGTATTCCGGTATTTTTTTCACATAAAAGAGCCTGTGCCATATACATAGCGATTTCCTTTTTACCGAGTCCCTTTTCTCCGTAAATAAGGAACGAATGGGCAAGTCTTCCGCTTTTAAACATAGAGCCGAAGGTATCCAGGATAAAATTATTACCTTCAATCATACCTTTTCAAACCGTTCAACATCAGTTACAAAAACTGTAGCTCCGCCCACAGAAACTTCAACAGGAAAAGAATCATATGAACCAATGCCCAGTGATGGCGCAGACGGCACATACTGTTTCCTTTTATGACTTTTAGCCTTTATAATATCCAAAACTTCATCTACCAGATACTCCTCAGTACAAATTAAAAATGTAGTATTTCCAGCGCTCAGGAATCCGCCGGTAGAAGCGAGCTTAGTAGCAAAAAAACCTTTTTTTGTCAATGCCTTTGAAACCGACTGACTATCGTCGCCGTTTACTATTGCAAAAATAAGTTTCATACAGGTAAATCCTTTCAAAATATATTGTACTTATTATTTTAACACATTTACGGTTAAAATGCCATACCTTTTATAAATTTTAACGCATTCATCACTTATAATTTCTCCGCTGACTGCAATGGGAACAGCAGGCGGACACGGAACATTAACTGCTCCGCAAATTCTGCCGACTGCCTTTTCTACAGGTACTGTTTCAAATTTTGCAAGCGCCGCCTCAGCAATAGGCACACGCTGTTCCATAACAGGAAAATCAATAAATCCGTTGTCTTCAGCCGGTATTGGTTTAAATTCCATAAGCACTTTCTGAACATATTCTATTTCCTTAACGGTTGTCAGAGGAGAAAACAAAAGTACAATACAACCTTTGTCTGAATACTCACATTCAATATTTTTGGTTCTTAGTCCCAGTGATAGAATTTCTCCTCTGCATAAAATAGTAAGATGGAACGGCTCTCCGCTGTAAATTTTATACCTGCATGAGATTTCTTTTCTGAGCCTTGCCAATGCTGAAAGAACCCTATTTATATCATTTTCTATTTCCTGTTCAATGTACCTGTTGCATAGGTCAAGAGAAGCCAATATCAGATAACTGGGGCTTGTTGAGCCAAAAAGCGACATTGCGTGTTTAGCAGTGCTGCAAAACCGCTTATTGCCAATATGAAGATACGCTCCTCCTGTAAGCGCCGGAAGCATTTTATGAGCTGAATCGCAGCACATATCAGCACCGCAGGCAATTGGGTGTTTCCCTGCAAATGCGGTATGCGCCCCATGTGCATTGTCAACTATAAGAAAAGCATCATACTTTCTGCAAAGTTCAGAAAGTTTAGCAATATCCGCTTGTTTGCCGAGGTAATCAGGTGATGTGACATAAAGGCACGCATTTCCTTCGGAAAGTTTATTTTCAACTTTTTCCAATGGAATTTCACCGGAAAGTATTCCATTGGAATACACCGGATATATCCATTCAGGTTCTATGTTAAGAAATGCACAAGCTGAAATAAAGGATCTATGCACATTTCTAACAGCGACAACACGCCTGCCCTCCATTTTCATAACTGCAAGCATTGCCTGTATGCAGAGAGTAGAACCGCCTGCCGAGTAACAGGTTTCCGCTGTCCCGAACAGCGCAGAAGCGTTCTTTTCACTTTCCCTTATAATGCCATTTGCTTCGAAAAGGCTGTCTGCACCGAAAATTTCCGTAATATCCAAATAATATAGCTTTTCAAGCTCCGGCAAAGGAGATTTTCCCTTGTGCCCCGGCATATGAAGCCTTGCAGTATTTTTATCTGCATATCCTTTTAAAAAGTCATATATTGGCGTATTCATAAGTACCTCATAAAAAATAATATTTTAAATAGCGATAAATGTTATCTCTTGCCCTTTTTATTGTTCTTGAAACAGTGGACGGAGCCACACCAAGAGTTTCGGCAATTTCCGATATGCCTTGCTGTCTATAATAGTAAAGTACGATTATTTCCCTCTGCCTTTTAGTGAGATCGTCTTTGATAATTCTTGCCATAATTTTCTTAAGCTTTTCAGTCGCCTCAGTGCGGTCTGTATCTTCGCCGGAAAACACAAGTTCATTAATCTGACTGTCAAAATCTGCCGCTTCAAGTGAAATTCGTCTGCTCATCTCTGCCTCCCCTAACTTGTTATTATCTGATTTTATTATATACTTTACCCCTTTAAAAGTCAATTACAGCAGTCATTTTATTTGGTTTGTACGCATATAATTTTTTATAAGAACAGAAAGGACTACTAATATGAAACTGATTTTAATAAATAAGGACAATCCCATTCCGGAAAACTACTGCCCAAACCTAATGGATATCGGCGGAGGTTATTCCCTTGAAAAGAATGCCGCTTTGTCCATGAAAGCCATGATATGCGCCGCCGCAGCTGAGGGAATCTGCCTAAGGGTTTTTTCAGCCTACCGGAGTATTGCATATCAGAAAGGATTATTTGACGAAAGCACTGATAAATATATGTTCCGCGGAATGAGCTATGAAAAGGCGGCTGAGCTGACTGCACAAAGTATAGCTGTTCCCGGATACAGTGAACATAATGCTGGTCTTGCCGCAGACATTTCCTCCATGGACTGGCAGGGAGATATTTCAGAAGAATTTGAAAATACTCCTGAATTTGCCTGGCTTCAAAAAAATGCACACAGATTCGGATACATTCTTCGTTATCCTAAAGGCAAAGAGCACATAACCGGAATTATTTACGAGCCATGGCATTACCGATATGTGGGTACCAAACACGCCGGATGCATAAATCGACTGGGGCTGACCCTGGAAGAATATATGCAGATGCATAGAGCTTGTTCCTGTTAAATATTAACAAACTGTAAACATAATATTAAATTTCAGTGAATTTTATTGATTTTTCTCCTGAAAGTATTTATACTTATATTTAGCACTCGACGGTGGCGAGTGCTAAATATGTAAAACGGAGCTGACCAAATATGGAAAAAAAAGAATTTAAAGCAGAATCCAGACGACTTCTGGATCTTATGATTAATTCAATTTATACACATAAGGAAATCTTTTTAAGAGAACTTATATCCAACGCAAGCGACGCCATAGACAAGCTTTATTTTAAATCTCTTACAGACGATAAGGTTGGTCTGAATAAGGACGATTTTGCAATTGAAATAAAAACAGATAAGACAGCAAGAACTCTTAAAATCAGTGATAACGGCATCGGCATGACTGAGGACGAGCTTGAAAATAATCTTGGCACCATCGCAAACAGCGGTTCGTTCAAATTCAAGAATGAAAATAAGCTTGAAGAAGATGTGGATATAATCGGTCAGTTTGGCGTAGGATTCTACTCAGCCTTCATGGTTGCTAAGGAAGTAACTGTTATTTCTAAGGCTTATGGCAGCGATAAGGCTTATAAATGGACTTCCTCCGGCGCAGAGGGCTACTCTATTGAGGAATGCATAAAAGAAAATCCCGGCACAGAAATTACACTGGTTCTGAAGGATAATACTGATGATGAAAACTATGACGAATATCTTGAACAGTACAAGATACAGTCACTGGTAAAAAAATATTCTGATTATATCCGTTTCCCTGTTAAAATGGACATGCAGAAAAGCCGCCTGAAAGAGGGAACAGAAAACGAATATGAGGACTATACTGAAAACATTACCCTTAACAGCATGGTTCCTATCTGGAGGAAAAATAAAAGCGAGCTTAAAGATGAGGACTACAACAGCTTCTATAAGGAAAAATTCTTTGATTTTACCGATCCGCTGATCCATATTCATACAAAGGCTGAGGGAACGGCAACATACAACGCACTGCTTTATATACCGTCAAAAGCTCCTTATGACTATTACTCCAAGGAATACGAAAAGGGACTTCAGCTTTATTCCAGCGGCGTTCTGATTATGGATAAGTGCGCTGATCTTCTCCCCGACCACTTTAGCTTTGTAAAGGGTCTTGTAGATTCTGAGGACCTTTCACTGAACATTTCAAGAGAAATGCTACAGCATGACCGTCAGCTTAAGCTTATCGCCAAAAGCCTTGAGAGAACAATTAAAAATGAGCTTACCAAGCTTCTTAAAAACAATAGAGAAAAATACGAGGAATTTTATAAGGCGTTCGGATTGCAGCTTAAATTCGGCGTTTATAATAATTACGGTTCCAACAAGGACGCTGTTAAGGATCTTCTTATGTTCCATTCTTCAAGCGAAAATAAGCTTGTGACACTTGAAGAATATGTTTCAAGAATGCCTGAGAGCCAAAAGTATATTTACTATGCCTGCGGAGAAAGCATTTCAAGAATTGATCATCTTCCTCAGACAGAACTTGTCAAGGATAAGGGTTTTGAAATTCTTTACTTTACTGACAATGTTGACGAATTTGCTATAAGAATGCTTATGAGTTACAATGATAAGGAATTTAAGTCAGTATCAGCAGGCGACCTTGATATTGAAACACCTGAAGAAAAGGAAGAACTGAAGGAAAAAGAAGAGGAATCCAAGGACCTATTTGGATTTATGCAGGAAAAGCTTGACGGAAAGGTTAAAACAGTAAGACTTTCCAGAAGACTTAAGACACATCCCGTATGCCTTACCAGCGACGGCGCTCTTTCTGTTGAAATGGAAAAGGTACTCAACTCAATGCCTAACGACCAAAAGGTAAAGGCTGATAAGGTTCTTGAAATTAATCCTGAGCACCCTGTATTCGAAACACTGAAAAAGCTTTATACTACTGATAAGGAAAAGGTTGAAAAATACAGCCGTCTGCTCTATAATCAGGCTCTTATGATAGAGGGAATGCCTGTTGAAGATCCGGTAGAATTTTCTAATCTTGTCTGCGAACTTATGATTTAAATAAAATAGGCGGCAATCTCCGAAATAAGGGATTGCCGCCGCTTTACTTTTTAATAAAAATAATGTATAATTACAGCATAATAATATTGAGGGAGCGTATCATGGCAAACAAAAATCAAAGAAAGCCAAAGGTGAGATATGACAGACTTTTAGGAGCTGTAATTTTATTTCTCCTTTTTTTAATAGTCCTAACATGGATTTTCGGGGATAAAAAAGAAAAGCCTGACCAAACCGCCAATGAAACATCTGTTTCAGACGAAACGACCGAACCGCCTAAAACTGTATATCTCAGCCCGTCTAATCAACAGGACAACACATATGCCGCAGGTGATACCAATGAAGCTGAGGCAATGAGGAATTTAAGCTTAAAAATCAAATCCAAGTTGGAACAAAATGGTATTATTGTCTATGAAGCGCCGGAGGACTGCACACTAAAAGAAAAGGTAGCTTCAGCAAATAATCTTAAAGTGGACGCTTATGTGGCGATACATTCAAACGATGGCTCAGAAGACGATAAAAGTTCCGGAACCGTATGCTTTTATAATCCTGATCTAAGCGGAAGTAAAATACTTTCTGAATACATTTATGACGCTGTTTCAGCTCTGACGCCTACGGCTGACAGGGGAATCAAGGACGGCACAGAAACTTCAGAATATCTATATGAAGTGGACAAGGCCAAGTCAGCCATATGCTTTGTTGAAGTAGAGTCCCACACTTCAGAAGATTATGCCAAATGGATTTTAGATAATACCGACAAGCTTGCAGAAAGCATTTCCGGAGGAATTATACAATATCTTAACAGTACAAATCAGCCGGCTGAGTCAGGGAGGACAAATTCAAATGGAGAATAAACGTAATTTTCAGCGTGAGCTTGATTTAATCTTGAAAGATATTTCTTCAAGGGATACAAAACCTGTTCTTTTACTTCATAGCTGCTGCGGACCTTGCAGCAGCTATGTGCTTGAATATCTGACTCAGTTCTTTTATATAAAACTTTATTTTTATAATCCTAACATTCACCCTGAGGAGGAATATAAAAAACGCCTTGAAGCACAATATAAGGTTATAAAGTCAATGCAGCTTGAAAGCAGCGTTGATATTATTGAAGGATCATACGATCCTAATATTTTTTTCAGCAAGGTACAGGGATTTGAATCAGAACCAGAGGGAGGAGAACGCTGTCATATCTGCATAAAAATGCGTATGGAAGCCGCTGCATTAGCGGCTAAAAAACAAAATGCAGATTACTTTGCCACTACACTTACTGTAAGCCCTCATAAAAATGCCTTATATATTAATCAGACAGGAAAAGACCTTGAAAATATCCATCAGGTCACATATCTTCTTTCAGACTTTAAAAAGAAAAATGGTTATAAGCGCTCCATTGAGCTTTGCAGAATGTTTGATATTTACAGGCAGGACTACTGCGGATGCGTTTTCAGTTTCAGAGATACAGAAAAACAATAAAAAACAGACCGGCAGTCATAAATATAACTGCCGGATTTTTTCATATAAACTGATAGAATAATCCATGCTTTGTGCAATACCACAAAAGCTTACCGTGCCCTTTTCTGGGAATATAAGCCCCGAAATTCCACTCCGGATAATGACGCCGCAGAATCATACTTTCCCCATTGACAAATGCAGAAAACGATATATAGTGCTCCTTTGTCATCTCATGATCAGATGATATAAAATATTCTCCGTCAATTAGTTCAACACTGAGTTTTTCAGATTCATCAGCTTTTTGCGGCGTAAGTTCATGAAGCACTTTTCCGCAGCAGGAAATTGAAGCTCCGGACATTTCCGTAATAATATTTCCGCATACTGAACAACGATAAAATTTTAAATTTTTCATATTACCTCCTATATAATCATTTATATTTATTTCACCGGATAGGAGATTTTTAAGGTCTACCTCCAGAATTTCAGAAAGTTCCGATAAAAGTGAAATATCAGGACAGCCCAATCCTCTTTCCCACTTTGAAACTGCTTTATCGCTTATATTAAGGCAATCTGCAAGCTGCTGCTGAGTAAGTCTTCTTTCCGTTCTCAAGGTATAGATCAATCTTCCGATTTTAACACAATCCATTTGCCCACCTCCTGTTATTATTTTATCAGCAAAATGATTATTTTACAATAAACGCTCCGTAGAGTATTAAAAAACCGGAAAGCTTTGCAGCCTTCCGGATAAATATTTATTTATCAGTATCTATAAGCTTCCAATAGCCTTTAAGATAAACACAGCCGGATATCACTGTCAGGGCAGTTGAAATCCAAATAAGCGCCTGAGTAATGTAATCAAATATTTTTTCGATAGCTTCAGTTACATCGAATCCGAACCAATTAAAGTCTGAGGATACAGCCATCATAAGCAGAATAAAAACTATTGCTGCCATTGTAAAGGCAGTTTTAAGCTTACCCCAAAAACCGGCGGCTACAACTACCCTGCTGTCAGCGGCAACCAGCCGAAGTCCTGAAACCATAAATTCTCTTGCAATAATTATGACAAAAGGAACAGCGCTGATTATTCCCAAATCAACAAATACTGCCAATGCAGATATTACAAGCACCTTATCCGCAAGAGGATCAAGAAACTTGCCGAATGTGGTAACAAGATTATTTTTCCTTGCGATATGTCCGTCAAGAGCGTCTGTCAGTGACGCCAGAGCAAACACAATCAAAGCCGCCGTATAGTTCAGCGGAATCTTATCAATCAAAGCAAAAACTATAAAAACCGGTACAAGCAAAGCCCTCAGAAGTGTTAGCTTATTGGGCAGATTCATGGGCGATCACCTCTCCAATCAAATCATAATCAAGGGTATCAGTAACAAGTATATCTACATACTGTCCTAATTCAAGCTTGCTTTCGCTGGTAAAAAATACTTTTCCGTCAATGTCCGGAGCATCTCCGGCAGTCCTGCCGAAATAACATTCGCCCCATTTATCGAATCCTTCAACAACGACTTCAAAGCTTTTGCCAAGCTGCTGCGCATTCTTTTGTTCGCTGATAAGCTGCTGCTGTTCCATAATTATATCAGCTCTATGGGCCTTGACATCATCTTCAAGCTGATTTTCAAAACCTGCGGCTTTAGTACCCTCCTCCTGAGAGTAAGGAAAACAGCCAAGTCTGTCAAAACGCATATCCTTAACAAATTCTGCAAGCTGTTCAAAATGCTGCTCTGTTTCTCCCGGAAAACCTGTTATAAGAGTTGTACGAATCACCATACCCGGAATTTTATTCCTGATTTTAGTCATCAGTTCTCTTAGCTGACGCTCGTTTCCGCCCCGGTTCATTTTTTCAAGAATCTCCTCACAGCAATGCTGTATAGGAATATCCATATATTTAACTATTTTAGGTTCGCCTGCAATTACGTCCAATAGTTCGTCTGTAATGCGCTCAGGATAGCAGTACAGCACTCTTATCCATCTCAGTTTATCGATTCTGCAAAGCTCTTTCAAAAGCTCAGGAAGCTTAGAAACACCATAGAGATCCTCTCCATATCTTGTTGTATCCTGAGCAATAACAATAACTTCCGTAACACCGTTATCCGCCAGCCAATTAGCCTCTCTGAGCACATCTTCCATAGGTACGCTTCGAAATGGTCCCCTGATTCCAGGAATAGCACAATAAGAACAGCAGTTACTGCACCCTTCTGCTATTTTAAGATATGCAAAAAACGGAAGTGTTGATATGATTCTATCTCCTGTAAGGGGCAGCTTAGTTTTCTTATCAAACTGCACAACCCTTTCATTTGCAAGAACCCTGTCGATAATAAATATGATTTCTTCCTGACAGCCTATGCCGACAACAGCGTCCGCTTCCGGAAAAAGCTCTGCTGTTTCCTCCCTGTAACGCTCTGAAAGACAGCCGGTAACAATAATTTTCTTTACTGTACCCTCTTCCTTAAGCTTGCATATTTCAAGAATAGTTTCAATTGCCTCTTCCTTGGCAGACTGAATGAATCCGCACGTATTGACTACTGCTATATCTGAAAGTCCCGGCTCAGTTACAAGCTGATAACCCCTTTTTCTGAATTTGCTGAGCATTCTTTCCGAATCCACAAGATTCTTTGAACACCCCAGCGAAACCATTCCTACTTTAATCGGCATAACCGTTTTCTCCTTTAGTTATCTTCTAAAAATTCCCTGACAGCAGCATTGATGTCATCATAATCATAACCTAATCTGACAAGGGCGTTTTTTACTTTATTAACTGCTTTTAAATCTTCCTTATCACAAAGCTCCCATGAGTACTTTTGTTCAATTACCGAACACAGCCTTTCAAAAGTCCCGTCCGCATATTCCTCCAAAGCTTCTTCAGCGAGCGAACCTCTGATACCTCTCTTATAAAGCTCCTGACGGACTCTTTTAGGACCGTAGCGCTTACATTCCATATACGAGTACACAATTTGTGAAGCATACCGCCTGTCGTTAATAAAACCCTTCTGAGCCATTTTATCCGCAACTTCATAGCAAATATCTTCATCATAATTTTTGCTCAGCTTTTCAAATAGTTCGATATAGGAATAATCACGCTCGTTGATAAGATACATCGCATGTCTGGACGCACGCCGCAGCTCAGAAGCATAAAGAATTTCCGTCAGTTCATCATGAGTAATTTCAGTCAAGGGCTTTAATGAATATTTGCTGACAAGTTCCCTATGAAGATAAGTTCTTTTATCCCCGTCAAAAATAACGCACATTGTTTCGCCCTTGTATTTTTCAACCGAAGTAACCGTCATAGCTTATCAGTCCGCCGGCGTAAATTCTTCAAAATCATCTTCGGCGTTCACTACCGGATCAAGAGATTCATAATCATCAGTTTCAGTTGAATCTATTACCTGAGATATTTCCCCTGAAGAATTTTCAGCCGCCTTTTCAGCTGCCAATTCAAGCTTGCTTTTTTTCTTTGCCGAAACAGCAACAATCTCAAGAGCGTCCTTGTTTTCATTTATTCTCTTTTCGATTTCCTTCATCAGCTCTTCATTGCTTTCAAGGGTTTTCTTGGCATTATCACGTCCCTGCCCCAGCTTCTGTCCGTCAAAGCTGAACCATGCACCGCTTTTGTTGACAATATCAAGCTCAACTGCCATATCAAGGACTTCTCCTACACGGGAAATGCCTTTTCCGTAGATAATATCAAATTCGCATTCCTTAAACGGAGGAGCCAATTTGTTTTTCTTTACCTTAATTTTAGTTCTTGAACCGATAACATCAGTACCGTCCTTAATAACATCGCCTTTTCTTACGTCAATAATAACAGAAGAATAGAATTTTAGCGCACGTCCGCCCGGAGTAGTTTCAGGGCTTCCGTAAATAACGCCGATTTTTTCTCTTATCTGATTAATAAATATAGCAACGCAGTTTGTTTTTGAAAGGAGCGGAGTCAGCTTTCTCATAGCCTGTGACATCAGTCTTGCAAGCTGACCTACATTTGAATCGCCCATATTTCCGTCAATTTCAGCCTTTGTTGTCAAGGCCGCAACAGAGTCAAGAACCACAACGTCGATAGCACCCGAACGTACAAGAGCCTCCATTATTTCCAGAGCCTGTTCACCGCTGTCCGGCTGTGATACAAGCAGATTGTCAACATCGACTCCCAGAGCCGCAGCGTATTTAGGATCAAGAGCGTGTTCAACGTCTACAAAAGCCACTTCTCCGCCCAGCTTCTGTGCTTCGGCAATTACGTGCAGGGCAACGGTTGTCTTACCGGAGCTTTCCGGTCCGTAAAGCTCAACTATTCTTCCCTTAGGAACACCTCCTATACCAAGAGCCATATCAAGTCCCATAGAACCTGTCGGTATAGAATCTACCTGCATGGTTGTATTTGCTCCTAATTTAATTACGGCTCCCTTGCCGTAATTTTTTTCTATTTGTGCAAGTGCACTTTCCAGCGCCTTTTTCTTTTCTTCCTTTGTTGCCGGAATAACAAGCGCCTTGCCTTTCTTTTTCAAGTCTGCTTTAGCCATAAGATTCCTCCATAAGTCAACATTTTATACCGGATACAACCCTTGTTATTCCGGATAGGTCTTTTTTATAAGTAATATTATTAAATCCGTTTTCTTTCAAAATTTCAGCAACATCTGATTCCTGTCCCATTCCTATTTCATAGACAAGCATACCTCCGGCTGAAAGAACATTTTTCCATATATTCGTAATATTGCGGTAAAAGAAAAGTCCATCGTCCCCGCCGAACAGAGCCGATTCAGGTTCAGACTGCACTTCAAGCTGAAGGTTCTGCATATCCTCTTTTGTAAGATACGGCGGATTGCAGAGTATCATGTCTGCATTCTCAAATTTTTCTGCGGTTTCGCTTTTTAAGACATCTTCTTTTAAAATCTTTACTTTTGATTTATTAAGTTGAATATTTCTTTTCAGATAAGAAACCGCCCTTTCTGAAATCTCAACTGCCGTAATGTCCGCATCGGGTACATGAGCCTCAACAGCGCAGGCTATACACCCTGTACCGCTGCACAAGTCCAATATTCTGTAATACCCATTCTTCCTCGCCTCTTCAATAGCAAACTCCACAAGAGTTTCAGTGTCAGCTCTCGGAATAAGCACACCCTTTCCCACATAAAAGGGCATACCGTAAAACTCCCATTCACCAAGCAGATACTGCAAAGGTTCTCCTAAGATTCTCCGCCTGATAATCTCATCCGCTTCCGTCAGCTTTAATTTATCTATCTCACTGCGTTCCAGAAGCAGCCGCTGAAGCTTCATTCCGATTATATGCTCTATAATGCACATAGCCTCAAAGCGTGAGTCCTCAATTCCCCCGTTTTCAAGAGAACGGGATATATGAAAATAAAGCTCGGACGGCGTCACCACTTATCCTCCTCAGGGTTTTCCGGAATACATGGTTTTATAGCGGCAATAGCAGTTTCAATTTGTGAAGCGTCCGGTTCTCTTGTTGTAAGACGCTGTATCCAAAGTCCTGGGGCTGAAATAATTCTTGTAAATGTATTAGTATAACGTCCGGCTATTCTTATTAATTCATAGGATATACCAACCATAACCGGAAGCAGTATAAGGCTTGAAACAACCCTCAGCCAAGGTTCACGGAACGGAACCATACACATAACAAGTATGCTTATTATAAGAGTTATAAAAATAAAGCTTGTTCCGCAGCGAGGATGAAATCTTCGCTGTTTCTTAACATTTTCCACATTCAGTTCAAGACCTGCTTCCAGACAGGCAATTGTCTTGTGCTCTGCTCCATGATATTCATATGTACGGCGCTGATCCTTCATAAGCAAGGTTGCAGAAAGATAGAGAATAAAAAGTATTATCTTAAGAATCCCCTCAGCAAATGACTGAAGTATTCTATTTGCTGTCAGGGGATGAATCAGCGGCACAAGCTTTTTAGGAAGAATTACAAATAGGCCGACAGCGATTACAATACCTATGACCATTGCCACACTCATTATAGCGCTTACTGCCTTATCACTAAGCTTCTCATCCTCTTCCGCTTCCTCATCGTCCATCTGCTTTTCAGCGGATTTCATAAGGCATCTGTAGCCCTCCTTCATGGAAGAGCCGAAATTAAACAGACCTCTTATAATAGGCGTTCTCCTGTACCATGCCGTAACAGGCTTTTTATCCCAGACCTCAAGATCAATCTCGCCATTAGGAAGCCTGCAAGCCATGGCTCCTTTCTTCACTCCGCTCATCATTACGCCCTCAATAAGAGCCTGCCCGCCTATTTTTGATTTGTATAGTTCCTTGTTAACTTCGCTCATATGTACCTTTCTGTCATAATAGACCAATTATTGTTCAGGCTTTTTTGCCGGTATAGTGATAGTAACCTTTGTACCTTTACCCTCATCGCTTTCAAGAATCAGGGTTCCTCCGTGCATTGAAATAATTTCATCTGCGACTGCAAGACCTATACCTGAACCTTTTTTCGTATGATTTGCCTTATAGAATTTAGTTTTTATTTTAGGAAGATCGGCCTTATTAATACCGCAGCCGTTGTCCTCAACAGTTACCCTGATATTTCCTTCAGCAGTTTCTGCGGCAATGATTCTAACAAGTCCCCCTTGTTCAGAATACTTAATAGCGTTATCAATAACATTTATAAAAACCTGTCTTATCCTGTTTTTATCGCCGTACACAAAGGGGAGCATTTCCGGTTCGTCATAGATAACAGTAACATTTTCGGCTCTTGCCTTTTCAGCATATATCAAAACGGCGTCGCCCAGTTCAGCCAAAATATCCATATTTGACATCTGAAGGGTAAAATGTCCGCTCTGCATTCTTGAGAAGTCCAAAAGCTCTTCAACCATCTGAGAAAGCCTTTCAGTTTCATTAGTGATAACCCTTATGCCTTTTCCTGTAATATTAGGATCATTTTCTGTCCTCAAGGTTTCTGCCCAGCCTCTGATTGCAGTCAGCGGAGTTCTCAGTTCATGGGAAACGGAGGAAATAAATTCATTTTTCATTGAATCAGCGCTGGAAAGCTCATCTGCCATATGATTAATAGCCTGACACAACTCTCCGATTTCATCGCTGCTGTCGTTTTTTATCCTAAGAGAAAAATCACCCTTTGCAAATTTGGCAGCGGTAGCGCTTATCTGCTGTACAGGACGGACAATTGATCTTATAAAATACAGTCCTGTAAACGCCAGCAGGAGCAGAATAGCTATACAGGTAACAGTAATCAGGAAAATAAAACTGGCGACTGCCGAATCTATTTCAGAAAGAGAGATCACCACTCTTACGGCGCTGTACTCAGCGCTCATATCCTCAATGGAGCAGGTAACAGCCATAATTTTTTCACGTCCGCCCTGTTTTCCCACATAATAGCCGTAGTGCTCGCCGGTTTCCATTACCTGATCGTAATCTTCCATTTGGGAAACAGAGTCGGGGGTAAATCCAGAAGAGGTCATCACGATACGCCCTTTTGAATTTATCGCCATAAGCTCCATTCTGTCCTTTTCGGAAAAGTTTTCAAGCATATTCCTGATTTCTGACGAAAAATTAACCGATTCATCAACAGCATAAAGTGAAAGTATGCTTTTAACCGAATTTATTTTTGAAACAAGATACTGCTTTGCAGAATTGTAATAATAATTCTGTATTGTATAAATCAGAGTCATTTCTATAACAAGAAGTATCATAAGAACAACGCCAAGATTGTTAAGCAGCCACCTTTTCGTAATACTTTTTTTTACCACGTCAATGCTCCGTAAGGTTTATTTTTCATCCCACTTATAGCCGTATCCCCATATAGTAAGGATATATTTCGGACTGGAAGGTTCATCCTCTATTTTCATTCTTATTCTTCTAATATTAACATCGACGATTTTATCATCCCCGTAGTAGTTCTCACCCCAAATATGTGTAAGTATACTTGAACGGTCAAGAGCAGTATTCTTATTATTCATGAAATATTCTATAATCTGATACTCTACCTGAGTAAGATCAATAAGAAGTCCGTTTTTAGTGACAGTTCTGCTCTTTATATCAAGAATAAAGGGACCTGACTTTAAAATGGAAGATTTTTCATCCTTAATAAAGCTCATGCATACTCTGCGGTAAATTGCGTCGACTCTCGCAGTCAGTTCAGACGGTGAAAAAGGTTTAGTAAGATAATCGTCAGCGCCCAGCATGAGCCCGTTTACCTTATCCATTTCCTGTGCTTTAGCTGTCAGCATAATAATTCCCAGAGTCGAGCTTTTTTCACGCAGCTTCTTGCAGACAGTAAAGCCGTCGATTCCCGGCATCATTACATCAAGCAGTACTATATCAAAATCGCCCTTTTCTTCAACAAAGGTTCTCAGTGCGTCCTCTCCGCAGTTAACGTCCCATACTTCATATCCCTGACGCTTGAGATTAATGACCACAAAGTCACGGATAGCGTCTTCATCCTCACAAACCAAAATTCGTTTCATAATTTCACTCCATATTCAGTCTTTTTTCTCCGGCATATTTCTATACATCGAATCTAAATCTGAACATAAACTCTGCCGGCGACTGTATCAGACTATCCTTTTCATTTATTCTTATAAGAAAATAATTATCTCCTCTTGCATGCAGAAGACTGTAATCTCCGCTATTCAAAAGGCTTTCTGCGCTGTTTCTGTCCTGAACAGTTCTAAGACTGAAAATATCGGAAGAAGCCTCATTAATTTCACCGTCAAACCGGCAAAAGTAAATTTCTCCCAAAGACCGATTTACAACTGTTGTATTCTCCCAATTTTCCGGCAAAATAAACACATAGCCGCCGGAAATACTCACATATCCCTCATACTTCTCTTCAAGACCATTTTCAGTTACTCCCATAAACTGCGTAATATACATGGCATTAGTATCATCCTCATCATATCCCAAGGCAATACGCGGCACTGGTATTTCAAGCTTTCCGTCACCGTCAGCATCCCTGCATGTATATCCCTGAGGTCTTAAAGTTTCCTGCTTTTCCTCATCAGGCAGAAATACCGCCTTTAGGACGTTATTCTCATCAACCGACAGCACAGCGGTAATAATGGAGCCACCTGACGTAGAAGCATCGAGATATATTCCGTATTCCCCGTTCTCCAGCAGGCAAGCCGAAGCCTTCTGATAATCATTAAAGCTTTCACTTAGCTTTACATAAGACCTGACATAAACGCCCTCTGAATTCGGAGTATAAATTGACGCAGCAGCTTCCCTTGAAGCATTCTGTCCCAGCGCCATAAAAAGTTCATTTTTTCCGTCTCCGTTAAAATCAGTCGCTTCAAACATAGAATAATAATTGTTTTCAAATGTTGTTCTTAGTTTTCCGTCCACATAATCGTAAATACTTACAACCTTTTCGCTTTGATTAATTAAACTGTATCCTACAATAATACTGGACCTTTCATTTTCTCCCAATGTGGTTATTACAATTTTTTCAAGCTCTGCTCCGTCGGCAGCATGGTCATAAACTGACTTCCAGCCCGCTTCATCCTGATCAAGTACATTGATTCTAAGAGAATTTTTCTCAGCGCTCATAGTATTTTTTTCATAGAAAACTATTGCTTCATTATCGCTGTCGCCGTCAATATCATCTATAATAAATGCCGACAGATAATTTCCGGACTTTGGATATTTAAGACTGATGTTTGCTCCGGTATAGCTTTTCAGCGCATTATATATCTGCTGCTGCTGCTCGCTGAGTTTAGGAGGGGTCAGCAGTGTATCTATGCTCATATTCAGCGAACATCCGCAAAGCATTAGCGGCAGAAATAAAAAGCATAATATTTTTTTCAACCCTTACATTCCCTCCTGTATTTTCTGATTTATCTCATATCAAGCGGAACATACTCCTTATTCTTGGCAATAGCCTTATATGCCGGACGAATAATTCTTCCGCCAGTAAGAATTTCCTCCATACGGTGAGCCGCCCAACCCACAATACGTGAAACTGCAAAAAGCGGGGTATAGAGGTCAGACGGGATACCGAGCATTTTATAAACAAGACCCGAATACATATCCACATTAGCGCAGACAACTTTATCGTTATTTTTAACTTGTCTGAATATTTCCGGAGTAAGCCTTTCAATGGTATCAAGCAAACGAAATTCCCTTTCAATTTCCCTGCCCTCAGCCAGCGCAAACGCCTTGCGCTTAAGTATAACCGCTCTCGGGTCGGAAAGTGTATAAACCGCATGTCCCATACCGTAGATAAGACCTGAGCCGTCGTTTGCTTCTTTATTCAAAACCTTAACCATATGGTCGGCAACCTGACCCTCGTCCTCCCAGTTCTTAACGTTTTCCTTGAAGTTTTCGAGCATCTGCATAACCTTCATGTTAGCGCCGCCGTGTCTTGGACCCTTAAGAGAACCGATAGCAGAGGCATATGCAGAGTAAGCGTCAGTTCCAGAAGAGGTAAGCACCCGGCAGGTAAAGGTCGAATTGTTACCGCCGCCATGCTCTGCATGAAGCATAAGCAGAGTATCAAGAAGCTTTGCCTCTTCCTTTGTATAGTTTCTGTCAAGACGGAGCAGTGAAAGAATAGTTTCAGCAGTATTTTCTTCCCTTTTCAGAGGATGCATTATCATGCTCTTATTCTCATAATAGCTCTTTTTTGCCTGGTAGGCATTTGTCATTATAACCGGAAGCTTAGCAACAAGCTCCAGTGCTATACGCATTTCATTCTCAAGACTGGTATCTTCACAATGATCGTCATAGGAATAAAGCGCAAGAACGCTTCTTCCAAGCTTATTCATAATATTTTTTGACGGCGCTTTAAGGATCATATCCACAACAAATCCGCTTGGCAGTTCTCTTTTTTGTGATATATAATCGGTAAACTCATCAAGCTCCTGCCTGTTCGGAAGGCTTCCTGTAAGAAGAAGATATGTTATCTCTTCAAAGCCGAAGCGTTCCTCTTTATCGACATTTTCAACAAGATCTTTTATGCTGCGGCCTCTGTAAATAAGCTCGCCGTCAATCGGTTCACGGTCGCCCTCATTGACTACATATCCGTGTACATTACAGATATTTGTAATACCTGCCATGACGCCGGTGCCGTCCATATTTCTTAGTCCGCGCTTTACGTTGAATTTTTCATAAAGATTCCTGTCAATAGCGGAATTACGGGACAGGTTTTCGCATAAGATTTTAATGCCGGTGTTTTCATTGTTTGTATTCACTGATACCACTCCCATTCTGGTATAATTAATTTTAATTATACCTCATTTACACTATTCTGTCAACTTTAAAAGGAAAGGAAAATAACTATGAAATCTTATATTACTGCCGCAGCCGTATTCGCTGTACTGCTGATTACCGTCCCAGCCGCTCCCCTGATTTTAAGGGGCAGAGATATGCCGGAAAATTCTCATACAGACAGCGTTGAAGCAACGGAGAAAAAGGAAAAGAAGAAAACGGATAATTCCGGCGATAAAAGCTACAAGGTCCTTGATATTACTACAGGAAAGGTAGAGGAAATTTCCGTTTTTGACTACACAGTAGGAGCAGTATGTGCAGAAATGCCGGCTACCTTCAGCGAGGAAGCCCTAAAAGCTCAGGCTGTTGCCGCAAGAACCTATGCTGAACGCCAGAAGCTGAAAGCCCAGTCCTCTCCTGATCCTGAACTGGGCGGAGCATACTTTTCCAACGATTCTTCAAAATATCAGGCATATTTTACAGAAAATCAGGCAAAACAATATTATGGCGAAAATTATGACAATTACATAAAGAAAATCAAGCAGGCTGTTTCAGAAACTGAAAACGAAATTCTCGTATACGACAATGAACCGATAATAGCCGCATTCCACTCAATGTCCTCCGGAAAAACCGAAAGCTCTGAAAATGTTTGGGGAAGTCCTGTTGACTATCTTGTATCCGTTGACAGCAGTGCGGATGAATCTGCTCCGAAATATCTTGAAGAATACAATTTTACAGAAGAAGAAATGAAAAAACGCCTTGAAACGGCTTTTCCCGATATAAAGCTTGACAAGGAACCGGAAAAATGGTTCTCGGCTGAAAAGACAAGCGAATCCGGAACAGTTCTTGAAATTAAAGCCGGTGATGTAAAAACAACAGGTCAGGAAATCAGAGCGGCTCTTTCCCTGAGATCCGCTGCCTTTGAAATAAAGTATGACGACGGCTTTACTGTAACTACAAAAGGCTACGGTCACGGCGTCGGCATGAGTCAATACGGAGCAAATGCTATGGCGGAAAAAGGTTCAGACTATCATGAAATTCTCGAGCATTACTATCCCGGAACAAAAATAAACAAAAAATAATGTATAATATACATAAAATTATCCATAATTACCATTGAAGTTAGTGAAGTTTCTTGACTATAATTTGCTTTTGATATATAATAATAACATAAATACAGTATTCATCTGACTAACGGAGGAAAATAATGGCAGGAAGTATATACGAAAACAGAGAATTATCGTGGCTTAAATTTAACGAAAGAGTTCTTGAGGAAGCTCAGGATACATCTGTTCCTCTTCTGGAAAGATTAAGCTTTGCAGCAATTTTTCAAAGTAATCTTGACGAATTTTTCATGGTAAGAGTAGGTTCACTCTATGACCGTATGCTCGTTAAGCCTACCAAAAAAGACAACAAGACCGGAATGACTGCTCAGGAACAGCTATCCGCAATTTTTGACAAGGTTCGTGAGCTTGAACCAATGAAAGATATAACCTATAAAAATATTATGCTCGAGCTAAAAGAATACGGCATAGAACAGGTCACATTCCGTTCAGCCTCCATAGAGGATCAGCAGTATCTGGAAAGCTTTTTTAAAAAGGAAATCAAACCGCTTATCTCACCTCTTGTAATTGATAAGAAAAGTCCTTTTCCGTTTTTGAAAAACGGGGAAATATATTGTGCGCTCCAGCTTCAGTCAAAGTCAAATCTAAAACTGGGCATTATTCCAGCCAGCGGACTTTTTGACAGAATTATCCCACTGGGGGGAAAAAGATTTATACTTGCAGAGGATTTGATTTTCCACTTTGCTCCCCTTGTCTTTAAAAATTATAAAATTATCGATAAAACGCTGTTCAGAATCACAAGAAACGCCGATATAACCGTTGAAGAAGGCCTTTTTGACCACGATGTGGATTTTCGTGAGGTTATGGCTGAACTCTGCAAAAAAAGAAAAAAGCTTCAGCCTGTAAGAATGCAGCTTTCTGAATCATTCAGCCAGCCAGCCCTTGAATTTCTATGCAAGAAACTGAATCTTAAGAGAAATCAGATCTTCTATCTGAAAACGCCTCTTGACTTATCCTTCAGCGGCAGACTGTCTGATATATCAGACAACCCCATGCTGAAATTCGGTAAGCTTATTCCACAGAAATCTTCAAGTATCTCAGAAAATACAGCGATTATTCCGCAGATAAAACGCCGTGATATTTTATTAAGCTATCCTTATGAGAGCATTAGACCATTTATAAATCTGCTAAATGAGGCGGCTAATGATCCGAAAGTAACCGAAATTAAAATAACTCTCTACCGTTTGGCTAAAAACAGTCAGATTATCGCTGCTCTTTGCGACGCCGCTGAAAACGGAAAGGACGTTCTTGTTCTTGTTGAACTGAGGGCACGTTTTGACGAGGAAAATAATATCGGTTGGTCAAGAAGATTACAAGACGCCGGATGCCGGATTATGTACGGACCGAGAGAACTTAAAGTTCACTCAAAGCTTCTCCTTATAAAGCGGATAAACGCCGGTAAGGAAGAATACGTATGTCAGGTGGGCACCGGTAATTATAACGAAAAAACATCAGCTATCTACACGGATTTGTCACTGCTGACTGCTCATCAGGGAATTTGCAGGGATGCAGAAAATCTTTTTACAGCCCTTACTGAAAACAGGCTGGTTGAAAGCGCTGAACATCTTCTTATTGCTCCCCTATGTTTGCAGAACCGTGTACTTGAAATGATTGACGAAGAAATCAATCATGCTGAAAACGGCGAACCGGCATATATCGGTATAAAGATCAATTCCCTTTGCGATAAGGTTATTATCAACAAGCTTGCAGAAGCCTCACGTGCCAGAGTTAAAATTGATATGGTTATCAGAGGCATATGCTGTTTGGTTGCAGGAATTGAGGAGCAAACAGAAAATATTACTGTTACCAGTATTGTCGGCAGATACCTTGAACACAGCCGTATTTATATCTTTGGAACAAAAGAGAGATCCAAGATTTTTATAAGCTCCGCTGATTACATGACAAGAAATACTCTTCGCCGTGTTGAAGTAGCTGCTCCGGTTTACAGTCCGAGAATTAAACAGCGTATCCTCAATATGTTCAGCACTATGTTAGCTGATAATGTAAAAGCAAGAAAACAGCTTCCGGACGGAACATATGTCTACAAGCATGATAATAATCCGCCGGTAAACTCTCAGCAAGTTTTTTTTGAGGAAGCCTATAAAAAGGCAGAAAAGAAAAAAGCGGCTAAAGAACGTGCAAGAGCCGCAAAAGCTTTGAAAACTGAGAATCCGGATTCCCCTAAGCCTAAAAGGCGCAGAAGAACATCAGCCAAACCTAAAAAAACTCAATAATAAGAAAAGCAGATACAACTTAATGTATCTGCTTTTTAATTTACTTTGCACCTTTTACAGCTGCGTCAACTACATTCTTAAAGTACCAGGTCAGGCTGTTTCTGTCAAGAAGACCGAACTCATCCTTTGTGCCGTTATCCCATATAAAGCAGGTAATCCCTCTGGACTTTGCCGATTTAACATAATACTCCATATAGCTTGCTCTTACGCTGTCGTTATTTTTATTTGTTGCGCCAAATTCACCGATTATTACCGGAACACCCTTATCTATAAATTTAGATTTAAGGAAATCAAAGCCCTTGTCAAGCTCTTTCTTTTCTGAATCACTTCCCCAGTCGGATTTACCATTTTCTCCGCCTGCAAAATCCCAAGGTGAATAATAGTGTATTGAAACAATTATTCTGTCATCGTCAGGAACAACTATATCGTTTACAGCGTCGGCTTCAATTGAAGCGGCATGTGATGTGATAATAAGAGCACGGCTGCTATTATTGCCTCCGGATTTTCTTACTGTATCTACAAAAGCCTGGAACAGATGGTTGATTACTTCGCGTTCCTCAGCGGTACCGCCGGTCCATTCATCCTGACCGCCGATTATTCTCGGTTCGTTCATGCCCTCAAAAAGTAAGTGCTGATCATAATCTTTAAAGCGATCGGAAAGCTGTTCCCAGATGCTGACAAGCTTTGCCTTTACTGCCGCTTCATCAGCCTTTGACGGATTAAGCCATGTATAATCATCATGGTGAACATTTATTATTGCATACATATCATTGTCTATAACATAGTCGACAACTTCATTAACACGATTTAACCAATCCCCGTCAATTTTGTTTCCGTTCATGTGCTCATTCCATGATACCGGAATCCTTACTGCATTAAAGCCCGCTTTCTTAACAGTGTCAATCATCGCTTTGGTGGTTCTCGGATTTCCCCATGCAGTTTCAAAATCGGAAACTTCCCATGTAACATTGTAGCAATCGAGGGTATTTCCCAGATTCCAGCCGATTTTCATATCCTTTACTATTTCAGCGGCGGACATTCCCTCAGCGCTGTTTTTATTGGTCTTGTTATCAGTATTCTTGTCCTGTTCTGTATTTATTCCAGCGTTTGCCGGAACAGAACCGTCATTGCTGTATTTTACCGTTACAGACTTAAGTCTGATTTCCTGCTGATTGCTCCACCAGTATCCCAGCATAACATCTCCGTCGCTGATATACTCTTTGATTTCATCCGGTACAAGCCAATAAAGCGTTGCAGATTCAGAATTTGTCAAAACTGCAATGTTACCGCTCTGATACCAGCCCTTATCTGTTTTGTCCGGACAAGAATCGTCAACAGAGATTCCGAATGCGCCTGAATATTTCTGAAGTTCACCTGAAGCTTCAACATTAAATTCGAAGTACTGAGGTACATCTCCCTTGTTCATCATATCGCTGAGAGGTATGCGGGCTGTTTTAGAGCTTTCACTGCCATAATCAAGCTTTATGTCAGGTTCGATTGTCTTTGTACCGTCTACAGGAATTTCGGCGGTTCTGGTGTAATTGCAAATTATGCTTGAAAGTCTCAGCTTCTGAACGCCGCCCCACCAGTATCCTACTTCAATAAAACCCTTGTCGCTTATATTGATGTAATCCTTAATGTCTGAAGGCACGTCCCACTTTACTTCAAGGTAAGCGCTGTTTACACTGATTTCAAAATCATCGGACTGATACCAGCCGTCATCTGTTGCAGACGGGCAGGATTTATCCACTGAAATTCCGCAGGCGCCTTTATAGCTGCTGATATTTGAAACGCCGTCCTCTGCATAGAAAACGAATACAAAGGAATCTATCTTATCGCCTTCCTCAGCAAGCTCGCTTAGCTTTGCCTTATAGGTCTTGTTCTTATCATAGTCGAGAATCTCATTAATGTCGCTTTTCTCATTGCCCATAGAAAAGTTAACCGATTCTACAGGACTTACATGAGGTTCAGTAGTCGGTTCTTCCGTTTCCGGTTCTGTAGGCTTTTCCGTTGACGTCTCTGTTTCAGCTTCAGTCACAACCTCGGCGACCGAAGAGCTGTTTTGGTCATCCTTTTTATTTCCCTTAAAAACAAATACAGCCACAATAACTGCAAGAATTATAATTACTGCCGCCATCACGCCGACTGCAATCTTCAGCCCCTTATTATTCTTTTTCTCTTCCATCTTTATCTCCAATCTGTCTGAATTTTAGTCCTGTACCAATGCGCTCTCCCATTTTAACAATGGTTTCATAACCGCCGGCTGTATTTTCAAGAAATACGCTGTCTATATCAACTGCCTTGGGAAGAGTCAATAAAACAACGGTAGATCCGCCGTATTCAAACATCCCTTTTTCTTCCCCTCTTTTAAAGCAGTACTTTTCATGATGGTTTTTGATTCTGCCGACCAGCATGGCTCCGACTTCTATCTGAATCACATCGCCGAAATTTTCCGTATGAAGTATTGTAAACTCTCTGGTATTTTCTTTGTAAATATCCACAGAGTCAAGAGCAATTGGATTCACTGTATGATACTTTCCCTGTATATGATAATTACGGGACTTTACTCCGTTATCAGGATAAATATATCTATGATAGTCATCCACTTCAAGCCTGAATATCATACACAGTCCGCCGTTATACTTTTCAGCAAGCTTAGGGCATTTCAGCAGTGAAGCCGTACTGTAAATTCCGTTTTTAATTATGAAACGGCTATGCTCATCTATTTTATAAACCGAAAGCTTTGAGTCGCAGGGACTGATAAATGCTTCCGGTGTTTTGTCTATCTTGCGGCACTCACTGCGGATTTTCCGTGTAAAAAATTCATTAAAGCTTCTGAATGAACAGGATTCATACTCGCTCATATCAATACCTGCCGTCTTTATAAACGGCAAAATAAGCCTGCGTGATAAAGCAGAATCATAAAAAGCTCCTGCCGCCTTTGACACAACCGGAGCAGTAAGCCCCTTGAGCAGAAATTTTCCTGCCGGATTATTATAAAGAATTTCAAGAAGTCTATCCTGACTCCCCTTACTTCCTATAATTTCTCCGTGCCTGGTTTTAATTTTTCCGCCCATTTCAGTGCACCTTAGCCTTATATATAAGCCAGATAAATTCCAGAGCGCCGATTCCGATAAAAATCAGCATAGTTTTCATCTTAGGCTTTTTAAGCTTAAATTTTGTTATAAATGCCATTCCCACCGTAAGGAGCAGAATCATATAAATTTCAGGGAAAAGGCTGCCCATATCCTTTTTAAAGCTGTAAAACAGCGGAAGAATCAGCGCCACGCTGGTTACCGGAAGTCCTTCATATTCACGCCTGTTCTCAGCGGTCACTTTTTGGCGGTTTTCCTCCATAACATTAAAGTACGCAAGTCTTATAACTGCCGCAAGGGTGAAAAATACAAGCACTGCAACATGGTAGATTTTATTCATACCGATAGAATAACCAATAGCGCAGGGCAGCAGTCCGAAGCAAATCAAATCGCACAGAGAGTCAATCTGAATACCGAAACGCTTTTCATTTTCAGTACGCTTTCTTGTTCGGGCAATCTTTCCGTCGAACATATCGCACAATCCCGAAATCATTAAAAGAATAACGGCAGCTGTAACGTGCCTGCTATTCATTGAAAGATAAATCCCGCAAAGAGATGATACAAGCCCTATATATGTCAAGACGACTGTATAATTATAAAATCCAATCATTAAATTCTCCTTATTAAATATATAATACTATTCCATTATAACAAATCAAGACTTCGTTTTCAAGAGAAAAAGAGAAAAACCGTAATTTTATACGGTTTCGTTTGCTTCTTTATTTAATTTATATAACTCGATTTTTTAACAAGCTACTTATGATACTTACCGTTATTTTTTATCTGAAATGCTCTGTATATCTGTTCAGCCAGCATAACCCTTGCAAGCTGATGAGGAAAAGTCATTTCCGACATGGAAAGCTTCATTTGGGAAGCTTTTTTTACCTCCTCCGACAGGCCGAACGAACTGCCGATGATAAAAGTAACACTGCTTCCTCCCTCAGCGCCTGCCTTATAAAGCTTGTCCGCAAATTCAGGACTGTCAAAACGCTCGCCCTCGATACACATTGCAATTTTGTATCCTCTGCATTCTTTGAGAATATTTTTACCTTCCCCTTCAAGAGCCTTTTCGATTTCCTTATCAGACGGCTTTTCAGAAAGCCTGAATTCATCAAGCTCTTTAATTTCAAAATTGCAGAACCTGCGGATTCGCTTAGTGTATTCGTCAACGGCGTCCCGTAAGTATTTTTCTTTCAGCTTTCCCACACAGACTATCCGTACATTCATAATCAGAACACCACCATTTCGCCTTTAGTTTCCACCGGAGCAACGCTAAGTATGTAATCAGTATTGCGTTTAAATTTAGACAATGCTTTTTCAACAGTTATTTCAGCGGTCTGAGGCGTATTGTTTTCCTGACTCAGATGTCCGAGAACGATTCTTGTAGTACCGTTTTCTATAAGCCTTGCTGCCTGATTTCCACTGCATATATTTGATAAATGTCCGTGATCCGACGCTATCCTTTTCTTAAGCATAAAGGGATAAGGTCCTTTTTTCAGCATGGTTTCATCATAATTTGCCTCAAGCAGGACAAGATCACATCCGTCAGTACCCTTTTCTACTTCCTCCGTAACGCATCCCAAATCAGTGCATACAGCACAGCTTCGCCCGTCGGAAGTGTTTATTCTGTATCCACAGCTTCGTACGGTATCATGAGGAGTATCAAAGCTGATTACCTCCATTCCGGCTGTACAAACTGCTCCGGTAATTTCGTTTACTTCTGTTCCCGGAAAGATTAGTCCCTCTGAGAGAAGCTCGTCAAGAGTTTCTCTTTGTCCCCAAACTGAAACCGGTATTTTTTTAGTCAGCATTTTCAGTCCCTTGACATGGTCGGAGTGGCTATGGGTAATAAATACTCCCTGCACTGCCTCCAGGGGAATTTCACAAAGCTCAAGTGCCTGGGAAAGTTTTTTAAACGATACTCCGCAGTCTATAAGGATTCCTCCGGACTTATCCCCTATAAAAGATGAATTGCCTTTGCTTGAACTAAAAAGCGGATAAATTCTTGCCAAGCCGACGCCTCCTAAATATTCTTAAAAATTTCAGAAAGGGAATGCCCCAAAGAGCATTCCCCGATAAAACAATATGTCATAAAGCTTTTCTGACAGAAGAGCCCGGAAAGCTTTTCTTTACAATATCAGCGCCCAGGAATTGCAGTTTTCTGTCAAGATTATCATATCCTCTTTCGATATGATGTATATCCTCAACCTCTGTAACACCATTAGCCGCAAGCCCTGCAATTATCAGCGCAGCACCTGCACGCAGATCACACGCCTTGACAAGAGCTCCCTGAAGATGACCCGTACCTTCAATAACCGCAACCTTGCCTTCAACAGAAATATCTGCTCCCATACGTCTCAGTTCATCAACATAACGGAATCTCTGTTCCCATACGCCCTCGGTTATTATGCTTGTTCCCTCTGCCAAGGTAAGCAAGGTTGCCATCTGCGGCTGCATATCGGTAGGAAATCCGGGATGAGGCATAGTCTTAATATTAGTCCTTACAAGAGGTCCGTCGACCCAAACTCTGATACTATCATCAAATTCCTCTATATTTACGCCGATTTTTTCAAGCTTGTTGGTAATAGATTCAAGATGCTTCGGTATCACATTTTTTATAAGAACATCTCCGCCTGTTGCTGCTGCTGCGACCATGAATGTTCCCGCTTCAATCTGGTCGGGAATAACGGAATATGTCGTGCCTTTTAAGTAATTAACGCCTCTTACCTTGATAACATCAGTTCCTGCGCCCATAATATCTGCGCCCATGGAATTGAGGAAGTTGGCAAGGTCAACTATATGAGGTTCCTTTGCGGCGTTTTCAATTATGCTGAGTCCCTTTGCCTTTACAGCCGCAAGCATTGCATTCATTGTTGCGCCGACAGACACCACATCAAGATATATCTGGTTTCCCCTGAGTTCATCTGCATTAACATCAACCATGCCGTGATCTATATTGCAATTTGCCCCAAGAGCTGAAAATGCTTTCAGATGCTGATCGATCGGTCTGTCGCCCAGAGGGCATCCGCCCGGCATGGAAACTCTTGCCTTACGGAATTTTCCGAGAAGCGCACCGAGGAAGTAATAAGAAGCCCTCATCTGTCTTGCGCTTTCATACGGAACACAGAAATTATTTATCTTGCTTGCATCCACCCTGAATGTATTTCTTGAAATGGTCTGTACTGTTGCACCCATTTCATAGAGTATTCTAAGGCTTATGGAAACATCGCTTATATCAGGAACATTTTCTATTATACAAGGCTCATCGCATAAGATGACAGCAGGAATAATGCCCACAGCCGCATTTTTAGCGCCGGATATTTCCACCTCGCCATGCAGGCGGCGTCCTCCCTTAACTACAAATTTCTCCAAAATTTTCTCTCCTTCGGATTATTCATCAGCCTGTACGCCGTGAACTCTCTTTCTTATTCTTCACTTTATCTATTATAGTCCGTATACAGAATTTTATCCTTAATAAGGAAGCATATTTTCTAAGTAAACTCTCCGGATAACATATTCCCGTACATTTTCTATACTAACAGTGATTTATTCGTAGTCGCTGAGGAAGAATTTAACGTCTTCTCCGTCATATTTTTCAACTGAAACCTTTTCTATTACAACATCCTCCTGCGGACGGTCACTTTGATCGGTAGCAGTCTTAGAAATTTCTTCAACAATATCAAGACCGTCAAAAACCTGACCGAAAACAGTATAATTTCCGCTGAGTCCGTCAAGATGCCATGCTCCGCCGTATTTTTTATAGTTATCAACTGCCTCCTGAGGCACTTTTATTCCCTTTTGAGAATAAGCGCTTGTATACTGCTGCGCCGTTGCATCATCATAGCTGTCAGGTCCCGATACAATATAGAACTGACTGCCGTTAGTTGAAGTACTGCCGCTGTTAGCATATGCAAGAGCGCCTGTAAAATGGTAAAGCGCCGGAGTAACACCGCCGTCAAACTTTTCTCCCCAAATAGATTCGCCGCCCATGCCTGTTCCGGTAGGGTCGCCGCCCTGAATCATAAAGTCTTCGATTACCCTGTGAAAAATAAGACCGTCATAATATCCGTCCTTAGCGTGCGTCACAAAGTTTTCAACACCCTTTGAGCATAGCTCGGGAAAAAGCTTGATTTTTATTTCACCGTAATCTTTTACAGTCATTACGATTATCTCCTCGTCCTTTTCGGGAGCAGTGTAATTCATTACAGAATCCGGATCCACCTTTACAGATGAAGATTTATCATCATTTCCGCATCCGGCAGTAATACCTGCAAGTATAAAACAGCTTACGGCAGCTGCTGTTATTTTTTTCAAACTTAACATATAGAACACCTCTGGTAAAACTAAAGTCAAATCTACGATTAACTTTACCATTATACCCTAATTTAACCGTTTTGTAAAGTCTATATCAGATTTGCAATAATTTATTGGTTTATTTTCAATTAATAGTCCAAATTTTCATTAGCAGTTATGTTAATTTTTCACAAAAAGTATGTCCATTACTGAACAGCAGAATCCTTTTGAGAATACGTTTCTATTTCAATAGTTTCAATCATTATATCCTCAACGGGAATTTTTCTTTCCTCATCTTCCTCGCTAACCTCTACTTCAAGATCAGTAAGCTTGTCTATTACATCAAAGCCCTCATAGGCTTGTCCGAAAACAGTTATCTTCTGAGAAATGTTTGGAACACCGCCCTTTTCTATAAACACTTCTGCTACCGACTCATTGGTTTCTTTCAGAGTTTGTTTGTCTTCTTCAGAAAAAGTCATGGTATTAAGAACAGCGAATCTGCTTCCGTTAAGAGTTTTTGAATCACCGAAAGCCTGTTTAAAGAATCCGCCCTCCTTGCCGGTAGTCATACTGCAAAGAGCGCCTCTGAACGGCCATAGGTTCTGGTGTATCTCCTGCGCTACGGATTCACGCTTTTCATCATAGTCACTGCCAAGCTCACCGTTCTTATTATGGCATCCTGCACCGAAATAAACCCCAGGTTCAGACTGAAATACATAGGTATTATCGTAAAAGCCTGATTCCGCAAGCTCGGTAAAGTTTTTTACTGCATTTGGGGCATATTCCGGATAAAGCACTGCTTTAATATCACCAAGACTTGTTTTAATAACTGCTATGGTATCGCCTTCCTTGGGCGGCTCAGTCTGAACCAGTTCAAGTGTATCCGTATCTATATATATGGTGTCTGACCTGGACATAAACTGCATACATGAAACTCCTGCAAAGCTTATTACAGCAGATGCAAACAGTCCCATTACAATAATTCTGACTCTACTATTCATTTAAAATTCCTCAGCTGTTCTTTTTAATTTCTGTTCCGCTTCTTGTTTCCTTAACAGTGTATCCCTTAGCGGATATCTCATCTCTTATTTGATCAGCAAGGGCAAAATTCTTTGTCTTTCTTGCCTCGGCACGCTTTTGAACAAGCTCTAAAATTTCCTGCGGAATCTCATTCTTTTCACTTCTGTTGTAGAGAAGTCCCAAAACGCCTGTAAGACTGTCGAAAAGCTCTGCTCCCTTTTCAAGCTGTTCCTTAGACGCTGTGCTGTCAGACGCCATAATATTAAGCTCTCTTACCAGTTCAAATACCGCTGAAAGACCGTCGGCAGTATTAAGGTCATCGTCCATAGCCTCAATAAACTGTTTCTTTCTGTTTTCAAAAATTTCCTTTGCTTCCTCTGTAATTTTTCCCTCAGGAGCGGACGCAATGGCTCTGTCAAGATTTTCACGACAGTTATAAAGTCTTTCAAGAGCTGCCTTGCAGGATTCAAGCAGCTCGGCAGTATAGTTCATAGGCATTCTGTAATGAGCCTGAATCATAAGGTATCTGATAGTTTCATAACCGTATTTCTCAGCAGCGTCCTTTGTAAGGAAAAAGTTTCCCGCTGACTTTGACATTTTCTTGTTGTCTATATTAATATGTCCGTTATGCATCCAGTAATTCGCAAATTTCTTTCCTGTTGATGCCTCAGACTGAGCAATTTCATTTTCATGATGCGGAAATACAAGATCCTTGCCGCCGCAGTGAATATCTATAGTATCTCCAAGGCAGTCCTTTGCCATTGCGGAACATTCAATATGCCAGCCCGGTCTGCCCTTACCCCATGGAGAATCCCAGTGCTGTTCATCCGCTCCTGCGGATTTCCAGAGAGCAAAATCAAGGGGATCTTCCTTAATATCGCTTACTTCTACCCTTGCGCCGGCTATAAGATCATCAAGTGACTGACCGGAAAGCTTGCCGTATCCCTCAAACTTTCTTGTTCGGTAGTATACATCTCCGCCTGATTCATATGCATAGCCGTTATCCACAAGAGTTTTTATCATTTCGATTATCTTATCCATGTAAAGGGAAACCTTAGGGTGATCATCCGCCGGTCTTACATTAAGACCTTTAGCGTCCTTTTCATATTCGCCTATATATTTTTCAGCTATAGCCTCCGGAGTACTTCCCTCAATCTGAGCCTGCTTTATAATTTTATCATTTACGTCGGTGTAATTTTGTATAAACTTAACCTCATATCCTCTGTATTCCATGTATCTTCTGAAGACGTCAAAAACGCAGATGGGTCGTGCATTTCCTATATGTATGTAATTGTATACAGTAGGTCCGCATACATATATTCCTATTTTTCCTTTTTCCAAAGGAACAAATTCCTCTTTCCGGTTAGTCAGGGTATTATAGATTTTCATAATCAAACTCCGTTTCTTTCCCGTTTTTCCTGTCGGGATTTTTTATTATATAATTTACAGCATAAGCAATAATAATTCCCGTTATAGTTTCACCCATTCTCAATAAGGCAAAAAGATAAGGATTGGAATCCTCAATATGCGCAAGAACAATACTCAAAAAAACAATGCATGAAATTGCCGCACTGTCTTCCTGATTTGTCAGCACTGTAACATAAATAACAGGTATTATAAAAAGAGAAATCAGCAAATAATAAATCAAGGTAAAGGGTTTCAGCGGCGTAAAATCGGACAATAACAGAATAATGACTGCAAATATTCCGCCGACCCCCGTACCGATACAGCGGACAGCTCCCTTTTTAAGAGTTTTTACGGTATTATTCTGCATACATATTATTGCAGCAGCCATTCCGTAAAATGGCTGCATATCAAACACAAGACCTAAAACTGCACATATAAAAACAGCAATAGCGGTCTTGCATATCCTCATTCCTATATGAAACTTAAAGCTGTTTTTCATTTTCAATTTTACTGATTTCCTTTTGAAGCTTTTCTATCTTCATTTCCATTGCGCACATTTCCTGTGCAACAGGGTCGGGAATATGAACCTGATCCAGATCAGCCGGAAATCCTACCTTCACGCCCCGATTCCTTACAATCCTTGCCGGTACTCCGGCGGCAGTACAATTTGGAGGTATTTCCTCAAGCACGACTGCACCAGCCGCAATCTTCACATTATCACCTATTTTGAACGGTCCCAGAACTTTTGCTCCTGCTCCGACCATAACATTATTTCCAAGGGTAGGATGACGTTTTCCCTTATCTTTTCCTGTTCCTCCTAAAGTAACCCCCTGATATATCAGGCAATTGTCACCAATCTCAGCTGTCTCTCCTATTACAACGCCCATACCGTGATCTATAAAAAGACCCTTTCCGATTTTTGCCCCGGGATGAATCTCAATTCCCGTACGAAATCGTGCAAACTGAGAAATGATTCTTGCAATGGTATAAAATTTCCTTTCATAGAACCAGTGGGCGTGACGATAACTATGAACTGCATGAAGTCCGGAATATGTCAGCCAAATTTCAAATGCGCTCCGTGCAGCCGGATCACGCTCCTTGACAACCGCAATATCCTCTTTTAGTCTTTTAAACAATATATCACTCCTTTGTCAGAAAAGCTGTAAAAATCATACAATAAAAAAATCCGGCCCTGTGTTAAGGCCGGAGGCGGCAGACCGCGGTTCCACTCCGATTTAGAACTCTGATTCCTTAACGCGGAACACGTGCGGCAATACTTAGAAATTCCTTTCCTGCCGCAGACTGACAGCCGCACTTCCTTATCCGTTCCAATGCTCTGCTCTCACCTTTTCAGAACTCTCTGTAAAATTCCCGGAAAAATACTCTGACTGCTACGTCTTTCATCACTCTATATATAATATATATTATAACTTTTGTTTCCTCTTTTGTCAACCGCAAAAGCGTCTTTAAAAGCGCCTACGGTTTTACATTTTTATACTCTGAATGTCAATATCCTCCACTATACTCGTCAGAATCCTCTATTGAAAAATGTTTCGCCTGCTGTTATACTAATTACTGTTGCAGGAGGGTTGATTTTCCGCAAGCTGTTTCCTTTTTTCGCCTGGGGAGCAACCGTACTGTTCACGGAATTTCCTCAGAAAAAGCTTATAATTTTTACCGAATCCATTATTTTCTATTATATCCACAATGGGGTAATCAGTATTGATAATGTCATTATATGCATATTCAAGCCGAATAGCAAAAACATAGTCCATAAAGGTTATTCCCATATACTTTTTGAAGAACCGTGAAAAATATTCTCTGTTGAATGCAACAAGCCGGGCAGCGTCCTCAAGGCTTATACTCTCATTATAATGCTGACGGACGTACTGCAATACTACGCCCAGCCTCTGTACATTCTTATCAGACTGCTTTTTCAGCGCCGGATCAATAACAACCTTGAAATTTGTAACAAGATGATACAGCAGCTCATAAACAAGACTGTTGAACATAAGGAGATAACCGCCGTCCCTTGGAGATTCATAAAGTGCAGCAAGCTTTTCCAGGGTATGTGCTGTTTCTTCTACGTGTCCCTTCCTCATTGATTTTACGGGACACACGCACCTTATGGTTATCATTTCTATATCGGGAATATTTTTCTTCAGGACCTCATAAGGTATCTGGAGCAAAAGATACCGGCAGCTGCTCCGGCATCCGGTTGAATGAATGGTTCTGGAATTTATAACAGCCAGACCGCCGGATTCAAGGCGTATATTTCTGCCGCTTATGCTAATATCCATATTCCCGTCAATAACCATAATAATTTCAAGGCTGTTATGCCAATGCTTTGCAACAAAGAAACCATGAGTACTGTGAACGTCGCACCTCATTCCGGTTTCTGTTTCATAATGTATCTGTTCGTGATTATAATTTTCCAATAAAACAGCCTCCTTTACGGTACAGATATATTTTATCATAAATAAAATCTAATTACAACTATGCCGGGCGCTTTGTAAGAAGATAACAAGAAAGGAAGATGAGTGATATGTCCGCAGTTAAAGAAATGACATCAGGAAAACCTTATAAGCTGATACTTGCCTTTGCCCTGCCAATGATTTTGGGAAATATTTTTCAGCAGCTTTACAGTATGGTCGATACGGTCATCGTAGGTAAATATGTAGGGGTTGACGCTCTTGCAGGCGTAGGCTCAACAGGCGCTATAAATTTTCTTGTAATAGGCTTTGCTCTTGGCATTTGCAGCGGATTTTCCATCAAGATCGCACAAAGCTTCGGTGCAGGCGATTACTCGGGAATGCGCAGATATATAGCAAACTCTTTCTATCTAAGCGGAGCAGCCGCTGTAATACTGACCGCCGGAACCATGCTTCTGACCAAACCCATTCTCCGTTTAATGGATACGCCTGAGGATATCTTCAAAGACGCCTACGACTATATAATCATAATTTTTGCCGGAATTTCCGCAACGATTTTTTACAACATTCTTGCAGGAATACTCAGAGCGCTGGGCGACAGTAAAACTCCGCTCTACTTCCTTATTATTTCATCAGTAATAAACATAGGTCTTGATCTTCTCTTTATTATTGTATTCAATATGGGAGTAAAGGGTGCAGGCTGGGCAACAGTCATTTCTCAGGCTGTTTCCGCATTTTTCTGCCTTATCTATATGAACAGAAACTACAAAATACTTTCATTTGACAAGGGAGAGCTTGCCTTTGACAAAAAGAGATCCGCAGAGCTGATTTCTGTGGGGATCCCAATGGCGCTTCAGTTTTCTATTACAGCCATAGGTTCGATAATTCTCCAGCGTGCGGTAAATTCCTTGGGTAAAATCCCTGTTGCGTCAATTACAGCCGCAAGCAAGATTCAGACAGTCGCAATTGCCCCAATGGAAAGCATCGGTATTACCATGGCAACCTACTGCGGACAGAACAGAGGCGCAGGAAAATTTTCAAGAATCAGGGCAGGCATAAAGCAAAGCACAATTATTTCAATGATTTACTGCGTAGTTTCATTTGTTATTGTTTCGCTTCTCGGCGGTTTTATTACCACACTATTCGTTGACGCAGGAGAAACAGAAATTATTGATCTGTCAGTAAATTATCTCAGAATAAACGGATTGTTTTATCCGACTTTGGGTATTCTCTTCATTTTCCGAAACGCTCTCCAAGGTATGGGCTACAGCCTGCTTCCTATGACAGCCGGCATAAGCGAACTTGCCGCACGATCTATAGTAGCCTTCGGTTTTGTTACAAGTCTCGGATTCAACGCCGCTTGTCTTGCAAGCCCTGTGGCATGGATTTTCGCTGACACTCTGCTTCTTATAGTTTACTTTATAAAAATAAAGGAACTAAAGCATGAGCTTTTATTTAAACGGCGCCATTCATCGGCTTCATAAAACAAAAAATCTCCGGAGGAATCCGGAGATTATTTTATATTAAAAGGCGGACGTTTAACGTCCGCCAAGCTTTTTTAATTACTGTAATATTCGTGTTCTTTTTTCTTTTTCCGTATAGTACGTACTACTATAATTATTATTCCAATTATTACAACGCCGATTACTGCGCTGATTATAATAATATACGGGATATTCTTGTTACCATCAAGATAATCAATTTTTATTCCGTTATCCTTTGCGTATCTTTTAGCGGCAGAATCAAAATTAGCTTTTAGTGTAAACCCATCTATCTTCTTGAATTTTCCATCGCTGTCATCATAAAATCCAATTGCCTTTTCACCTATCTGAGTCACATTATCCGAAATAGTAAGGCTTTTGAGGCTTGTACATTCAAGAAATGCATAATCAGAAATATAAGTTACTGAATCAGGTATGGTTATTTCCGAAAGGGAATAACAGTCACAAAACATACTGTCTGTTATTTCCGCAACCTTAGACGGTATATTAACTGATTTCAATGAACGGCAGTTTGAAAATACACCCTCTCCGAATGCAACTACTGACTCGGGAATAGTTATCTTTTTAAGATTTTCATTGCCGAAAAATGCTCCCTCTGCTATATACTGAACAGTTTCAGGCACATTAAATTCATCGCCTGTTTTGGCATTGGGATAACTCACGAGCATATCCTTTTCAGCGCTGTACAAAACTCCGTATTCTGCCGAATATGTTTCATTTCCCGTTTCCACTATATACTGTTCCAAGCTGCTGCATCCGAGAAACGCCATTGAACCAACCGAAACCATTGAAGCCGGTATAGTAACACTCTTTACGCCGTCGCAGTAATAAAATGAGAATGCGTCCAGGGAAACAACACCCTCAGGAATCACAAACTTTTCACCGATATTGCTGAACGCAAAGGAATAAGATCCAATAGATTCAACCGTTTGAGGGATCTCAAGCCAAGTAAGATCATCGCAGTAGCTGAAAGCATAGCTTCCGATCTCAGTTACGTCCTCCGGAAATATAACCTCCTCAAGAGAAGAACATCCTGCAAAAGTCTGAGCTGGGATAGTTTTCATTCCAGACGGAAGCTTTACTGACTTAAGAGCTGAACAGCCTGTAAAAACAGCGTCTCCCATATCAGTTATACTATCCGGAAGTGAAACGGATTTTAATGAGGAGTGCTCTGCAAACACGCCGTCTGCAATCCCTACGATATTATAGCCGTCGATCTTTTCCTGAATTTTCAGCTCAATAACAGTATCTGTACACTCGGTTATCCGTACACCGCCGTTAGTAACCTCATAAGTTAAAATTTCATCTGTAAATGTTTTCGCCTTTGTTTCTTCTTCTGCAAAAGCCGGCAACGAAACAGAAAAAAGCACTGATAAAGCCGCCGTAACAGTAAACGCAGATTTTTTCAGATCAATCATACTTCACCGTCACTTTCTTCGTTTGAATCATTTGTTTCTTCTTCCTCGTCAGCAGTTTCATCAGCTTCCAATTCAAAGTCTTCGTAATCGCCCTCATCTTCATCCTTAAGCTTTTTACTCTTATTATTGAGAATAACGATAACTATAATTATTACAATTACCAGTAAGATACAAACAGCCCAAATGATACGGTTTCTGTTTAAATTCTTTTCATCGGAGGAATTTTTCACTTCTTCAGTTTCCGCTGCTCCGTCATTATCAAGCGGAACAAAGTCGATTCCGTTTTCATTGCAGTATGACTGAGCATATGTATTGTTATAGCCGTAGATTGTAAAATCGTCCATTTGGACAATTTCATCCTTATCATCGGTATAGTATCCGAAAGCGCTGTAGCCTATACTTGAAACCCCTGCCGGAATCTTTATCTGGTCAAAGGCAGTAGAAATAAACGCACCCTGTCCGATTTCCTGAAGTGAGCTTGGCAGCACTACCGTATCAAGGGCAGTGCAGTTATAGAACGCCGCCTGATCTATTTTTTGAAGCTTGTTTGTAAACTCCACCTGCTCAAGTGAAGTACAGGCAGCAAAGCAAAACTGGCTTATTGCAGTAAGGGATTCAGGAAAAACAACCGTTTCCAAAGCAGTACATTCTGCAAAGGCTCTGATTCCCATATACTGAGCAATCACGCCCTCGGGAATTGTGACTTTCTTCAGATAAGGATTGCAGGCAAAGGCGCTGCTGTTTATGCAAATAATTCCGTCAGGAATAACATACTCTTCCTTATCAAGGGCAGCCGGATAAGCCATAATGCATTCGCCTGCCTGGTCAAAGAGAATACCGTTTTCGTCAACTGTATAGATTGGATTCTTTTCATTTACCTTAAATTCCTTCAGGGCAAGACAGCCGTAAAACGGAAACCAGCCGAAATCAGCAATATTTTCTGACAGCGTGATGTCTGTTATATCCTCACGCATATAGTAGGTATAATCACCGAATCCGGTAACTTTAACTCCGTCAAGCTCCTCAGGAACAACAACTGAAGTTTCTTTTCCCAGATACTTTTCAATAGTAGCAGTACCGTCATCATTTAAAGAATACTTATAGTTTCCCTCACTGTCGGTCAGATAACCTTCGTCATCGGTTACGTCAGTATATCCGTCGGATGTATCAAAATCCTTTTCACTATCCTCGGCAAAAGCGCAAGTCGGCGTCAATGAGATTATTAATGCCGACAAAAGCGCCGCTGCTGTTTTTTTAAGCTTCATAACTTCTCCTTATTTCAGGAATAATTTTTTATTCCACTGTAACTGATTTTGCAAGATTTCTCGGCTTATCAACATCGTTCCCCTTAAGAACAGACGTATAGTAAGCTATTAGCTGTAATGGAACAACCGCTATCATCGGCATTATTATATCGTCAATGTCCGGCAGTCCGAATTTATAATCGGCTATATCATTTTCAAATTCATACGAATCACGGCAGACCATAACCACCTTAGCGCCTCTTGCCTTTACTTCCTTAATATTGCTGATGGTTTTTTCAAGCAGTGCGGTCTGAGTTGCAACAGCGATAACAGGCATACCGTCGGAAATCAAAGAAATGGTTCCGTGCTTGAGTTCTCCTGCCGCATAGGATTCGGAATGAATATACGATATTTCCTTTAGTTTCAGCGAGCCTTCCATGCTAAGGGCATAGTCGAGTCCTCTGCCGATGTAAAGCAGACTGTCCGCAGTAATGAGAGATGAAGCGATATACTGCGCCGCTTCTTTCTTTTCAAGCAATTCGGATATATACTCAGGAGTCTGCTGAAGAAGTCCTGTAAGTCTTCTGCACTCGTCTTCGCTGATTTTTCCGGCGGCAAGGGCAAGCTCGAATGCAAGCAGATACATTACTGATATCTGAACCATATATGCCTTAGTCGAAGCCACTGCTATTTCCGGACCCGCATGGGTATAAATCAGCATATCAGCTTCTCTTGCTATGGAGCTTCCCTTAGCATTTACTATGGCCAGAGTCTGTGCTCCAAGATTTTTTGCAAGCCTCATAGCCGCAAGGCTGTCGGCAGTTTCTCCCGACTGAGAAATAATTATAACAAGATCCCTGTCTGTTACAAGAGGATCTCTGTATCTGAATTCCGAAGCTATATCAACGGTTACAGGGATCCTTGCAAGCTTTTCGATTATATATTTACCTACCATTCCTGCGTGCATAGCAGTACCGCAGGCAACAACGTAAATATTTTCAAAATTCCTTAGCTTATCATATGTAATTCCGCATTCCTCAAGATTCGGCAAACCGTCTGAAATACGAGGAGTAATGGTAGTTCTCACTGCCGTAGGCTGCTCATAAATCTCTTTAAGCATAAAATGCTCATATCCGCCTTTTTCTGCGGCGTCCATATCCCAGTCAGCAGTTTTAAGCTCCTTTTCAATTTCCTTTTTATGAAGGTTGAAAATCCTAACCCCGTCATTATTCAAAACAGCGATTTCGTTATGCTCAAGCAGATAGTAATCCTTAGTATATTTCAGTATTGCCGGAACATCGGACGCTATAAAGCTTTCATCACTTCCTACACCAACAATAAGAGGACTTTCACATCTCACCGCATAAACGGTATCACAGAAATCTGCAAAAACGATTCCAAGAGCAAAAGAGCCCTCCAGTTCATGCATAACCTTTATTATAGTGTCAAGAGGATTACCGTCATAGTAATAATCCAAAAGCTGAGCCACAACCTCAGTATCCGTTTCACTTCTAAACTGTCTTCCCTGAGAAACAAGAAACTCTTTTAGAGTCTTGTAATTTTCTATGATTCCATTATGTACAATGGTTACTCTTTCACCGCTGTGCGGATGTGAATTTACATCGGAAGGTTCTCCGTGGGTTGCCCATCTTGTATGACCTATTCCGGCGCTTCCGGAGGGACGTTCTTCCTCTTCCATTTTCTTTTCCAGATCTGCAAGACGCCCCTTTGACTTAGCAACTTTTATACTGCCGTTTTCAAATACGGCGATGCCGGCAGAGTCATAACCTCTGTATTCCAGCTTTGAAAGTGCATCTATAAGAACGTCTGTACAGTCTCTTCTGCCAACATATCCAACAATTCCGCACATATATACATACGACCCGCAGCAAGGCAGGTCTACTCCTTTCAAATTGATTAGAACCAACTACATTATAGCACAGGACGTGGAAAATTGCAATATATTTTCCTTTTCCAATGTGGTTAATGTGTGAAAAACTGCTAAAAAAATATAAAAAATAAATTATATTTCCTAATAAATTATATTCACCGATTATAATATTTATTTATATTTTTTCATTTAAGGATGATAAATTCTGTTTTTTAATTCTCAGTTTTCTGAAGAACTCAGATAAAATTTCAGCGCACTTTTCTTTCTTCACACCGCTTACCAATTCAGGCTTATGATTATAGGGAAGTGAAAAAATTTCTGTAACCGATTCAGCTGATCCTGACTTTTTATCGCAGGTTCCGTATACTATTCTTTCAAGCCTTGAATTAATTACAGCGCCGCAGCACATAGGACACGGCTCAAGGGTAACATACATTTCACAGTCAATAAGCCTCCAGCCGCCGAGCTTCTCAGACGCTTCTCGGATCGCTTCAATTTCTGCATGAGCAATAGGATTCTTATCCGTTTCACGCTTGTTGAAACCTTTTCCTACAATTTCACCTGTGCTTTTTTTAACTATAACAGCGCCAACAGGCACTTCGTAAATATCGGCTGCACGTCTTGCCTGAATCAGCGCTTCACGCATATAGAAGTCATCATGGGGCAAACAGCCGAAAAAAGCGTCAGTTCTTTTCAGAATTTCAGAAACCGCCTCACTGATAAAATCAAGCATACGCTCATAAGTGATAAATTGTGAGCCCTCAAAGCTTTTCCTTTTATAAAAATTTTCAAGTATCCATTTTTTTGAAAGTTCAGTTTCCTCAGCCGTAACATAAAAAGCGTCAAAACCCTTCGCTTCAAGAAAAGACGGAATATCAATATTATAGGGATATTTCTCAGCGAAAATGCTGTCAGTTCCGTTTATATCCCTCATAATTTCATTAAAAAATTCCTTATCCGTCTGATAAATTCCCCGTTTTTCCGATTCACGGGCAAATTCCTGCCTGACAGTCCTTACAAACATCTCATCTGTTATCAGATGAATGTAATAACCAAGGAAAAGTTCAAAATCTTCATTATCTCTGTTACAAAACTTATGGGTAAATTCTGACAGCTTTTTGTGATAAGCCTTAAGATTATTTTTATCCATAAGCTCCCAGTCAAACATTTCGTCCTTGAGATGTGTATGCTTTTTCATATCCCGGCAATAGTTTTCTCTTGAATGAATACAGTCAGGAGAGATGTTTCCCGTATAGAACATTTCCTTGTTTTTTATTTCAATAAATTCAGTTAATACATCTGCAACTGCAAGATGGACCATTACACCCGCCATAATTTTCCTCCATTAAAAAATCCTGCGCCCAAAAAAGGCACAGGATTGATTTCTTATTTTGCGTAGTCAACAGCACGGCTTTCACGAATCATATTTACCTTAATCTGACCCGGATAATCCATTTCATTTTCAATTTGTTTTGCAATATCTCTTGCAACAATGACCATTTTTTCGTCATTGACAACCTCAGGACAAACCATAACTCTGACTTCACGTCCTGCCTGAACAGCGTAACATTTTTCAACGCCTTCGTAAGATGTGCAAATTTCCTCAAGCTTCTGAAGACGCTTTATGTAATTTTCATAATTTTCGCTTCTTGCGCCTGGTCTTGCCGCAGAAATTGCATCCGCCGCCTGAACGATGCAAGCGATAACTGTTTTCGGTTCAACATCGTTATGATGAGCTTCAATAGCATGGATAACTTCATTGCTCTCTTTGTACTTACGGCAAACGTCAACACCGATCTGAACATGAGAGCCTTCAATTTCAGCTGTAAGAGCCTTGCCGATATCGTGAAGAAGTCCTGCACGCCTTGCAAGATTAGCGTCAACGCCCAGCTCGGAAGCAAGCATACCTGAAAGCTGCGCAACCTCAATGGAATGATTAAGTACGTTCTGACGGTAGCTTGTACGGAATCTCAGACGTCCGATAAGCTTAACAAGTTCATGATTTATGCCGTGTACATTAGTTTCAAGCACTGCTCTTTCGCCCTCCTGCTTGATTCTGTACTCAACTTCACGTCTTGCCTTGTCCACCATTTCTTCAATACGGGTCGGATGGATTCTGCCGTCTGCAATCAGTTTTTCAAGGGCAATTCTTGCAACTTCTCTTCTCACATGGTCAAAGCATGAGAGAGTAATAGCTTCCGGCGTATCATCGATTATAAGGTCTACTCCGGTAAGAGTTTCAAAGGTTCTGATATTACGTCCCTCTCGGCCTATAATTCTTCCCTTCATCTCATCGTTAGGAAGAGCAACAACTGAAACAGTAGCTTCTGACACCTGTTCAGCCGCACATTTAGCGATAGCAAGAGAGATATAGCTTCTTGCCTTTTCCTCGCACTCGTCCTTTATCTGCTGATCATATGAAGCGATCTTAACAGCCTTTTCATGCACAAGGTCGCTGTCAAGCAGATTAATTATGTATTCCTTAGCCTGATCCTTTGTAAACTCGGATATTCTTTCAAGAATATCCATTTGGCTTTTCTTGATGGTCTCAACTTCCCTGAGCTTTTCATCAGCATTCTTGATCTTATTCTGAAGAACCTCTTCCTTGCGTTCAAGATTATCATTCTTTTTGTCAAGAGTTTCTTCCTTTTGCTGAATTCTTCTTTCCTGACGGTTAATTTCATTCCGTCTGTCCTTTATTTCCTTTTCAGCGTCAGAGCGAAGCTTGTAAATTTCGTCCTTTGCTTCAACAAGAGCATTTTTCTTTTTTGCCTCAGCGTCCTTTTCTGCGTCTGCCATAAGGCGTTCAGCTTCCTTTTCCGCAGAACCCATAATGGATTCAGCCTGCTTCTGCCTGTAAGCAATCCCCTGTCTGAAGCAAATGAAGCCTGACACAGCCGCTCCGACTATCAATGCCGCAACGCAGCATATGACCGCAATAGTAACAGTATTCATTGCCCGCACATTACCTCCTTTTGAAAATCAGTTATATCATTGTAAAAATAACTTGAATTACTCCGGTCACGGTAATGCCGCTATAATTTTTATTCATATTTTTATTTTCCGCACGCTGTTTTTATGCAGCATATAAACTATGGTTTTGCCGAAATATGCGCCCCAAAGACACCGCCTTTTTTTGTATAGTATCGAATTGAGTCATCATAACTTATGTCAAAGGCATTTCCGATTCTAAAACTATGATTCAATTACAGCCGCATAATTGCCGCAGTAATAATTTTGTGAAAATTCATACAATATATTTATTTTATACTTTTTTGTCCCTCTTGTCAAGACAGAATTTATGCGAAAACTGTCGCCGTCAAAAAAACACGGTGACGCTCTTGACAAAATCAGAGAAGTGTGGTAACATAAACAGCAATAAATCAATATTAAAAAACGCTGAAAAAGGAAGATCCCTTTTCATTATCTGCTCAGAGAGATTCTGCCGCCGGCTGAAAGCAGGATTGCAGAGGAACTGTGGATACACCGCCTTTTGAGTTCGGCCAATACCCGACGGCTTGTTTCCGTTACAAAACAGCTTATGAGGCATGGCTTGCCATGTAAATAAGGGTGGAACAGCGGTTAATACTGCCCCTTTGGATTTTTTCCGAAGGGGCTTTTTTATTTTTACAGAGGTGATGCGATGTATATTATACATTCTCTTGTAACGGCGCTTGTGCTGAATCTTTATCTTTTTTTGGATATAACTGATTTCGGCGCAAAACTTCTTTTAGCTGTTTTAGGAGGAATTTATTTTATAGCATTCTGTATGTTCCCTTCGTTTTCCGGAAAATACGGCGGAAAATTAAAAATACTTCACTGCGGAAACATTTTGCTGACTGTTTTTTTAACAACTTCCGTTTTCAGTCTGATACTGCTCATTGCGATGATAACAGCTTCCGAAGTTTCAGCTAAAACGCTGATCATTAATTCGGTTATTGTGATTTTGGGTGAGCTGATTCTTTTCTGGGACGGCATGATACGAGTTTACTGCGTTTCAACTCAGCTTGGTATCAAGTGGAGAGTGCTGGGAGCAGTATTCGGAATGATTCCCATAATAAATGTTATACTGCTTATAAAGATTATCTCAATTACTGGTAAAGAATACCGCTTTGAATGCGCAGCAGCAGACAAAAATACAGACAGCGCCTCTTTGGAGCTGTGCCGTACAAAATACCCGATTTTAATGGTTCACGGAGTATTTTTCAGGGATACAAAGCTTTTCAATTACTGGGGACGAATCCCTGCTAAGCTTGAAAAGAACGGAGCAGTTATTTACTACGGCAATCAGCAGTCTGCCGCTTCCGTATCAGACTGCGCAGAGGAGCTTTTAAAAAGAATAAAGGAAATAATCTCTGAAACAGGCAGTGAAAAGGTTAATATTATCGCCCATTCAAAGGGCGGTCTTGACGCAAGGTATGCTATCAGCAGGCTTGGGGCAGATAAATACACTGCAAGCCTTACAACCGTCAACACTCCCCACAGGGGCTGTCTTTTTGCAGAATATCTTCTTGAAAAGGTTCCCGAAAAAATCCGCCTTGGGATAGCTTCCAAATACAATGCCGCACTTAAAAAGGCCGGGGATACAAATCCGGATTTTCTTGCGGCGGTCACCGACCTCACTGCGTCACGGTGCAGTGAACTAAACGAAAGCTGCCCCGACAGCGAAAACGTATACTATCAGAGTATTGGTTCAAAATCAAAAAAAGCGTCCTCAGGACAGTTTCCTTTAAATCTCTCATACAGATTCGTCAAATATTTCGACGGCGAAAATGACGGTCTTGTATCGGTAAACTCTATGAAATGGGGAAGCAGATTTGTTTTTCTTCAGCCTCAGGGCAAAAGAGGCATAACCCACGGAGACGTAATAGACCTGAACCGCCAAAATATAAAAGGCTTTGACGTAAGAGAATTTTATGCAGGAATAGTCAACGGTCTGAAACAAAAAGGATTATAAATATTAAAATAAATAATACTGGAGGAATAAACATGATAAAATTAACACTTAAGGACGGAAGCGTCCGGGAAGCCGAGCAGGGATGCTCTGCCGCTGAAATTATCAAGGGTATAGGCGCCGGTCTTTACAAAGCTGCCTGCTGTGTAAAGATAAACGGCGAAGTAAAGGATCTGAGAACTGTTATTGACAGCGACTGCGAGTTTGAAGTCATGACCTTTGACTCGGAAGAGGGAAAGAAAGCTTTCTGGCATACATCTTCACATATTCTTGCTCAGGCTGTTAAAAGACTTTACCCGGAAACAAAGCTTGCAATCGGTCCGGCTATTGACAACGGTTTCTACTATGACTTTGATCTTGAAAAGCCGTTTACTTCGGAAGAACTTGAAAAAATCGAAGCGGAAATGAAGAAAATCGTCAAAGAGGGACTTCAGCTTGAACAATTCGAAATGACTCCTGATGAAGCGCTGAAGGTTCTGGAAGAACAGGGTGAAATCTATAAAGTCGAGCTCTGCCGTGAACATTCCGACAAGGGAGAGCCTATTTCATTCTACAAACAGGGAGAATTCACTGATCTTTGTGCTGGTCCTCATCTGATGACAACTGCTCCGGTAAAGGCATTTAAGCTTATTTCCTGCACTGGCGCTTACTGGAGAGGCAGTGAAAAAAACAAAATGCTTTCACGTATTTACGGAACCTCATTCCCTAAGGCTGCACAGCTTGAGGAAGAGCTGAAGCGCCGTGAGGACGCTAAAATGCGCGATCACAACAAGCTTGGACGTGAGCTTGAATACTTCACAACGGTAGATGTTGTGGGTCAGGGACTCCCAATACTCCTGCCAAAGGGCGCAAGAGTAGTTCAGCTTCTCCAGAGATGGGTTGAAGACGTAGAGCAAAAACACGGATACCTGCTTACAAAAACACCGCTTATGGCTAAGCGTGAATTTTATAAAATTTCAGGACACTGGGATCACTACCTTGACGGTATGTTCATTTTAGGTGACCCCCATGACGAAACAAAGGAATGCTTTGCAATGCGCCCAATGACATGTCCTTTCCAGTATCAGGTTTTCCTCAACAGACAGCGTTCTTACCGTGACCTGCCGATGAGACTTGGCGAAACGTCTACACTCTTCCGTAAAGAGGACAGCGGAGAAATGCACGGTCTTATACGTGTCCGCCAGTTTACAATTTCAGAAGGTCACCTTGTTCTTCGTCCCGACCAGCTTGAAGAGGAATTTAAAGATTGTCTTGACCTGGCTAAATATATCCTTGAAACAGTAGGACTCCTTGAAGACTGTACTTTCAGATTCTCCCAGTGGGATCCTGCAAACCCCAAAAATAAATATGAGGGTACTGCTGAGCAGTGGGAAGAGGCACAGGCTGTTATGGCGAAGATACTCGACCACCTGGGTGTAAAATATGAGATAGGAATTGACGAAGCCGCTTTCTACGGTCCAAAGCTTGATATTCAGTACAAGAATGTTTACGGCAAGGAAGATACCCTTGTTACAATTCAAATAGATATGCTGCTTGCAGAAAGATTCGGCATGGAATACGTTGACGTTGACGGAACTAAAAAGCGTCCTTATATTATTCACAGAACTTCACTTGGTTGTTATGAACGTACTTTAGCTTATATGATCGAGCATTTTGCAGGAGCACTGCCGCTGTGGATTGCTCCGGAACAGATTCGCTTTATCCCGATTGCCGACAGACATCTGCCATATGTAAACGAAATTGCCGCAAAGCTTGAAGCTGCCGGATTAAGATGTACTATCGACGACAGAGCAGAAAAAATGGGATACAAAATCAGACAGGCACAGCTTGAAAAAATTCCTTATATGATTATTGCCGGTGACAGCGAAGCTGAAAGCAAGACTGTTTCTGTCCGTTCAAGACGTGACGGTGATTTGGGTTCAATGTCTTCTGACGCTCTTCTCGGACATCTCCTTGACGAAATTGCTTCAAAGAAAAAATAATTTCCAAAATATAAAATAACCGGAGGAAATCCCTCCGGTTATTTCGTTTACCTTTTAATTCCAAGAAGCTCATGAGCATTTTTATAAAAAATTTTTTCCTTTTCACTATCGGGAATATTTAAAGACTCAATTAGCTTTATCTCATTTATTGGATCGTCCCATGGGCAGTCGCTTGCAAAAAGAATCCTGTCAGCGCCGTGCTTTTTCACTATTCTGCTGAATATATCAGCGCCTATCTCGCCGGCTATGACCGCAGTATCAAGCCATAAATTTTCAAATCTGCCTGCAAGAAGCCGTTCAACTATATCCCAGCGGTGCATACCCCCAAGGTGGGCAAGTATAACCCTTAGATCAGGAAAATTTTCGCATATCCTGACAAAATCCTCCGGATTGCCGTGTATAAAATCAGGAGAAAGCGGATCATATCCTGCGTGAAATACCACCGGAAGTCCAAGTTCACTGCATTTTTCATAAACGGGATAAATGCTTTCATCATCGGCTGTAAAATTCTGATAGTCAGGGTGCAGCTTTACTCCGTAAAGCCCCCTGTTCTTAATTTTATCAACTTCTTCAACAGCCTCTTCGCTTTTTGGATAAACACTTCCAAACGCATATATACCGTTTTTGTTGTTTACGGACTGCGCCCATGAGTTTATTATCTCATGCTGTGAAGGCTTTGTCGCCACCGGCAGAAGCACTGCCTCATCAATTCCTCTGCTTTTAAGCAGAACGCAAAGATCACTGACAGTTCCGTCAGTACAAGGATTCATTTCCGAAACCGCCGACAGATTCTTCATTGCTTTCTCAGCAATTTTTTCACTGAAAGCATGTGTATGAAAATCAATATACATTTCATCATTTCCTTAAAATAAATTTACAAAAATCTGCATATTATATTATTAAATAAATTTTATACCCTGTTTCCAGATTTGTCAATTATTAATTTTAAAAAAACACTTGCAATTTACTGAAAATATGATAGAATATAGTTAAGGATAAAAATCCTTATGGATATTTTTATCTCATACTTATACCGGAGGTGTTTTATAATGGCATACAAAATTTCCGACGAATGCATCAGCTGCGGCGCTTGTGCAGGTGAATGTCCTGTTTCTGCAATTTCAGAAGGCGACGATAAATACGTTATTGACGCTGATACATGTATCGACTGCGGCGCTTGCGCAGGAGTTTGTCCTGTAAGTGCTCCTTCAGCAGACTGATAATCAGTTGTTATAAAAAATATCCTCCGATAAGTCGGGGGATTTTTTTGTATAATTCAGTATTGATTTTTTTTACTGTTAATGTTATAATTATCTGCGTAATATGTTGAAAATCAAGGAGAATAAATATGAATTTTATAAAAGCTATTGCAGCAGTTTCTGCTGCGGCTATTATGTTTGCACTAACCGGCTGCGATAAAAATGATTCCACAAGTAATAATGTCACCTTCTATGACAGTCAGAATCAGTATCAGTATACTCCTCCAACGAATAACGATAAACCTCAGATTGGAAATGAAACTAAGGCTGAGGCCGGCAGTACAGTAAGCATTTCCAAAACAGATATAGCTCTTAAATCCGCTGAAATATTCGATACTGTCGGTCCGGATTCTTACTATTCTGAAAAGACAGATTATATTGCGTGCCGCTTCGATATAAAAAACAACAGCGACAAAGCACTTTCAGTATCCTCACTCAGAGATTTTCTGTATTCTTCAAGCGGCGAAATTACAGAGCTTCCGCTATCCTCCTATATTCTTATTGAAAAAAATAAGGTTGAGGACTATACTTCCATTGAAACAGAGATTCCAGCCGGTGAAACACTGTCAGCCCATGTGCTGCTTGAAATTCCGTCCGGATGGGACAGCTTCAAGCTTTACTATACACCGTATCTTGATAATACAAATAATGACTGCGCTTCCTTTGAAATTACAAAGGATATGCTCTCTTGATTTAAGCTTTTTTACTTTTTTTGTATAAAATGTATTGCAATTTCTTTTTTTTTGTGATATACTAAATATAATTTGATAAATGGTTATAATAAATGGAGGAAAACAGCCAATGGAAATGAGCGTACTTGAAATCATCGGCGGCGTTCTGCTGATCATAACTTGTATTCTTGCTGTTATTTTATGCCTGCTTCAGGATTCCAAGCAGCAGCAGAATATGACGGCTGCTATTACAGGCGGTGCTAATGATTCTTTTTACGGACAGAATGAAGGAAGAACTAAAGAAGCTATTTTGAAAAAAATTACAAGAGTTCTTCTTATACTGTTCTTTGTTCTTACAATTGCGATTCATGTAATCACAAAGCTAAAATAAAAATTTCTGAATGTCCTGTGAATCCAGTCACAGGACATTATTTTTATATGCCGGTAAAGCCGGAAGAACGGAGATAATTTATGAGCAAAAAAAATTCAGGAAAAATAAAATATAAAACTGAATTCAGCAGCGCAAAATATTCTACTCAGAATTACAGGAATAAAATTTTAACTTTTCTAAAAAAGACAGCTAAAAAGCCCATGCCCCAAAAAGAACTTGCGGCAAAATGCAGAAGCAAAAAGGGCAGCAGCAAAAACTTTGACAGCGCTTTGTCAAATCTTATTTCTGAGGGAATCATATGCCAACGCAGAAGAGGCTTAGTACTTGCTGAAGCTGCCGGATTCTTTAAGGCTGAAGTTGTCCGGCTTAACAGAACATTCGGATTTATTAAGAGATGCGACAATGAAGAAGAAATATTTATCCCGGGTAAGTTTCTCTGCGGAGCAATGCCGGGAGATACTGTACTTGCAAGATATATAGACTCACGTTCAGGAAGTCCCGAGGGAGAGGTTGCAGACATCTTAAAAACCGCCTCCGCTAAGCTGACTGGTGTAATTGTTAAGGATGAAAACCGACTGATGTTCAAGCCGGATACCATGTCCAAAACTCCTATAAAAATCGCCGATGATGATATTATCTGCAAAGAGGGCGACAAGGTTCTTGCAGAAATAATATACAGAGGATCACGTCATGCCGACCACAGAGTAAAAGTCCTCTTTAGCTTCGGTGATTCTCAAAAGGCAGAAGCCTGCGCACAGGCTATGCTAACTGTTAACAGTATTCCAACAGAGTTTTCCGAAAGCGCCCTGCACCAGGCAAAAAAAATCTCAGCAGCAGGAATCTGGGAATATGACTTCAAGGATCGCCTTGATCTGCGGGATAAACCCATCTTCACAATAGACAGTGCTGAATCCAAAGACCTTGACGATGCAGTTTCCATAGAAAAAACAAACGACGGCGGATATGTTCTGGGCGTTCATATTGCCGATGTTTCTCACTATGTCAGAGGCAACAGTCCTCTTGATAAAGAGGCTCTTGAAAGAGGTACAAGCATTTACTATTCCAATAAAGTTATACCCATGCTGCCGAAAGAACTCTCTAACGGTATATGTTCCCTTAATCCTAATGAAAACCGCCTTACTTTCTCCGCAATAATGAATATTGACGAATACGGTGAACTAAAAAGCTTTAAATTCGCCAAAAGCGTGATTTGTTCGAGGGTTAAAGGCATTTACAAGGAAATTAACACTATACTGGACGATACCGCCTCTGAGGAAATAAAAGAAAAATATGCGCAGCTTATTCCGTCCATCAAAATTATGAACGAGCTTGCCGATAAGCGTCTTGCACTGAGGAAAAGACGAGGTGCACCTGCAATTGAAACTTCCGAAAGTAAAATTATAATGGATGATAACAATATTTGTATAGACGTTGTTCCGAGAACCCGCGGAAAAAGCGAAATGATCATTGAAGAATTTATGCTTCTTGCCAATGAATCTGCCGCCTCTCTTGCAAGAGAAAATGAACTGCCTTTTGTTTATCGTATACACGAGTCCCCTTCTCCGGAAAAAATTTCGGATCTTAAAGAGGCTCTTACAAAAATGAATGTTCAGTATCCGGTATTTTCTGAAGCTAAACCGTGCCATCTTGCACAAATTCTTGAAAATGCCCGTGAAAAGCCATGTTACCCTGCCGTAAACATGATGACTCTGCGTTCTATGGCAAAAGCTAAATATGATCCCAAGCCAGTGGGACATTTTGGTCTTGCACTTGATGATTACGCACACTTTACATCTCCTATAAGACGTTATCCGGATCTTGCAATTCACCGTATTCTTACCGATTACGTTTCCGGCGCTGATAAAGAACGCCTTGCCGGAAGGTATTCCGGATTTGTAAGCCGTGCGTCCCAGCATTCAACCGACATGGAAATAAGAGCAATGAACATCGAAAGAGACTGCGAGGACTGTTACAAGGCTGAATATATGCAGCAGCATATCGGAGAAGAATTTATGGGATTTATTACATCAGTAACTGAATTTGGATTCTATGCAGAGCTTCCAAACACAATTGAAGGTCTTGTTCATATTAATACGCTTCCGGAAGGAAACTATGTTTATGACGGATTTTTCACCATTTCCGATGAATACAGCAGCGCTTCCTATTCGGTCGGCGATACTGTCAAAGTTATGTGCTCAAAGGCTGACGTAAACAGCGGAAATATTGATTTTGAAATTATCTTATAAAGGAGTTAACATGAAAAAAGCTGCCGCCGCTATTATATTGTCTGCTTTTGCTGTTTCAGCCTCAGGATGCGTTAAAAGCTCTGAATCCGCTGAAACATCAGCAAAAGTATATATTTCTGAAACTTCAGCTGCTGAAAAATCTTCAGATACCCAAATAACAATAGAAAAACCGAAACAAAATCCAGCAATAAATACCGCAGATACTGATACCGCTTTATATTCCGAAGAAACTACTGAAAGCGATTCCCCTGAAACAATTCCTGAATACGAAAACAGCGACATCACAGAACAAAATGATCAGGAATCCTATATAACTCCTATTGCAGAAGAGCTTTACCACAGCGGATTGAAGATATACTTTGAACTTTTCTGCGGATGCCCCTATGATCTTGACTATTCAAACGGAACAACAGATGGGTATTATCCAATTTCTAACCCTGAAATAACATCTGTTTCTGATATATACAGCTATTACAAAACGGCTTTTTACGATTCCTCAGAGCTTGAATCCAGCGCTAAATATAAGGACATTGACGGAAAAGCATACTGCCGTGACAGTGCAAGGGGCGCTGACTCATTTTATCAGGGTACCGATCTCATTTATGTAGACGGTAACGAAACAGAAGTTATTTTCAGTGCCGTTTCACACTATGAAAATACAGAAACAGGTGAACAGAAAAACGATATTACAAACCGTTTTGTTATATCCATGCAGGACGGCAATTGGAAAATTTCAGAGTTTCATCTTCCAAAATAAGTCCTTTTTACTATGATTTATGTTTGTTTTGCACAATTAGCATAATGATTGCCTTCTACAAATTATAATATCCTACAAATTCAAAAAAAGGTATTGACAAAGGAAAAGAAAGGTGGTATACTGTAATCACAACAGAGAGAGCTCACAAAGTTGTAAATCAAATTTAAATTAAAATTAATTAAATTGAATATTTGGCAAACTTATTGAAAAGTAAGGACGCAAAGCTAAGGGTCTAACCCATGGAAACATGGTATGACAGCCGGTTGCAGGTAACATAATAAAAATGTTGCTTTTATTACCGGC